>ERZ501016.133-NODE-133-length-34593-cov-16.475216_pt1 | contig 34593 bp, 31 predicted proteins | sample MGYA00248889_ERZ501016 | MGnify/ENA primary metagenome ERZ501016 (study PRJEB25958, sample SAMN03398594) | human skin metagenome | study: EMG produced TPA metagenomics assembly of the Human Skin Microbiome Metagenome (human skin metagenome) data set. | reverse complement strand
CCGAGATCTACACTCTTTCCCTACACGACGCTCTTCCGATCTCGCGGGTCGACCGGCTCACCGCGGCCTCGTCGGCCTCCGCGCGCGACCTCGCCGACGGGCTCGTCCTGCCCGACGCGCTCGACCCGGTGACCGTCCCGGGTGAGGGGGAGCTGTACCTGGGCCTGCGGGAGGCGGACACCTCGGCCGCCACCGCGCCGACCTGGGACGAGGCGCACCTGCGGCGCACCCACGGCTGGGGGATCGCCGCCGTCCCGACCCGCCCGGCGGGGAGCGCCGCCATCGAGTCGCTCGACACCTCGGCCTCCGGCGTCCTCGGGCGGGTCGAGCCGCGCTCGTACGTCGGCGAGGCGCCGAGCACGTGGGTCGTCACGGGGGTCGACGGGGTCGAGGAGCACGACGGCCCGGCGCTCGAGGACCGCTCCCGGTACGACGGCCTGGACGGCATCGTCCTGTCGTCGGCGACGCGCCGGGCCGTGCTGGGTCTGGCGCTCGGGGACTGGCGGCTGGCCTTCGACGACCGGATCGGGGAGCGCTCGCGGCTGCTCATGCACCGCCGGCCGCTGGAGCGGGTGGCGCGGGTCGCGCCGTGGCTCACGCTCGACGGCGACCCGTACCCCGTCGTCGCCGGCGGGCGTGTGCTGTGGGTCGTCGACGGGTACACGACGAGCAGCCGGTACCCCGGCTCCGAGCGGCTGGACCTCTCGACGGCCTCGGCGGACGCGGTGAGCGAGGCCTCGAGGTCCACCGGGACGGTCCGGCGCGGGCAGGCGAGCTACGTGCGGCGCAGCGTCGTGGCGACGGTTGACGCCTACGACGGGACGACGACCCTCTACCGGACGGACGAGGCGGACCCGCTCGTCGCGGCATGGGACGAGGCGTTCCCGGGGACGCTGCGCGACCGGCGGACGATGCCGGACGCCGTCGCCGCTGCGCTGCGCTACCCGCGCGGGCTGTTCGCGCTCCAGCGTCGGGTGCTTGCCAGGTACGCCGACGACGACCCGACGGCGCTCGCGTCGCCGGACTCCGGCTGGCGGGTGCCGGGCTCGGCGGCCGAGGCCGATGTCGCGCGGGCGCCGGTGGACCTGGTGCGGGACGTCCCGGGGTCGCGCCGGGTCGAGACGGTGCGCTCCGGGGAGCTCGTCGACGCCTCACGCTCGAGCGCGACCGCGATCCTCGAGGCGACCAGCGCCGGCACGAGGTCTGACCGGCCGGGCGAGCTCGTCCTGCGGGAGCTCGGGGACGAGCAGTCGTCCGTCCCCTCGGCGGGTCGGTCCGAGGACGCGATCGCGCGCTCGAGCGACCTGGGCCAGGGGGCCGATGCGGGCGCCACCCTCGACACCATCCTGCGCGCGCCCGGCGAGGACGGGGTGACGCCCGTCGTCACGCGCCACCCGGTCGCTCTCGTGCCGGGGGACGAGACGGTCGTCGCGCTCGGGAGTCTGACCGAGCCGGCGCCCGGTGGGGGCTCCCGGCTGCGCGGGGTCGTCGCCGCCCGCGGGGACACCGTGGCGTGGGGTCGCGATCCGGCTGCCGTGGTCCGGGCGGTGCTGCCGCGCCCGGCGCCGGCAGGCGGGAGCGAGCTGCGGGCGGCGCTCGATCGGATCACCCGGGCGTCGGCGGCCGAGCGCCGTGCGCGTCGGTCGGGGACGCCGGGCGAGGCAGCCCGCGCCCAGAGGCGGCTCGACGACGCGATCGACGATGCGTCCCGACTGGCCGACCGGGGCCGCGGGCGCTGAGGCCGATTTGCGCCGGCCGGGGCCGTTCACCTATCGTTCACTCATACCGACGCGGGGTGGAGCAGCTCGGTAGCTCGCCGGGCTCATAACCCGGAGGTCGCAGGTTCAAATCCTGCCCCCGCTACCACGGTGCCGCAGAGGCACGACCGAAGCGCCGGATCCTTGACCAAGGGTCCGGCGCTTCGCCGTTCTCGGGTCCCCGGCGACCGGCGCCGTCCGAGGCGGGTCACGTCAGCGGGGCTGGATCTCGCCCATCGGGCCGAAGCCGTCGACGTCCGGTGCGTCGACGTAGATGATCTGCGGCTGCGCCGAGACGATGTCCGGCATCTCCGCCATGAACCGCGTGACGTGCGCCTGCCGCATGTGCTCCTCGCCGGCGGCCTGGTCGCGGAAGCCCTCGATGCAGACGAACTCGTTCGGGTCGGCGACGCTGCGGGAGAACTCGAAGAAGACGCAACCGGGCTCGGCGGAGACGGCGGCGGCGTAGTCGGCGGACAGCGCCTCCCACTGGGTCATCCGGTCGGGGCGGATGGGGAACTTCACGGTGATGAGGATCATGCCCCCGAGCGTAGGAGCCCGGCCACCGGGAGGATGGGGGACGTGCCGACCCCTGCCGTGACCGCCGACCGCCTCGGGGCGTGGCTGCTCAAGGTCAACCCGCGGGTGACCGACCTCGGCGACGACCCCGGCACCGCGCTCGCGGCGCTGACGGAGCGGTGCGTCCGGCCCGGCTACCGCCTGCGCCTCGTCCGCCCCGGGCAGCCGGTGCTCCTCTGGGTGAGTGGCGGGTCGAGGGCCTGCCCGCCGGGGATCTGGGCGACCGGCACCGTCACCGGGCCGGTCGTCCCGCCCGAGCCGGGGGCCCCCACAGCCACGCTGCCGATCGCCGTCACCGCCTTGGCCGAGCCGATCCTGCGGACGACCCTGCGCGCCGACCCGCGCCTGGCCGGGCTCGAGGTGCTGCGCGCGCCGTTCGGCAGCAACCCCTCGTGGGTCGACCGCCATCAGCTCGCGGCCCTCCGCCAGACCTCCGCCGAGATACGCAAGACGGCGCCTATCGGGCTCGAATAACGACCGATTCGGGTATCTCGGCGGAGGTGGGGACGGGTCAGCGCTGGGCCGGCGGGACGTTCTTCATGACCTGGTCGACGTGCTGGCCGCAGCCGGCCCAGGTCGTCTTTCCGCAGGTCTTGCAGGTGGCGGGTCGGCACATGGTGGTTCTCCTTCGGGGTGGGGGCGGGGGATCAGGACGTGGTGAGGCCGGCCTCGCCGGCGCGGGCGAACTGGTCGTCGACGGCGACGACGTGGCGGCCGTGGGCGGCGAGGACGGAGGCGGCGATCGAGGCGCGGTACCCGCTCTGGCAGTGCACCCACACCTCGCCCTGCGGCACCTCGGCGATCCGCTCGAGCAGCTCTTGCAGGGGGACGTTGACCGCGTCCGTGACGTGCTCGGCGTCGAACTCCGAGGCGCGGCGCACGTCGAGGACGCGGACGTCGCGGTGGTGACGGACCTGGGCGAGGTCCCCGAAGGTCGCCCGCTCGAACGACCCGAGCGCCGTCGTGCTCCAGCCCTCCGGCCCGCCCGTCGCGGCGCCGGCCAGCTCGTCGATGCCGATGCGCACGAGCTCGCGCTGGGCCTGCGCCACCTGCTCCTCGCTCTCGCCGAGCAGCGTCAGCGGCGTCCCCCACGGGATGAGCCACCCCAGGTAGGTCGAGAACTGGCCGTCGAGCCCGAAGTTCAGCGTGCCGGAGACGTGCCCCGCAGCGAACGCCGTCCGGTTGCGCAGGTCGACGACCCACTCCCCGTCGGCGATCCGCCGGGCGAGCGTCTCCCGGTCGGCCCGCAGCGGGAGGTCGAGGTCGGGCGCGGACGGGCCGGCGCTGTTCGCCGGCGCCATGTGGACGTAGTACGCGGGATGGACGTCGAGCCCGGCGAGGGTGTCGGCGACCCAGCGCTCCTCGGCCTCGGTGAGCACGGGGTTGACCGAACGCTCGCGCCCGATCGTCGACTCGTCCGCCTCCCCGGTGGACCCCGACGAGCAGAACGACCCGAAGCCGTGCGTGGGGAGAACCTACGAGAGGTGGGTGAAGGTGTGGCCGGGGGTGGCGAGGACGCGCACACGCATCCGGGGGGAGATCTGGACGACCTCGCCGTCCTCCACGGGCACCCGGTCGAAGGCCACCTCGTCCTGGGCGTTGACGTGGTAGCGCGCGCCCGTCGCCTCGGCGAGGGCGAGCCCGCCGGTGACGTAGTCGTTGTGGATGTGGGTCTCGAAGACGTGCGTGATCCGCACGCCCGCCTCCTGCGCCACGGCCAGGACGCGGTCGATGTCGCGCTGCGGGTCGATGACGAGCGCGACCGAGCCGTCGTGGGCCAGGTAGCCGCGGTCGCCGAGGCTCGGGGTCTCGATCGTCTCGACGACGGGCGTCGCCGCGGGCTGGTGGGTGGTCATCGGCAGGTGCTCCTCCGGAGGCGGGGTAGATACCCTGGGGGGTATCTGGCGTCGCCAACACTAATACCCCCTGGGGTATAGTGGTCAAGTCGACCGGGAACGGCCCGGTCCGATCCCCGGGAGCGCGCATGGTCACCCTCAGCACCGACGACATGACCCCCGTCGTCCATCGCCTGCGTCGCGCCCAGGGCCAGCTCGGTGGCGTCATCCGCCTCATCGAGGAGGGGCGCGACTGCAAGGACGTCGTCACCCAGCTCGCCGCGGTCAAGCGCGCGCTCGACCGGGCCGGCTTCGCCATCGTCTCCTCCGGCATGCGGGAGTGCGCCAGCTCGCCCGACGGCCTCACCGACGAGGACCGGGCGACGATGGAGAAGCTCTTCCTCACCCTGTCGTGACAAGGGGGCGGGGGTGTGCGGCAGACTCGGGGGCGTGACTGTCGCCACTGCGCCCACGTCCCCCCGTCACCGCGTCGTCATCATCGGCTCCGGCTTCGGCGGTCTCTTCGGCGCGCAGGCGCTCAAGGACGCCGACGTCGACATCACGCTGATCTCCCGCACGACCCACCACCTCTTCCAGCCGTTGCTGTACCAGGTGGCCACGGGCATCCTGTCCGAGGGCGCGATCGCCCCGACGACCCGCGAGATCCTCGCCCGGCAGAAGAACGTCCGCGCCATCGCCGGTGAGGTCACCGACATCGACCTCTCCGCCCGTACGGTCACCTCCGAGATCCTCGGCCGGACCACGGTCACGGAGTACGACTCGCTCCTCGTCGCCGCCGGCGCCGGTCAGTCGTACTTCGGCAACGACCACTTCGCCCAGCACGCGCCGGGCATGAAGTCGATCGACGACGCCCTCGAGCTGCGCGGCCGGATCTTCGGCGCGTTCGAGCTGGCCGAGCTCGCCTCGACGCCCGCCGAGATCGAGCGGCTCCTGACCTTCGTCGTCGTCGGCGCGGGCCCGACCGGTGTCGAGATGGCCGGGCAGATCGCCGAGCTCGCCCACCGCACCCTCCAGCACGACTTCCGCCGCATCGACCCGCGCAAGGCGCGGATCGTCCTCCTCGACGGCGCCGACCAGGTGCTCCCGAGCTTCGGTCAGAAGCTCGGCGGGAAGGCGCGCCGCCAGCTCGAGAAGATGGGGGTCGAGGTCCGGCTCGGCGAGATGGTCGTCGACCTCGATGCCACCGGCCTGACGACGAAGGACCGCGACGGCAACGAGACGCGGATCGAGGCGCTGACGAAGGTGTGGGCCGCCGGGGTCCAGGCCTCCCCGCTCGGCAGGATGCTCGCCGAGCAGTCCGGCGCGAAGACCGACCGCGCCGGCCGGGTCGAGGTCGAGCCCGACCTCACCCTCCCCGGCCACCCCGAGGTCTACGTCGTCGGCGACCTCATGGCTCTCGACAAGCTCCCCGGCGTCGCGCAGGTCGCCATCCAGGGCGCCCAGCACGCGGCCAAGGCGATCGAGGCCCGCGCGGCCGGTGGCGCCCGCAGCGAGCCGTTCTCGTACTTCGACAAGGGCTCGATGGCGACGATCTCCCGGTTCAGCGCGGTCGCGAGCATCGGGAAGGTCCGCTTCAGCGGGTTGGTCGCGTGGCTGCTCTGGCTCGGCGTCCACCTGCTCTACCTCATCGGCTTCAAGACCCGCGTGACCACGCTCCTGCACTGGGCGATCAGCTTCGTCGGGCGCGGCCGGACCGAGCGGGTCGTCACCGAGCAGCAGGTGTTCGCGCGCAACCTCATCGACCGGCTCGGTCGGGCCGAGGCCTACCCCTCCCTGCCACGCGTGCCCGGCGACCGCGGGGAGCTGGAGGAGGGCGGCGACGACCGTGGGCAGGAGCGCGCCGCCGGCTGACATAGGGTCGAGCGCATGCCGCTCGACTTCGAGATCGCCACGCGCACGCTCGACAACGGCCTGCGGGTCGTCGTCCAGCCCGACCACCGGGTCCCGACGGTGACCGTCAACATCTGGGTCGGCGTCGGGTCGCGGCACGAGGTCGCCGGCCGCACCGGCTTCGCCCACCTCTTCGAGCACCTCATGTTCCAGGGGTCGCGCAACGTCGCCAGCGGCGAGCACTTCGAGCGCCTCATGGCCGCCGGAGCGCAGCTCAACGCGACGACGTGGTTCGACCGGACGAACTACTTCGAGACGGTCCCGACCGGGGCGCTCGAGCTCGCCCTGTGGCTCGAGGCCGACCGGCACGGGCACCTGCTCGACGCGGTGACGCAGGAGAACCTTGACAACCAGCGCGACGTCGTCAAGGAGGAGAAGCGGCAGCGGTACGACAACCAGCCGTACGGCACCGCGCTCATCGACGTCTACGCCGCGGTCTTCCCCGAGGGGCACCCGTACCACCACCCGACGATCGGGTCGATGGCCGACCTCGACGCAGCCTCGCTCGAGGACGTCCACGACTTCTTCCGCCGCTACTACGCCCCGGACAACACCGTCCTCACGCTGTGCGGCGACGTCACCGCGGAGCGCGGGTTCGAGCTCGTCGAGCGGTACTTCGGGGACATCGACACGAGCGCCCAGCCGCCCCGCCCGCTGGTCGAGGCGCTGCCTCCGCTGCAGGCACCGGTGCGCATCGACCGCCGGGAAGAGGTGCCGAACGACCGGCTGTACATCGGCTTCCGGCTGCCGGTCGACGGCACGGACGAGTTCCTCGCGAGCAGCCTGGCGATCGACCTGCTCGGCGGTCTGACGACCTCTCGGCTGGAGCAGCGGCTCGTCCGCGGCGAGCGGGTCGCCAACGCCGTGTCGGTGAGCGCGATGGGGTTCGTCGACGGGGTCTCGCTCGGCCTCGTCGTCGTCGACGTCGCCGAGGGGGAGGACCCCGAGCGGGTCGAGGAGCTCCTCGTCGCCGAGCTCGAGGCCTTCGCCGACGCCGGGCCGGACCCCGAGCAGCTCGAGGCGCTGCGCGCGCAGTGCGAGCGGTCGTGGCTGTCCAGCCTGGCCGACCAGGACGAGCGCGCCGACCAGATCAGCCAGCACGTGCTGCTCCACGACGACCCGCAGTTCGTCAACCACCACCTCGACCGCGTCCTCGCGGTCGGGCCGGACGCCATCCGCGCCGCCGCCGACCGCTGGCTGCGGGGCGCCAACCGCGCCACCGTCCGCTACCTCGCGACCGACGCGCCGACCGAGGAGGTCGCATGACCACGACGACCGACGGCAGCACCCTGCCCGGCGGGCTGCCCCGCCCCGAGGTGACCCCGCCGGGGCCGTGGGCCCTGGCGACCCCGACGTCGAGCACCCTCCCGAACGGGATGGGGTGCCACCTCGTCGACGTCCCCGGCCAGCACGTCGTCTCCGTCGCGGTCGTCCTCCCGCTGCCGATCACGGCCGAGCCGCGCGAGGTCGAGGGCGTCGGGGCGATCACCACCGCGCTGCTCGACGAGGGCACGGTGAGCCACCCCGCGGAGCAGTTCGCCGCGCTGCTCGAGCGCACGGGAGCCGCGATGGGTGCCGGCCAGCGGGGGGCGGGCGTCGTCGTCACGCTCGACGTCCCCGCCCGCCGTCTGGGCCCGGCCCTCGACCTGCTCGCCGAGGCCCTGCGGGAGCCGGCGTTCGAGACGGAGGACGTCACCCGCCTGGTGCGCACGCGCCTGGCGGAGATCGAGCAGCAGCACGCCGTCGCCGCCTCCCGCGCCTCGATCGAGCTGGCCCGCACGGAGTTCGTCGACGCCTCCCGGGCGGCCCGGCCGCTCGGTGGCACCGCGGAGACCGTCGCCGCGATCGACCGCGCCGCCGTCGTGGCCCACCACGCCCGGCTCGACCCGTCCCTCGGGCACGTCGTCGTGGCCGGCGACCTGTCCTCGGTCGACGCCGCGGCGCTGCTGTCGGCCTCCGTCGGAGCGTGGCAGCAGACGCCGAGCGCCCCCGTCCCGGAGCCGGTGGCCCCGCAGCGCCGCGCCGACCGGGTGCGGACCGTCGTCGTCGACCGTCCCGGGTCGGTGCAGAGCGAGCTGCTGGTCAGCTGCCCGGGCCCGAACCGCCGGACGGTCGACTCGTGGGCGCCCTTCCCCGTCCTGGGCTACCTCGTCGGCGGGTCGCCGAGCGCCCGGATCGACGCGGTCCTGCGCGAGGACAAGGGGTACACGTACGGCATCCGCGCGGGCTTCCACAGCTGGAGCGTCGACGGCGGCTTCGTCACCCGCGGGTCGGTGCGCGCCGACTCCACGGTCGACGCGGTCCGCCTCCTGCTGGGCATCCTCGAGGACGCCCGCGAGGGGTTCAGCCAGGACGAGGCCCGCGAGGGTCGGGACTACGTCGCCCGCACCGCGCCGGCCCGGTACGCGACGGCGGACGCGGTCGCCGACGAGGTCGCGGACCTCCTCCTCACGGAGCTGCCGCTCGACTTCCCCACCCGGACCGTCACCGAGGTCACCGAGCTCACCCCGGAAGCGCTCGACGCCGCGTGGCGGGAGTGGATCACCGGCGAGTGGACGCTCGTCGTCGTCGGGGACGCGGCCTCGATCGTCGACGGCCTGCGCGAGCTCGGCCGCGGCGAGGTCACGGTCGTCCCCGCCTGACGCCCGGCCGCTGCCTCACGCCCGGCCGTCCCGGCGCTCGCGCCGCCCGAATCGACTCGTGGTCACCGGATCCGGTGACCACGAGTCGATTCGCTGAGCGCGAAGGGGGAAGGCGCCCGGCCGCGCGGGTCAGTCGCGGGTGTCGAGGTAGCCGCGCGCGACGTCGTGCAGGTGCCCGTTCGTCGCGATCGCGTTCGGTCCGAACGGCCCGTCCTCGCCCGACAGGGAGGTGAACCGGCCGCCGGCCTCGGTGACGATCGGGGCGAGCGCGGCCATGTCGTGCAGGGCGAGCTCGGGCTCGGCGGCGATGTCGACCGCGCCCTCGGCCACGAGCATGTACGACCAGAAGTCGCCGAACGCCCGGTCCCGCCACACCTGCGAGACGAGCTCGAGGAAGCCCCGCCCGCGCCTGGCCTGCCGCCACGAGTCGATGGAGCTGTACGAGAAGGACGCATCCTCCAGGACCGTCACGCCGCTGACGTGGATCCGGCGGGCCTGGCTCAGGCTGCGGCCCGTCCACGCGCCCGACCCCTTCGCGGCCCACCAGCGACGGCCGAGCGCCGGTGCCGAGACGCACCCGACGACCGGCTCGCCGTCGTCGACGAGGGCGATGAGGGTCGCCCAGACGGGCACGCCGCGGACGTAGTTGTGCGTGCCGTCGATCGGGTCGACGATCCACGAGCGGGTGCCGTGCCCGGTCGTCGTCTCGAGCTCCTCGCCCCGGACGGTGTCGCGGGGGCGGGTGCGCCCGAGCTGGGCGCGGATGACCTGCTCGGTGGCGCGGTCGGCGTCGCTCACGAGCGTCATGTCGGGCTTGGTCTCGACGCGCAGGTCCTCGGCGTGGAAGCGGTCCATGCTCGTCCGTTCGGCCGCGTCGGCGAGCACGTGGGCCAGGCGGAGGTCGTCGTCGTAGCGCGTCACGGCGGTGACGCTACCGCTGCTCGGCCTCCCGGGACCGCAGGAGACGGTGGAAGGACTCCAGGCGCGCCGGACCCGACGACCCGGCCCGCCCGGCAGCGACCCACGCGGGAAGACCGCACTCGGGCTCGTCGTGGGTGCAGCCCCGCGGGCAGGCGTCCGCGCCGCCGACGAGGTCCGGGAAGGCGCTGAGCAGCCGCTCGGGGTCGACGTGCGCGAGCCCGAACGAGCGCACGCCGGGGGTGTCGATGACCCAGCCCCCGTCGGGCAGCGGCAGGGCGACCGCGGACGTCGACGTGTGCCGCCCTCGCCCCGTGACCGCGTTGACGTGACCCGTCGCCCGGTCGGTGCCGGGGACGAGGGCGTTGACGAGCGTGGACTTGCCGACGCCCGAGTGCCCGACGAGGACGCTGATCCGGCCGGTGAGCCGGGCGCGGACGTCCTCGAGCCCGACGAACGGCTCATCCCCCTTCGCGCCGGTGCTCGTCACGACGTGCGGCACCTGCAGCGGGGCGTAGTCGCGCAGGAACGGCTCGGGGTCGGTGAGGTCGGCCTTCGTGAGGACGAGGAGCGGGTCCATCCCCGCGTCGTACGCGGCGACGAGGCAGCGGTCGATGAGCCCGGGGCTCGGGGCGGGGTCGGCCAGGGCGCTGACGACGACGAGCTGGTCGGCGTTGGCGACGATCGGCCGCTCGACGGGGTCGGTGTCGTCGGCCGTCCGGCGCAGCATCGTGCTCCGGTCGTGGACCCGGACGATCCGGGCGAGGGTGTCCGGCGCACCGCTGACGTCCCCGACGAGCCCGACGACGTCCCCGACGACGATGCCCTTGCGGCCCAGCTCCCGCGCTCGCATCGCGACGACGACGGTGCCGTCGGGGTGCGCGCGGGAGGCGAGCGGCGCCGAACCCTCCGACCCCTCGAGCAGGAGCGTCGTCCACCGGCCGCGATCGACACCGGTGACGACGGCGGGCACCGCGTCCTCGTGCTTGGGGCGGTCCTTCGTCCGGGGGCGGGAGCCGCGTCGCCCGGGCCGGACCTTCGCGGCCGACTCGTCCCAGGCGTCGTAGCGACTCACGCGCGGGTCCGGTCCGGGTCGCCGACGAGCATCGCCTCCCACATCGTCGTGAACGTCGGGAGCGTCTTGCCCACGGTCGCGACGTCCTCGACGACGACCCCCGACACGGCCAGCCCGACGACGGCGGCCGCCATGACCATCCGGTGGTCGGCGTACGTGTGGAAGGTCGTCGGCCGGAGGCTGCGCCGGTCGACGGGGGAGAATGCGAGGCCGTCCTCGGTCTCGGTGACGTCGGCGCCGATCGCCGAGAGCTCACGGGTGAGGGCGGCGAGCCGGTCGGTCTCGTGGCCGCGGATGTGGGCGACCCCGCGGATCCTGCTCGGCCCGTCGGCCAAGGCGCACAGGGCCGCGACGACGGGGGTCAGCTCGCTCGCCTCGTGCAGGTCGACGTCGATCCCGCACAGGCTCGGGTGACCGGACGGCCCGCTCGGCGGTGCGGTGACGGTGAGCCCCGCCCGGTCGAGCTCGACGCTCGCGCCGAAGCCCTCGAGGACCGGGCGCAGGACGTCCCCGGCCTGGGTGGTGTGGCGGGGCCAGTCGGGAACGGTGACCCAGCCCTCGGTGACCAGCGGCGCGGCGAGGAAGGCGCCGGCGTTCGACAGGTCGGGCTCGACGGTCACCTCGAGCCCCCGTAGGGGCCCGGGCTCGACCCGCCACCGGTCCGGCTCGGCGTCCTCGACGACGGCGCCGGCGTCCCGGAGGGTCTCGACCGTCATCTCGACGTGCGGGGCGCTCGGCAGGGGCGCGCCGTCGTGGACGACCGTGACGCCCTCGTCGAACCGGGGCCCGGCGAGCAGCAGCGCCGAGACGAACTGCGAGGACGCGGAGGCGTCGACGACGACCTCCCCGCCGCGCACGCTGCCGGTGCCGTGGACGACGACGGGCAGGCAGCCCGGCTCGCCCTGCTCCTCGATCCGCACGCCGAGCGCGCGCAGCGCGTGCAGGACCGCGGCCATCGGGCGGCGGCGGGCGTGGGGGTCGCCGTCGAGCCGGACGGGCCCGTCGGCGAGCGCGGCGAGCGGGGTGACGAAGCGCATCACGGTGCCGGCCAGGCCGCAGTCGACCTCGACCCCGCCGCTGAGCACCGGCGCCGGGTCGACGCGCCACGCCGGCTCACCCGCGCCGTCCGGGACGTCGGTGATCGTCGCCCCGAGGGCGCGCAGCGCGTCGGCCATGAGGAGGGTGTCGCGGCTACGCAGGGGGCGGCGCAGGACGGACCGGTCGTCGGCGAGGGCCGCCAGGACGAGGTACCGGTTCGTCAGGGACTTGCTCCCCGGCAGCGCGACGGTCGCCGAGACCGGGCCGCGCGCTGCCGGGGCCGGCCAGTCAGCCGAGGGCATTCTTCGCGCGGAGCGCGGCCAGCTTCGTCTCGAGCTTCGCCTCCCGGGCGGTGTGCTTCGCCTCGCGGCGGGTCGACTCGAGCCCGCGGCTCACGGAGTCGCTCGCCATGCCCGCGCGGTAGACCAGGCCCGGCTTGCCGGCGGTATCGACCGAGGAGAGCAGGAGACCGCCGAGCAGACCGACGTTCTTCAGGAGCTTGCCCCGCTGCGCGGTGCGCGCCGGGGCGTGCGTCTCGTTCCAGAAGTCGTTGAGGGCGACCTGGGGGACGACCGCGGCCGACAGGACGAGCGAGGCCAGGCGTGGGAAGCGGCCGGCCGCCAGGAGGGCGCCGCCGGCGACCATCGCGGCACCGTTGGCGCGCACGAGCAGCTCCGGGTCGTTCGGGATCCCGGCCTTGCCGGCGTAGCGGGCGACGAGCGGGCGGGCCACGTCGGCGCGCGACTGCGGGCGACGGATCATCTCGATGCCGTCGGCGATGAACGGCGCGGCGAGCATCGGGCGGGCGATTCGGCGGATCATGCTTCTCGGCCTCCGTGGGCGGTCGGTGCGGGCGTACCTGACCACCGTAGTGCGCCGACGGCCTACGCTGCCGGGCATGTGCGGCCGTTACGCCTCGAGCGCCGACTCGCGCGCGATCATCGAGGCCTTCGACGTCGAGCTCGACGCGACGGGCGAGGCGGACGCGGGGGTGCTCGGCGGACGGCAGGAACCGGCGCCGGGGCGGGCGGATCACAACCTGGCGCCGACGAAGCAGGCCCGGGTCGTCCTCGAGCGGGCGCCGCGCGGTGCGCAGGACGGCGACGACACGCCCGCCGACCCGGTGCGGCAGCTGCGGTTGCTCACGTGGGGGTTGCTGCCGCCGTGGAGCACCGACGTCCGGGCGGGGGTGCGGATGATCAACGCGCGCGCCGAGTCGGTGCTCACCAAGCCCGCCTTCCGAGCGGCCATCCGGTCGCGCCGCTGCCTCGTGCCCGCCGACGGCTGGTTCGAGTGGCAGAAGGACCCCGACCCGGCGTGGGGGATCCCGAAGGGCAGGAAGCTGCCCCACCTCATCACCCGACGCGACGACGTCCCGATGGCGATGGCCGGGATCTACGAGTTCTGGCGGGACGAGGCCGTCGCCGATGCCGCCGACCCCGCGGCGTGGATCTCGACCTTCTCCATCGTTACGACCGCGGCCGAGCCGGAGCTCGCGTCCATCCACGACCGGCAGCCGGTCGTCCTCGACCCGGACCGCTGGGACCCGTGGCTCGACCCGGACGTGACGGGCACGGGTGAGGTCGAGTCGCTGCTGGCCGGGCAGGGGGCCGGGCGCTTCGTCGCGACGCCGGTCGGGGACGCGGTCGGTCGGGTGCAGAGCAACGGCCCCGGGCTGCTCGTCCCGCGCGAGGGGCCGAACCCGGCGTGACCCCGGGGCGCCCTCACCCGGGCGGGGGAATGGGCGGCGCGATCGGCGCGTTGCCCCCGCCGTGCCCGCTCTCCTCACGGCTCCGTCCCAGCCCGCCCGGCTACGCTGGTCGACGATGAGCAACCACACCCAGGCCCCCGCTGCCGACGCGCCCGACCCGCTCGCCCTCGCGGACGCGACCGTCGACGTCGAGCGTGAGTCGACCGACGAGCGCCGGGCGCGGTTCGAGCGCGAGGCCATGCCCCTGCTCGACCAGCTGTACTCGGCGGCCCTGCGCACGACGCGCAACCCGACCGACGCCGAGGACCTCGTCCAGGAGACGTACGCGAAGGCCTACGCGGCCTTCCACCAGTACAAGCCGGGGACGAACCTCAAGGCGTGGATGTACCGCATCCTCACGAACACGTACATCAACACGTACCGCAAGAAGCAGCGCGAGCCGAAGCAGACGGACGCCCCGGAGGTCGAGGACTACCAGCTGCACCGGGCGGAGACGCACACCTCGACCGGCCTGCGCTCGGCCGAGACCGAGGCGCTCGACCACATGCCCGACACCGAGGTGAAGCGCGCGCTGCAGCAGCTGCCCGAGGACTTCCGCATGGCGGTGTACCTCGCGGACGTCGAGGGCTTCGCCTACAAGGAGATCGCGGAGATCATGGGCACCCCGATCGGCACGGTGATGTCGCGCCTGCACCGCGGCCGGCGCCAGCTGCGCGAGCTGCTGTCCGACTACGCCCGCGAGCGGAGGATGTCCGTGGAGGGGTCGAGGTGAGCGCCCCGCAGCGCCGGGAGGCGGCGGACTGCTCGGAGACCCTGCACCGGATCCACGAGTACCTCGACGGCGAGATGACCGCCGAGGACACGCTGCGGATCGCCCAGCACATCGAGCAGTGCGCGCCGTGCCTGGCGCAGCACGACCTCGACCATGCGATCAAGGACCTCGTACGGCGTTCGTGCCAGTGCGAGGAGGCCCCGGCGGAGCTGCGGATGACGATCCTGCAGCGGATCACCTCCATCGAGGTCCGCTGGAGCGACTGACCCGGGCAGGCCGCCGATCGGTGGCCGGACGCGGAACGGCCGCCTCGACGAGGATGTCGGGGCGGCCGTCGCGCGTCTGGGGGCTCAGGCGTTGGGCTTGCGGCCGTGGTTGGCCGCCTTGCCCTTGCGCGAGCGGCGCTTGCGGGCGCGCTTGCTCATGGGGATCTCCTTGCCGTTCGTCAACCGGCCCATTCTGACACAGCCACGGCACCCCGCCCGGCGAGGGGAAAGTGGCGCTGTGGTCGATCTCCCCGCGCGGGCGAGCCGTGGGGGTGGGGAAAGTGGCGCTGTGGTCGATTCCCCGCGTGGGAGTCGGCGATCACGGCATGAGGTGCTGGCGCCAGTCGCCGCGCGTGCGGACCGTCCGACCTCGGCGAGCTAGCGCGGCTGCGACCCGATCGACCGTGCGCGCGGCATCCCCGTGCACGCCGGCCGAGGTGAGGACGACGAACAGCCACCCCTGCGCCTCGAGCTCCTCGCGTCGATCGATGTCGGCCACCCACCGGTCCTGTCGCTCGATGTGGTGCCGACCGTCGAACTCGATGGCGATGCGCTCGGCCTCGTAGGCCAGGTCGAGCCGCCGGACCACGTGCCCGTCCTCGTCCCGCAGGCGCAGGTCGACGACCGGCTCGGGCAGCCCGGCGAGGACGAGCAGCACCCGCAGCCGGGTCTCCTTCGAGGAGTCGACGCGCTCGCGGACCGGACCAGCGGCCCGCCGGGCGCGAGGGCCGGATCGCGACCGGTCGGCCCGGGCAGCAGCGCGCAGTCGCTCGGGCGTCGTCGCCTGGCGCCGGACGAGCGAGTCGCCGAGCACGACGAGGTCGACGAGGGACAGCTCGGCCGCGAGCTCGACGAGCGTGGCCGACGGCGGGGTGAGCCGGACATCCCGATCGAGGATGAGCCGGTCCGGCCTCGGGCGGAAGCTCGCGGCCACGCCTTCGATCCGCAGGCGCCGGGGGCTCGAGGTTGGGCCGGTGATCGGCAGCCCGACGTGGGTGCGCCCGTCGTCAGGGACGATGCCGCGCCACAGCCGGGCGGCGGTGCGTCCGCGGATCCACGAGTCCGGGCCGGCGAGGAGCAGCGTGGCGAGGGCACGGACGCGGGTGTCGACGACGACGCTCGAGGAGATCCAGACGCCGCGCAGGACGGGGGAGTGGCCCAGTCGGCGCAGTCGCTTGGGGTCGAGCCCGGCCGCGGCGGCGTCGCGGGGCGTGAACGGGCGCGTGGTGTTGAGGACGGGCGCGGGTTCGGGGGTCGGTCGGACGCTCACCCGATCAGGCTGACGGAACCGGCGCCCGCAGTCGGGGGCTCATCCACAGGCCTCGGTCGGGCGCGTCCTTGGGGAAAGTGGCGCTGTGGTCGATTTCCCGCGCTGGCGCGCTCTGGGGGTGGGGAAAGTGGCGCTGTGGTCGATTCCCCCGCGCCGACCAGCGTGTGCCGCGGCCCAGACGACGAACGCGGCCCGGGACCGCATCGGGTCCCGGGCCGCGTTCGAGCGAGCGGAAGGCGTCAGGCCTTCTTCGTCTCCGCGAAGATGCGGGCGATCTCGTCGATCTTCGCGAGGAGCTCGTCGGCCGTGGCCTCGTCGAAGGCGGAGCCCTTCGTGCCGGCCGCGCCCGCAAGCTTCGTCGCCTCGTTGACGAGCGTGTGCAGCTCGGGGAACTTCTCGAAGTGCGGCGGCTTGAAGTAGTCCGTCCACAGCACCCACAGGTGCTCCTTGACGAGCTGGCTGCGCTGCTCCTTGATGAGCGTGGCGCGGACGCGGAAGTCGGGGTCCGAGTTCTCGGCGACCTTCTTGCAGATGGCCTTGATCGACTCGGCCTCGATGCGGGCCTGGGCGGGGTCGTAGACGCCGCAGGGCAGATCGCAGTGGGCGCTGACGGTCGTGAGGCGGAACGGGAAACGCATGTCGTGTCCTTCCGTCGGGTGGATCGGTCCCTGCCAACCTACCGGCGGGATCTCGACCGCAGAAGATGACCGGGCGTGATGCGAGGCAGTCGCAGGAGGACCCGCGCCCGCAGCGCCGACGTCGGCACCGATCCGACGAGCCAGGAATCGACCCCGACGCGCGGGTTGTCACGCTCGACCCACCAGCGTCCTGCCGGTTCGCCGGGCGCCGGGCCGGTCAGGCGTTTGACGGCCAGCGGCCGGGGGCAGCCGTCGTCGTCGGGTGGCAGCTGGCACACGACGAGCGACCCGGGGTTCGGGCGCGCCCCCCACAGCACGAGGAGCACCTCCCCGTCGCGCAGCGTCGGTTCCATCGAGACGCCGCTGACGCGCACGAGACCGAGTCGGGGCACGGGACCTCCATCACCGCGGGCGGGGCCGCTCGAGGACGGGCGGGGCGACCTCAGGCTAGGGGGCCGCGCGGTCGCTCCCCCTTGAGGGACGCGGCCGCGGCATGTGGGAGGATCGAGGGCGTGTCCCATGCCACCTCTGAGACCTCCGTCGACCTGAGCGCCCCGGCGTTCGCGGCCCACGAGGGTGGCAAGCTGGAGGTACGCGCGACCAAGCCGCTGCGCGACAAGGACGACCTGTCGCTGCTGTACACCCCGGGTGTCGCGGACGTCTGCCTCGGGATCGCCGCCGACCCGCAGCTGTCGCACGTCTACACCGCCCGCAAGAACACGGTCGCCGTCGTCACCGATGGCACGGCGGTCCTGGGCCTGGGGGACATCGGCCCGCTCGCGGCGATGCCCGTGATGGAGGGCAAGGCGGTGCTCTTCAAGCACTTCGCCGGGGTGGACGCCATCCCGATCTGCCTCGAGTCGGGGTCGGTCGACGACCTCGTCGAGGCGGTCGTGCGGATGGCCCCGAGCTTCGGCGGGGTCAACCTCGAGGACATCTCGGCGCCGCGCTGCTTCGACATCGAGCGCAAGCTCAAGGAGCGACTCGACATCCCCGTCTTCCACGACGACCAGCACGGGACGGCGATCGTCGCGCTCGCAGCGATGATCAACGCGTGCCGGGTGACCGGGCGCGAGCTGTCCGACCTCAAGGTCGTCGTCGGCGGCGCGGGCGCCGCGGGCGTGGCGGTGACCGAGCTGCTCATGCTCGCCGGGCTGCGGGACGTCGTCGTCTGCGACTCGCGCGGGATCATCAGCGCCGACCGGGCGGACCTCGTCGAGCACAAGCAGCGCCTGGCGCGCACGACGAACCCGCGCGGGCTCACGGGGAAGATGGGCGCGGCGCTGCAGGGTGCGGACGTCTACCTCGGCCTGTCCGGCGGGACGGTGCCGGAGGATGAGGTCGCGACGATGGCGGAGGGGTGCTTCATCTTCGCGATGGCGAACCCGACGCCGGAGGTCCACCCCGACATCGCGCACAAGTACGCGTCGATCGTCGCGACGGGCCGCTCGGACTTCCCGAACCAGATCAACAACGTCCTGGCCTTCCCGGGGATCTTCCGCGGGGCGCTCGACGCTGGCGGGGTGCAGATCACCGAGGAGATGAAGCTCGCGGCGGCCCAGGCCATCGCCGACCTCGTCGAGGAGCCGCGCCCGGACCTCATCGTCCCGCCGGTGTTCCAGGAGGGCGTCGCCGAGGCGGTCGCCGCAGCGGTCGCCGCCCACGCGGGCTGATCGAAGGCGCAGCGGGTACGGACCCCGAGGGCCCTCGGCCGGATCCGCCGGCCCTCGGCCACACGGGTCAGGCGGGGGAGACCCCGAGCCACGCGTGCCATCCGGAGTGCAGGACGAGCCACGCCATGAGGCCGTAGCCCGCCTGCCCCGGGTGCAGGCCGTCGCCGGTCGCGAGGTCCTCGTGCCACTGCTCGTGGTCGGCCAGCGGCGTGAACGTGTCGACGAAGGGCACGTCGCGGCGGTCGCAGACATCGGCCTGGGCGGCCGAGAGCGTCGCGACCTGACCTCGCAGCGGTTCCTGCAGCGGCGGCGGCGGACCGACGACGAACGGCGCGATACCCCGGCTGCTCGCCTCGTCGAGGACGTTGGCGAGGTTGAGCCGGTGCCTCGCCAGGCTCGTCCGCTCGACCGCGTCGCCCGTGCCGACGGACACGACGAGCCGCTTCTCGGCCCGACCCTCCCACCGGCTCGCGCCCTCGATCTGCCAACGCCGTAGGACCCCGCCAGAGGTGTCGCCGCGCAGCCCGAGGTTGTACGGCGTGATCGCGACCGCCGGGTCCTGGCTGCGGGCGACGACGCGCGTCACCCAGCCCTGACCGCGCGGGTCGCCGACGCCGACCGTGAGCCCGTCGCCGAGGAAGACGAGCCCGACGTCCCGAGCGCCGTCACCGGCGTCGACGTGGAACTCCGCGCTGGGGACGAAGGCGTTGCCCGCCGCGTCGGTGCTCGGGTGGTTCCACCCGTCCTGCTCGGTCACTCGTCCTCCTCGAGGTCGTCGTCGAGCCGTGCCAGCCACGAGGCCAGCCGCTCGACCGGGACCTCGTGCTCGGGGTGCTCGTCGACGAACGCGCGCAGCCGGTCGGCCAGCCACGCAAGGCTGACCTCCTCCTCGCCGCGCCGGTCGGCGAGCTCCTCGATCCCGCGGTCGGTGAAGTACATCAGCGCTCGAACGCGCGCTGGACGAGATCCTTCTGCTCGGCCGCGTGCGCCTTCGACGACCCGCTCGCCGGCGAGGCCGACGCCGGGCGGGAGACGACGCGCAGCGGCCGGGACTCGCCCTGCGCCTGGAGCGCCGCCGGCAGGTTGAGCGCGAGGAACGGCCAGCCGCCCTGGTTCTCCGGCTCCTCCTGGACGACGACGACCTCCGCGCCGGGGTAGCGGCGGATCTCCGAGGCGATCGCCTCTCCCGGCAGCGGGTAGTACTGCTCGAGCCGGATGATCGCCGTGCGGGTGTCCTCCCGCTTCGCGCGCTCGGCCTCGAGGTCGTAGACGACCTTGCCCGAGGCGATGATCACCCGGTCGACGTCGCCGAGCTCGACGCCGCGGTCGGGCAGGACGGGCCGGAAGCCGCCGCTGGTGAAGTCCTCCGGCGCGCTCGCCGCGGCCCGCAGCCGCAGCATCGACTTCGGCGTGAAGACGATGAGCGGACGACGCGGCCGGGCGTACGCCTGACGCCGCAGCAGGTGGAAGTAGCTCGCCGGCGTCGAGGGGAAGGCGACCGTCATGTTGTTCTCGGCGCACAGCGTGAGGAAGCGCTCGATCCGCGCCGAGCTGTGGTCCGGCCCCTGGCCCTCGTAACCGTGGGGGAGCAGGAGGACGACGGAGCTGTTCTGGCCCCACTTCTGCTCGCTGCTGCTGACGAACTCGTCGATGATCGTCTGCGCGCCGTTGAAGAAGTCGCCGAACTGCGCCTCCCACAGCACGAGCGCGTCGGGCCGCTCGACGGAGTAGCCGTACTCGAAGCCCATCGCGGCGAACTCCGACAGGAGCGAGTCGTAGACCCAGAACCGGGCCTGGCCGCGACCGAGGTACAGCAGCGGCGTCCACTCCTCGGCGGTGTGCTTGTCGATGAGCACCGCGTGCCGCTGGACGAACGTCCCACGGCGGCTGTCCTGACCGGCCAGCCGCACCGGCGTGCCCTCGAGGAGGAGCGAGCCGAACGCGAGCAGCTCGCCCGTGGCCCAGTCGATGCCACCCTCGTGCACGCTCTTCGCCCGCTTCTCCAGCGCCTGCTTGAGCTTGGGGTGGACCGTGAAGCCCGCGGGCCACTGCGTGAAGACGTCGCCGATGTACGTGAGGTCGTCGCCGCTGATGGCCGTCTGCGAGGAGTCGCGACGCGGGGCGTCCGCGCTCTGCGCCGACGGCTTCTCCAGGCCCGCGGGGGCGTCCGGTCGGGCCTCGCCCTCACCGGCGGCCAGGGCCTCCTTCGTCTCGACGAAGACCCGCTCGAGCTGCGCCTGGTAGTCCCTCAGCGCGGTCGCGGCGTCCTCCTCGGAGATGTCGCCGCGACCGATGAGGCTCTCGGTGTAGAGCTTGCGGACGCTGCGCTTGGCCTCGATGAGGTCGTACATGATCGGCTGCGTCATCGACGGGTCGTCTCCCTCGTTGTGGCCGCGACGGCGGTAGCACACGAGGTCGATGACCACGTCCTTCATGAACGCCTGGCGGAACTCGTACGCGAGCTCGGCGACCCGGACGCACGCCTCGGGGTCGTCCCCGTTGACGTGGAAGATCGGCGCCTGGATCATCCGCGCGACGTCGGTGGAGTACTGCGAGCTGCGCGAGTTGCTCGGCGCGGTCGTGAAGCCGACCTGGTTGTTGACGACGACGTGGATCGTGCCGCCCGTCCGGTACCCGCGCAGCTGGGACTGCTGGAGGGTCTCGGCGACGACGCCCTGGCCGGCGAAGGCCGCGTCCCCGTGCAGGAGGATCGGCAGGACGGGGAAGTCCTCGCCGGCGTGGTTGAGCCGGTCCTGCTTGGCCCGCACGATGCCCTCGAGGACCGGGTTGACCGCCTCGAGGTGGCTCGGGTTGGCCGCGAGGTAGACCTTCGTGCTGCTGCCGTCCTCGGCGAGGAACTTGCCCTCGGTGCCCAGGTGGTACTTCACGTCGCCGGAGCCCTGGACCGAGCGCGGGTCCTGCTTGCCCTCGAACTCGCGGAAGATCTGCGCGTACGACTTGCCCGCGATGTTCGCCAGCACGTTGAGGCGTCCGCGGTGCGGCATGCCGATGCAGACCTCGTCGAGCCCGTCCTGCGCGGCGCGGGAGAGGACGCGGTCGAGCAGGGCGATCGTCGACTCGCCACCCTCGAGCGAGAACCGCTTCTGGCCGACGAACTTCGTCTGGAGGAAGGTCTCGAACGCCTCGGCGGCGTTGAGTCGGCGCAGGATCCGCAGCTGCTCCTCGGTCGTCGGCTTGGCGTAGCCGACCTCGACGCGCTCCTGGATCCACTGCCGCTGCTCGGGGTCCTGGATGTGCATGTACTCGACACCGGTCGTGCGGCAGTACGAGTCGCGCAGGATGCCGAGGATCTTGCGCAGCGGCAGGATCGGCTCCCCGCCGAAACCGCCGGTGGCGAACTCGCGGTCGAGGTCCCACAGCGTCAGGCCGTGGTTCGTCACGTCGAGGTCGCTGTGACGGCGCTGCCGGTACTCGAGCGGGTCGGTGTCGGCCATCAGGTGACCGCGGACGCGGTAGGCGTGGATGAGCTCCTGCACCCGCGCGGTCTTGTTGATGTCGTCCTCGTGGGTCGTCGAGATGTCCTGGACCCAGCGGATCGGCTCGTACGGGATCCGCAGCGAGCGGAAGACGTCGTCGTAGAACCCGTCGCCGCCGATGAGGAAGTGGTGCATCGTCTTGAGGAACTCGCCGGACTGCGCGCCCTGGATGATGCGGTGGTCGTACGTCGAGGTGAGCGTGAGGATCTTGCTCACCGCGTTGCGGTTGAGGATCTCCTGGCTCGCGCCCTGCCACTCGGCGGGGTAGTCGAGCGAGCCGACGCCGATGATGGCGCCCTGCCCGGGCATGAGGCGCGGCACCGAGTGGACCGTGCCGATGCCGCCGGGGTTCGTCAGCGAGACGGTCGTGCCCTTGAAGTCCTCGACCGTCAGCTTGCCGTTGCGGGCCTTCTTGACGACGTCCTCGTACGCGGTCCAGAACTGGAAGAAGTCCATCGTCTCGGTGCCCTTGATCGAGGGCACGAGGAGCTGTCGGGAGCCGTCGTCCTTCTGCAGGTCGATGGCGATGCCGAGGTTGACGTGGGCCGGCTGGACGAGCTGGGGCTTGCCCTTCTCGTCGGTCTGGTAGCCGACGTTCATCTCCGGCATCGCGGCGAGGGCGCGGACCATCGCGTACCCGATGAGGTGGGTGAACGACACCTTCCCGCCGCGGGAGCGCTTGAGGTGGTTGTTGATGACGATGCGGTTGTCGATGAGGAGCTTGGCCGGCAGCGACCGGACGCTCGTCGCGGTCGGCACCTGCAGCGAGGCGTCCATGTTCGTCACGACCCGGGCGGCGGCGCCGCGGATCGGGGTGATCGTGTCCTCCTCGACGGCCTTGGGCTCGGCCGCGCGCGGGGCCTCCCGGGGGGTCGGGGCGCCGCGGCCGGGGCCGTCGGTGTCCTTCTCGGGGCGCCGCGGGGCGGCCTTGGGGGCGGTCGATCCCGGTGCCGTCTCGGCGGACGAGGCGGACCGGGCGGGACCCTCGGTGACGCTGTCGCCCGCGAGGGCGGGCGTGGCCGCGGTCTCCTTGGCGGACGGCTGCTGCGGCGGCGTCGCCTGCTGGGGCGATGACGCCTGCTGGGGCGGGGACGCCTGCTGCGGAGAGGTGCCCGGCTGGTAGTCCTCGAAGAACGCCCACCACGCCTTGTCGACGCTGTTGCGGTCGCGCTTGAACTGCTCGTACAGCTCGTCGACGAGCCACTCGTTCGGTCCGAAGGCCGTCAGCGGGTTCTGGCTCGCAGGCTGGTCGGGCACGCGGATACGCCTCTTCCGGTTCGTCGGGTGCTGCCGGGGATCACCGGCAGGTCCACGGGTCGGTGGACGGACCCTCCCACCCTAACCGGCACACCTGGCGCGCGCCCTCCCCCTCAGGTGACGTCGCGCCGATCGGTCACGATCGCGCCGGGAACGGTGAAGATGCCCGCCCACCCGAGCAGGACCAGCAGCGCCTGCCACCAGCTGAGCGTCTTCGCCTGCGCGATGCCCATGAACGTCTCCTCGGCCGGGTCGGTCATGAGCACGCTCGCGGAGCTGGGGAGGAACCGGACGAGGTCATTGCTCCAGTCGAACCCCAGGAGGATCAGCGGGAGCGCCGTGCTGCCGATGAGCGTGAGCGGCAGGAGGATGACGAGCGCGAGGATCTGGTTGCGCAGGAGCAGCGCACCGCCGAACCCGATGAGCGCCCAGCACGTGAGCATGAGCGCGGCCATCAGGAGCGGTCGTGCGACGTCCGCACCCGGGTTCGCCGAGATGCCCTTGATCGCCGCCATGAGCGCGCCGCCGGCGACCGCGCCGAGGAGGCAGACGAGCGCGTACCCGAAGCCGATGACGACGAGCGAGAGGGCCTTGGCAGCGATCGCGACCCAGCGGTTCGGCGTCGCCAGGAAGGTGCCGGTGATCGTCTTGTGGCGGTACTCCTGGCCCATGAGGACGACGCCGACCGTCATCGTCAGGAGGGTGACGAAGCGCGTCGGGAAGAGGTACGCGCCACGGATCGCCTCCTGCTGGAGGTCGACCGGGGCCTGGTCGAAGGGGGTCGCGTTCCCCTCCGGGGTGATGTACCCCTGCGTGGCGAGCGCCCACACGTTCGCGAACGCGAGCAGGGCCGTCAGGAGGAACGCGACGAGCGCGAGGATCCACCACAGGCGGGTCGTGAAGAGCTTGCGCAGCTCCGAGCGGAACGCGGGGATCATCGAGCCTCTCCGTTCGGGGTCGGGGCCGGGGTCTGGGCGCCGGGGTGGCCGGGCGGCGTGACCGCAGCGGCGTGTGCGGCGCCCGTCGCGCCGAGGTTGCGGTTCTGGCCCTCGGTGAGCTGGAAGAACAGGCCCTCGAGGTCGGTGCCGCGCTCCTCGAGCCGCCAGATCGGCAGCCCGGCGCGGTGGGCGACGTCGCCGACGAGGCGCAGGTCCGCGGTGTCGGCGATGAGCGTGCCGTCGGGCTGGGCGGTCGCGATGACGTCCGCCAACCGCAGGGCGCCGGCGAGGGCGTCGGGGTCGGAGGTCGCGACGAGCGATCGCCGACCGCCGCTCAGCTCCTCGATCCGCCCCGCCTTGACGAGCGCGCCGTTGCTGATGATGACGACGTCGTCGACGGTCTGCTGGACCTCCTGGAGCATGTGGCTGCTCACGAGGACCGTCCGCCCCTCGTCGGCGAGGTGGCGCAGGAAGCCGCGCAGCCAGCGGATGCCCTCCGGGTCGAGCCCGTTGGCCGGCTCGTCGAGGATGAGGACGTCGGGGTCGCCGAGCAGGGCGGCGGCCAGACCGAGCCGCTGCCGCATGCCCATCGAGTACGAGCCGGCGCGCTTGCGGGCGGCGGCGGGGATGCCGGTGAGCTCGAGCAGCTCGTCGACCCGGGAGTCCTCGACACCGCCGGCGGCGGCCAGGACCCGCAGGTGGTCGCGCCCGGACCGGCCGGGGTGGAAGCTCGTCGCCTCGAGCGCCGCGCCGACGACCTGCTGGGGGTTCGGCAGCGAGCGGTAGGCCTGCCCGCCGATCGTCGAGGACCCCGCGGTGGGGCGGACGAGCCCCAGGATCATCCGCAGCGTCGTCGTCTTGCCGGAGCCGTTCGGGCCGAGGAAGCCGGTGACCCGACCGGGCTCGACGGAGAAGGACAGGTCGTCGACCGCGGTGAACGACCCGAACCTCTTCGTCAGGCCGTCGACCTCGACGCGGGTGCCCCGCTCTCTCGTGCCGCTGCTCATGCGTCCCCTTCGCTCGTGCGGTCCAGGCGCGCCCATCCTGTCGGACGGGGCCGCTCCCGTCACATCGACGCCGACTACGCTCGTGCCCACCATGACCGAATGGCTGCTGCTGCTCCTCGCCCTCGTGCTCACGGCCGGGACGGCGCTCTTCGTCGCGGCCGAGTTCTCGCTCGTCGCGCTCGACAGGTCTTCCGTGCAGAAGGCGGTGGACGAGGGGGATGCCGGCGCCAAGGGCGTGCTCGGCTCCCTCGGGCGCCTGTCGACGCTGCTGTCGGCCTGCCAGGTCGGGATCACCCTGACGACCCTGGTCCTCGGCTTCATCGCGGCGCCGTCCATCGGCGCGCTGCTGCGCGGACCGCTGTCGGCCGCGGGCCTGTCGGACGGGGTGATCGACACCGCGGCCCCCGTCCTGTCGATGCTGCTCGCCACGGTGCTGTCGATGGTGCTCGGCGAGATGGTGCCCAAGACCTTCGCCGTCTCGGCGCCGCTGGCCACGGCGAAGGTCGTCCACGCACCGACCCGGATCTTCACCGTCCTCTTCACGCCGCTCATCGCGATCCTCAACGGGTCCGCCAACTGGGCGCTGCGCCGGGTGGGCGTCGAGCCGCAGGAGGAGCTCTCGGCCGCCCGCAGCCCCCAGGAGCTCGCCTCCCTCGTCCGCACCTCCGCCGAGGCAGGCACCCTCGACTCCGGGACGGCCCGCCTGGTCACCCGATCCCTCGGCTTCGGCGACCAGACCGCCACCGACGTGATGACCCCCCGCTCCCGCGCGACCGCGATCGAGCGCACCGCGACGGCGAGCGACCTCGTGCGCCTGGCCCGCCGGACCGGGCACAGCCGGTTCCCCGTCATCGACGAGGACTGGGACGACGTCGTCGGCGTGGCCCACGTCAAGCGCGCGATCGCCGTGCCGCACGAGCGCCGCGACGAGGTCCCGGTGTCCGCGCTCATGGTCGACGCGGTCTTCGTGCCCGAGACGCTCGGCCTCGACCCGCTCCTGGTCGAGCTGCGCGACGGGGGCCTGCAGCTCGCGGTCGTCGTCGACGAGCACGGCGGCACGGCCGGCGTCGTCACGCTCGAGGACCTCGTCGAGGAGATCGTCGGCGAGGTCGCCGACGAGCACGACCGGGCGACCTCGACCGCGCGGCGGCTGCCCGGCGGGTCGTGGACCGTGCCGGGGATGTGGCGCCCCGACGAGGTGACCGAGCGGATCGGCGTCACCGTCCCCGAGGACGGGCCGTACGAGACGCTCGGCGGATTCGTCATGGAACGGCTCGGGCGGGTGCCCCGGGTCGGGGACGAGGTGGAGGTCGACGGCTGGCGCCTGCGCGTCATCGCGATGGACACCCGCCGCGTCGAGCGCCTCCAGCTGAGCCCGCTGCACGGCCGCCGCGCCGCCCGCACGGAGGCCTCGCGATGAGCCTCTGGGTCGTGCTCGCCACCGTCCTCCTCCTGCTGCTCAACGCCTTCTTCGTCGGTGCGGAGTTCGCGGCGATGGCCGCTCGCCGCAGCCAGCTCGAGCCGCTCGCGCTCGCGGGGGACAAGAAGGCCCAGATCGCCCTCGACGCGATGAGCCGGACGGGTCTGCTCCTGGCCACCTGCCAGCTCGGCATCACCGTGTCCTCGGTCCTGCTCGGTGCGATCTCCGAGGCGGCGCTGCACCACGCGCTCGAACCGGTCGTGCACCACCTGGGCCTGTCCGACGCGATGACCGACGCCATCGCCCTCGTGCTGGCCATCCTCGTCGTCGTCTACCTCCACGTCGTCGTCGGCGAGATGATCCCGAAGAACCTCGCGATCGCCGCGCCCGAGCGGGTGGCGACGATCCTCGTCCCGCCGCTGGTGCTCGTCTCGAAGCTCACCCACCCCCTCATCCGCGCCATGGACGTCATCAGCAAGCTCGTCGTCCGGGCCTTCGGGGTCGAGCCGAAGGACGAGGTGGGCTCGACCTTCACCGCCGAGGAGGTCCAGCACATCGTCGAGGAGTCGGTCCGGGAGGGGCTGGTCGAGGAGGACCAGTTCGGCCTGCTCGGCGCGGCCCTGGAGTTCAGCGACAAGCTCGCCTCCGACGTCGCCATCGACCGCGAGGCCCTCGTCACGGTCCCCGTGGACTGCACCCCCGACGACCTCGAGCGGCTCGTCGCCCGCCACGGGTTCTCCCGGTACCCCGTCGCCGACGCCACCGGCGCCCTCCTCGGTTACCTCCACCTCAAGGACGTCCTCTACGCCGACGAGACGGAGCGCACGCAGCCGGTGCCGGCCAAGCGGCTGCGGCGGCTGGCGACGGTCCGCTGCGAGGACGAGGTCGAGACGGTGCTCGCGACGATGCAGGACAGCGGGCGGCACGTGGCCCGGGTCGTCGGCGAGGACGGGGAGACCCGCGGCGTCGTCTTCCTCGAGGACGTCATCGAGGAGCTCGTCGGCGAGGTCAGCGACACCACGCAGCGCGCCCGCTGACCCACCCTCGTCCCGGCCCTCGGGCGCTCGGCGTCGTGCGAGAGGGCCCCGACCGCGTGCGGCGGTCGGGGCCCTTCCACGACGTGCCCCCGGCAGGATTCGAACCTGCGACTCCTGGTACCGGAAACCAGTGCTCTATCCCCTGAGCTACGGAGGCGGGGTGCTGCGACGAGGGTCGCGAGCGACGACCGAGCGTAGCACCGGCGCGACCCGGGTCAGGAATCGTCGGCTCGCCGGGCGCCGGTGTCTCACGGCTCGCACGCCCGCGAGGACCGGCGGTGGGGGCCACCTAGACTCGACCCCCGTGACTCCCGAACAGCTCGCCGCCGCGATCCGGCAGGCGCTCCAGGCCGCCGTCGACGAGGGGGCCTTCACCGCCCCCGTCCCCGACGAGGTCCGGGTGGAGCGCCCGAAGCAGCGCGAGCACGGGGACTGGACGACGAACATCGCCCTCCAGCTCGCCAAGCCCGCCGGGATGCCGCCGCGCGAGCTCGCGACCACGCTGGCCACCCGGCTGGCGGCGACCGACGGGATCGCCTCGGCCGACGTCGCCGGGCCCGGTTTCGTCAACATCAGCCTCGACGCCGCCAGCGCCGGCGAGCTCGCGCGCACGATCGTCGAGGCCGGCGCCGACTACGGCCGCACCGACACCGGTGTCGGCACGAGGGTCAACCTCGAGTTCGTCTCCGCCAACCCCACCGGGCCGATCCACCTCGGCGGCACCCGCTGGGCCGCCGTCGGCGACTCCCTCGCCCGGATCCTCGAGGCGACCGGCGCGCAGGTCACGCGGGAGTACTACTTCAACGACCACGGCGCGCAGATCGACCGCTTCGCGCGCAGCCTGCTGGCGGCTGCCCGTCACGAGCCGACCCCCGAGGACGGCTACGCCGGGGCCTACATCGACGAGATCGCCGCGTGGGTCCTCGACATCGAGCCCGACGCGCTGTCGGCCGACGACCCGCAGGAGCGCTTCCGTGCGATCGGCGTCGACCTCATGTTCACCGAGATCAAGAAGACCCTCAGCGACTTCGGCGTCGAGTTCGACGTCTACTTCCACGAGAACGACCTGCACGAGTCCGGCGCCGTCGACCGCGCGATCGAGCGCCTCAAGGCCCTCGACGCGATGTACGAGAAGGACGGCGCGTGGTGGCTGCGGACCACCGCCCACGGTGACGACAAGGACCGCGTCGTCATCAAGTCCGACGGCCAGCCGGCGTACATCTCCGGGGACCTCGCCTACTACCTCGACAAGCGCGAGCGCGGCTTCGACGAGGTCATCATCATGCTCGGCGCCGACCACCACGGGTACGTCAGCCGGATGATGGCGATGTGCGCGCTCTACGGCGACGAGCCGGGGCGCAACCTGCAGATCCTCATCGGCCAGATGGTCAACCTCGTCAGGGACGGCCAGCCGGTCCGGATGAGCAAGCGCGCGGGCACCGTCGTCGTCCTCGACGACCTCGTCCAGGCCGTCGGTCGCGACGCCGCGCGGTACGCGATCACCCGCACGTCGATCGACAGCCCGCTCGACATCGACCTCGACCTGCTCGCCAAGCGCTCGAACGACAACCCCGTCTTCTACGTCCAGTACGCCCACGCCCGCACGTGCAACGTCGCGCGCCTGGCAGCGGAGGACGGGGTGCGGCGCGAGGACGGCTTCGACCCCGCCCTGCTGTCCGACCCGAGCGAGGCCGCGCTGCTGGCGATCCTCGGCGAGCTGCCGCGGGTCGTCGAGCAGGCCGCCCGGCTGCGCGAGCCGCACCGCGTCGCCCGGTACCTCGAGGACCTCGCCGGCCGCTTCCACAAGTGGTACGACACCTGCCGCGTCCGCCCGCAGAACGCCGACGAGCCCGTCACCGACGTCCACCGCACCCGCCTGTGGCTCAACGACGCCACCCGTCAGGTCCTCGCGACCGGGCTGGGGCTGCTCGGCGTCGGCGCGCCCGAGCGGATGTGAGCCCGATGGCGACGAACATGCGCGCCCACGAGGCGGGCACGCTGCACGCCGACGGCTACGGCGCCGCCCCCCACTGGCTGCCCTACCCGAACGACGTCATGGAGCTGCTGCCGCAGCTGTGGTCCAGCGGCGTCACGCGTGGCGACGACGGCGTCCTGGCCGTCGCCGGGGTGCCGGTCACCGACCTCGCGGCGCAGTTCGGCACCGCGGCGTACGTCGTGGACGAGGCCGACTTCCGCTCCCGCGCGCGGGCCTTCGCCGACGACTTCACCCGCCCGTTCGTCGCCGTGTGCGGGGGCGCGGACGTGTACTACGCGGCGAAGGCGTTCCTGTGCACGGCGGTCGCCCGTTGGATCATGGAGGAGGGGCTCTGCCTCGACGTGTGCAGCGGCGGCGAGCTCGCCGTGGCCCGTCGCGTCGGCTTCCCGGCGGAGCGGATCGCCCTGCACGGCAACAACAAGAGCGTCGCCGAGATCCGCGCGGCACTGGAGTACGGCGTCGGCCGGATCGTGCTCGACTCCCTCGAGGAGATCGACCGGGTCGCCGCGCTCGCGCGCGAGCTCGGGGTGGTCGCCCCGGTGATGGTCCGCGTCACCGTGGGCGTCGAGGCTCACACCCACGAGTTCATCGCCACCGCCCACGAGGACCAGAAGTTCGGCTTCTCCCTCGGCAGCGGCGCCGCGATGGAGGCGGTCGAGGCCGTGCTGGCGCAGCCGGACGCCCTCGACCCGCGCGGCCTGCACAGCCACATCGGCAGCCAGATCTTCGACGTCTCCGGCTTCGAGGTCGCCGCGCGGCGCCTCGTCGGCCTCCACGTCGACATCGCGCGGCAGCACGGCCTGCACCTGCCGGAGATGGACCTGGGCGGCGGGTACGGCATCGCGTACACCTCGGAGCACGACCCGATGACGCCCGCGCACCTGGGCGCCGACATGGCCGCCGTGTGCGAGCGTGAGCTGAAGGCCCTCGACGACCTGGCCCCCGGCGCGCCCCGCCCGCGGATCTCCATCGAGCCCGGCCGCGCCATCGCCGGCCCGAGCACGCTGACGCTCTACGAGGTCGGCACCGTCAAGCAGGTGCAGGTGACGAACGACGCCGTCCGCAGCTACGTGAGCGTCGACGGCGGGATGAGCGACAACGTGCGCACCGCCCTCTACGGCGCCGACTACTCGTGCACGCTCGCCAGCCGCGGTTCGGAGGCCGCGCCCGCCGTCACCCGCGTCGTCGGCAGGCACTGCGAGAGCGGCGACATCGTCGTCATGGACGAGTACCTCCCGGCCGACCTCGCCCCGGGCGATCTCCTGGCCGTCCCGGGCACGGGCGCCTACTGCCGCAGCCTGTCCAGCCAGTACAACCACACGCCGCGCCCGCCGGTGATCGCCGTCCGGGACGGCCGCGCACGGGTCATCGTCCGACGCGAGACGATCGACGACATCCTCGCCCTCGACGTGGACGACCACGCCGGTGACGACCACGCCGTGGTCGGGGCGAGCCCGACCGAGCAGGAGGACCGATGACCACGTCCGTGCAACCGCTGCGCGTCGCCCTCCTCGGGTGCGGCGTCGTCGGGTCGTCCGTGGCGACGATGCTCGTCACGCAGGCGCAGGACCTGCACGAGCGGGTCGGGCGCCCCCTCGAGCTCGTCGGCATCGCCGTCCGGCGGCTCGACCGGGACCGGGCGACCGTGCCCGTCGACCCGTCGCTGTTCACCACGGACGCCGCCGAGCTCGTCACCCGCGCCGACATCGTCGTCGAGGTCATGGGTGGTATCGACCCCGCGCGCGAGCTCATCCTCTCGGCCCTGCAGCACGGCGCGAGCGTCGTCACGGCGAACAAGGCGCTCCTCGCCGAGGACGGGCCGGCGCTCTACGCCGCGGCGCACGAGAACGGTGTCGACATCTACTACGAGGCGGCCGTCGCCGGTGCCATCCCGATCCTCCGGCCGATCCGCGAGTCCCTCGCGGGCGACGACGTCCGCCGGGTGCTCGGCATCGTCAACGGCACGACGAACTTCGTCCTCGACAAGATGGACTCGACGGGCGCCGGCCTGACCGAGACCGTCGAGCAGGCCCAGGAGCTCGGGTACGCCGAGGCCGACCCGACCGCGGACGTCGAAGGCTTCGACGCCGCCGCGAAGGCGGCCATCCTCGCCTCGCTGGCGTTCCACACCCGGGTCTCGGGCGCCGACGTCCACCGCGAGGGCATCACCGAGGTCACCGCCGCGGACATCCAGGCCGCGAAGGACATGGGGTGCGTCGTCAAGCTGCTCGCGATCTGCGAGCGGACGGGGGAGCCCGGCAGCGCCGACGACGGCGTCAACGTCCGCGTCCACCCCGCGATGGTGCCGCGCAGCCACCCGCTGGCCTCGGTCCGCGAGGCGTACAACGCCGTCTTCGTCGAGGCGACCGCCGCGGGCGAGCTCATGTTCTACGGCAAGGGCGCCGGCGGTGACCCGACGGCCAGCGCCGTCATGGGTGACATCGTCGCCGTGGCGCGGCACCGGGTCTCCGGCGGTCGCGGCCCGGGGGAGAGCGCCTACGCCCAGCTGCCGGTCCACGACATCGGCAAGGCGAGCACGAGGTACCACATCAGCCTCGCCGTCGCCGACCGTCCGGGCGTGCTCGCGCAGGTCGCGTCCGTGTTCGCCGCCCACGGCGTGTCGATCCAGGCGGTCCGCCAGCAGGTCGTCGGCGGCGACGGCGAGGAGCACGCCGCGCAGGCGTACCTCATCGTCGTCACGCACACCGCGCCCGACGCGGCCCTGACCGCGACCGTCGAGGCGCTGTCGGACCTCGACACCGTGACCGACGTCGTGTCCGTGATGCGAGTGGAGGGATCCTGAGATGGCTCACCAGTGGCGCGGCGTGATCCGCGAGTACGCCGACCGCCTGCCGATGCTCGAGGGCGCCCCGGTCGTCACCCTCCACGAGGGCGGCACCCCGCTCATCGAGGCGGCGGCCCTGTCCGAGCGGGTCGGCGCCCGGGTGCTCGTCAAGTACGAGGGCCTCAACCCGACCGGCTCCTTCAAGGACCGGGGGATGACGACGGCCATCTCCGTCGCCGCGAAGGAGGGCGCGAAGGCCGTCATCTGCGCGAGCACCGGCAACACGAGCGCCTCGGCCGCGGCCTACGCGACGAAGGCCGGCATGACGTGCGCCGTCCTCGTGCCCGACGGGAAGATCGCCATGGGCAAGCTGTCCCAGGCGATCGCCCACGGCGCGACGCTGCTGCAGGTCGACGGCAACTTCGACGACTGCCTCGAGGTCGCCCGCAAGCTCGCCGAGTCCCACCCGGTCGAGCTCGTGAACTCCGTCAACCCCGCGCGGATCGAGGGCCAGAAGACGGCGAGCTTCGAGATCGTCGACGCCCTCGGCGACGCCCCGGAGATCCATTGCCTGCCGGTGGGCAACGCCGGGAACATCACCGCCTACTGGCGCGGGTACCGCGAGTACGCGACCGACGCCCCGGGCCTGCCTGCCGTCGCGACCCGCCTGCCGCAGATGTGGGGCTTCCAGGCCGCCGGCGCCGCGCCGCTGGTCAAGGGTCACCCGGTCGACGAGCCCGACACCATCGCGACGGCCATCCGCATCGGCAACCCGGCGTCGTGGGACCAGGCGATCGCGGCGCGGGACGAGTCGGGCGGCTGCATCGAGTCGGTCACCGACGAGCAGATCCTCGAGGCCCACCGGATCCTGTCCTCGACGGAGGGGATCTTCGTCGAGCCGGCGTCGGCGGCGAGCATCGCCGGCCTGCTCCAGCGGCACGCGGCCGGGCAGGTCCCCGAGGGCGCGACGATCGTCTGCACGGTCACCGGTCACGGGCTGAAGGACCCCCGGTGGGCGCTGCGCACGGCCGACGGCGACGAGATCGTCCCGGTCCGGGTGGCGGTGGACCCCTACGCCATCGCCGACGCCCTCGGGCTCGGGTGATGCCACGGTGAGCACGGCCACGGCGCCCGCCCCCGGGACGCGGGTCGAGCTCGTCGTCCCCGCCAGCAGCGCCAACCTGGGGCCGGGCTTCGACTCCGTCGGGCTCGCGCTCGGCGTCCACGACCGCACGGTCGTCACGGTGACCGACGAGCCGGGGGTCTCGATCGACGTCGAGGGCGAGGGCGCCGACGGGGTCCCCCGCGACGAGCGCCACCTCGTCCACCGGGCGATGGTCGCGGCGTGGCGGTGGATGGGCGTCGCGGCGCCCGCCGGGGTCCACCTCTCGTGCCACAACAGCGTGCCCCACGGTCGCGGGATGGGCTCGTCGGCGACGGCGATCGTCACGGGGGTCTCCGCCGCCGTCGCGCTCGTCGCCGCGCAGGGGGCCGACCCCGGCCCGCTCGACCTCGACCTCGGGCTCGTCAACGACATCGCGTGCGACCTCGAGGGGCACCCGGACAACGCCTCGGCGAGCGTCTTCGGCGGCGCGACCCTGTCCTGGTCGGACGACGACCCGGCGGGTGACCCCGCGCGTCCGCGCACCCGCACGGTCGCGATCGACCTCCACCCCGACGTCGAGCCCGTCGTCTTCGTCCCCTCCGTCGTCCTCTCCACCGCCACGGCCCGCAGCGTCCTGCCCGCCGAGGTGCCCCTGTCGGTGGCGGCGGCGAACGGCGGTCGGGTGGGACTCCTCGTCCACGCGCTCGCGCAGGACCCCTCGCTCCTGCTGCCCGCGACCGTCGACCGGCTGCATCAGGAGCCGCGCCGCCCGTCGTACCCCGCGTCGATGGCGCTCGTCGACGAGCTGCGGTCCGCCGGCGTGGCCGCGACGATCAGCGGGGCGGGCCCGACCGTCCTCGCGCTGACGACGCCGGACCGTGCCGACGCGGTCGCCGGCAGCGTCCCGGCCGGCGGCCCGTGGCGCGTCCTGCGGCCCGGGGTGCCGACGGTCGGGGTCCGAGCCACCTCCGGCTGAGACGCCGCGGAGGGGAGCCCGCGAGCGGCCGCACCCCCGGTGCTACGCTGGCAGTGCTTCGCGAGTCATCGCCCGGGCGTCCAGCCCGGTGCCAGTCCCGTTTCGTCAAGACGGCTGACCCGACCGGAGCACCGAGTGCCCAGGGGCGGCGCAGTCGCTCCGTCGGCCCTCGGATCCACGCACACCCACCCTTTCGGCCGCTCTGGCCGAACGGCCCCGCCCGCTCTCGGTGCGGCGGCCCCGACGAGGGGGAAGGAACCTTCGTGACGGACACCACCCCGGAGACCAGCGCACCCGCGACCCCGCGGCGCTCGGGCTCCCTCAGCTCCCTGCGCCTCGCCGAGCTGCAGGCCCTCGCCTCGAGCATGGGTCTGAGCGGGACGACGAAGATGCGCAAGAGCGACCTCATCGAGGCGATCCGCGCGCGCCAGTCCGGTGCCGGCGTCTCGACGCAGGCCCCGGAGCGCGCCGCGGCCCCCGCCGCCGAGGC
>ERZ501016.132-NODE-132-length-35436-cov-13.397417_pt1 | contig 35436 bp, 37 predicted proteins | sample MGYA00248889_ERZ501016 | MGnify/ENA primary metagenome ERZ501016 (study PRJEB25958, sample SAMN03398594) | human skin metagenome | study: EMG produced TPA metagenomics assembly of the Human Skin Microbiome Metagenome (human skin metagenome) data set. | reverse complement strand
ACTCCTCGAAGCCGGCGGATTCAGACCACAACTACACCCCGAATTGTGAAGAGCCAGATTCGCTCGCTTGCGCCCTTTGGACAACCCATTCCCGTCGTCACCGCGCAGGAGCATTCGTATTTCTGCAATGGCGAAGCCGACAACTTCGCCGAGCCGATCTGGAACCCGAAGAATGACACCTTCGCAGTCCACCACTCCTGCCCCTGGTCCTCGATGGGCTCTGCCGAGGTTCGGCGGATCAGCGATGGGCAACTCCTCGCTCACGGCAATTTAAATGGCGGCCAGCCCGATTGGAGCCCGGATGGCACCAAGCTCATCTGGGTCAGTTACCCGGCAGACACCACCACGCTGGCGAGCATCGTCATTACGCCCGCGAGTCTCGACGCGAGCCAAGTAGTCGTCCCGCCCACGAGCAATGAGGTGGGCTGGCCCCTGTGGTCGTCGAACGGCAAGAGAATCGCGTGGATCCGGCATCAGGGAATCGGAGGCAAGTCCCGGGTCATCACCGCGACTGCGCAAGGCAGCGGTCGGCGGGTCATTCCTGGCACCCATTTCCCCATTTTTGACTGGTAGGTCACGCGCATACGACCTGAGCACAGAGCGAAGGCGCGGCAAGGAGTTCGTCGCTCCGTGCCGCGCCTTCCTGGCTACCGCGGTGGATTACTCGTTGTCGGGCAGCAGGAAGTTGAGGACCATGGAGACCAGGGTGACCACCAGGGCGGCCATCACGGCATCCCAGAAGAAGTGGTCAATGCGGAAGTCAAGGTTGAGCCCGTCGCTGATCCACTCGGTGATCTGCAACATGAAGGCGTTGACGACGAAGGTGAACAGTCCCAGCGTCAACAGGATCACCGGGAATGAGAGCATTTTGGCAATGGGCTTGATCACGGCATTGACCAGGCCGAAGACCACGGCAACCAGGACGATGGTGAGCAGGCGGGTGGAGAGCTTGTCCGCATCCTCACCGAGATGGATCCCGCGGACCGCGAAGGCGGCGACCCACAGTGCCACGGCGTTGACACCGACCTTGATGAGCAGATTCTGCATACCGCCATCCTGTCAGTCGAGCGCAGTCCACGAGGCCAGGCTGGCGTTCGCTACCGGATCGTAACGAGAACCCCTGTCCCCGACGGACGCCGCCCACTACGCTCACGGCCAATGCCGGCCCGGGTGGGTCGTGCTCCCGTATGTCGTTTTGACCGGAAGGTTGTGTCGTGACCCGTCGCTCCCCGCTCCTGCCCCTAGCCGGTATGGCGTGTGCCGCCCTCGCCCTGACTGCGTGCGGGTCGGAGACCCTGGACACCGCCGGCAGTTCCACCTCGAGCGCGAGCTCCGCGGCCAGCTCCAGCAGCTCGAGCGCCGCCAGCAGCGAGACCTCTTCATCCAGCGAGTCCAGCGGCGCGAGCGGCGGCGTGGACGAGGCCCTGGCCGCCAAGGTTCCGGACAAGATCAAGTCCGCGGGCACGATCATCGTCGGCTCGGACGCGTCATACGCCCCCAATGAATACCTCGGCAGCGACGGCAAGACCGTGGAGGGCATGGACGTCGACCTCTTCAACGCGGTGGCCGCGAAGCTCGGCCTCAAGACCGAGTTCCAGAACGCTAAGTTCGACAGCATCATCCTCGGCGTCAAGTCCGGCAAGTTCGATGTCGGCGTCTCCTCCTTCACGATCAACCCCGATCGGATGAAGGAGGTCAACATGGTGAGCTACTTCAACGCCGGCACGCAGTGGGCGGTCGCCAAGGGCAACCCCGAGGGCGTGAACCTGGACAACCTCTGCGGCCTGACCATCGGCGTCCAGAAGGGCACCGTCCAGGTCGAGGACATCACCGCGCGCAGCAAGAAGTGCACCGACGGCGGCAAGGACGCGATCAAGGTCGTCCAGGACGACCTGCAGAGCAATGTCACCGCGGGCCTGGTCGCCGGCAAGACCGTCGCCATGCTCGCCGACAGCCCGATAACGGCGTATGCGGTCACCCAGACCCAGGGCAAGGTCGAGTTGCTCGGCGACGTCTACGACGCCGCTCCCTACGGCTTCGTGGTCCCCAAGGACCAGGCCGACTTCGCGCAGGCCATCGCCGACGCCCTCAAGGCCATCGAGGCCGACGGCAGCTACCAGAAGGCCCTGGAGACCTGGGGCAACACCGGCGGTGCCATCAGCGACTTCGCCGTCAATCCCGCCGGCTGAGGCATGTCCACCGCGATCAACGATTCCCCCGGGGAGCCGCAGGACCGGCCGGGCGCCATCAACGCCCGGCCGGTGCGCCATCCCGGACGCTGGGTGGCGATGGCGATCATCGCCATCCTGGTGGCGATGCTGCTCAGCTCGTTCCTGACCAACCCGGCCTGGGACTTCGGCTTCATGTTCCGGGTGATGAACTTCCGGCCGGTGCTCACCGGGCTGCTCTACGGGACCATCATCGGCACCATCGGCGCCATGCTCATCGGCGTGGTGCTGGGCGTGACGCTCGCCGTGATGCGCCTGTCGGACAACCCCGTGCTGCGCGGAACCTCGTTCGTCTACACCTGGTTCTTCCGGGCCATCCCGCGTTATGTCTTGCTGATCATCCTCGGCGTCGGCCTGATCACGCTCTATCCGAAGTTCGACATCGGCATCCCGTTCGGCCAGCAGATCGCCGGCGCCCTGGGGCTGGACTGGGATATGACCATCGGCTCGCTGAGCCTGCGTGACTGGAGCACCACGCTCGCGATGGGCACGCTCGGGCTCGGGCTGTCGGAGGCCGCCTACATGGCCGAGATCGCGCGCGCCGGGATCCTCTCGGTGGATCGCGGCCAGGCCGAGGCCGCCCAGGCGATCGGGATGGCGCCGGGCAAGACGATGCGGCGCGTAGTGCTCCCCCAGGCCATGCGCGTCATCGTCCCGCCGACCGGCAATGAAACCATCGCCATGGTCAAGGACACCTCGCTGCTGACGGGTATGGGCGTGACCAACGAACTCTTCTTCCAGGCCCAGACGGTGGCCAGCACGACATACCGGATCATGCCGGCATACCTGGCGGCGGTGGTCTGGTACCTCATCGTCTGCAGCGTGCTGATGGTCGGTCAGAGCTATCTGGAGCGGCACTTCGGGCGGGGCTTCGGCACCGCCCCGGTTTCCGGGCGCGACCGCAAGATCAAGGCCCTGCTCAACCGGACGGCGGCCCACTGATGGCCGGTATGCCGCTCGTCCACGCGGTGAATGTCACCAAGTCCTTCGGCAGTAATCAGGTGCTCAAGGGCATCGATATGGATGTCCAGGCGGGTGAAGTGGTGTGCTTCCTAGGCCCGTCCGGGTCGGGCAAGACGACCTTCCTGCGGTGCATCAACCAGTTGGAGACGATCGACGGCGGCCGGATCTGGGTCGACGGCGACCTGATGGGTTATGCCGATCGCGGTGGACGCCTGCATCGCCTGCACGACAAGGAGATCGCCCGCCAGCGCCGGGACATCGGCATGGTCTTCCAGCGCTTCAATCTCTTCCCGCACATGACGGTCCTGCAGAACATCATCGAAGGCCCAGTGCAGGTCAAGGGTGAGAGCAAGAGCGAGGCGTCAGAACGGGCATACGCCCTGCTCAAGCGGGTTGGGCTGGCGGACAAGCCGGCGGCATACCCGGGGCAGTTGTCCGGTGGTCAGCAGCAGCGGGTGGCGATCGCCCGGGCGCTGGCGATGCGGCCCAAGCTCATGCTCTTCGACGAGCCGACGTCCGCGCTGGACCCGGAACTGGTCGGCGAGGTGCTCACCGTGATGCGCGAACTGGCGGCCGACGGGATGACGATGATCGTGGTCACCCACGAAATGGCGTTCGCGCGCGATGTCGCCGACCGGGTGGTCTTCATGGACGCCGGTGTCGTGGTCGAGCAGGGCGATCCCAAGCAGGTCATCAACAACCCCCAGCACGAACGCACCCGCGCCTTCCTGCGCCGGATGCAGTCCGAGCACGAGCACGCGGTGGCCGCGGTCACCGATCCATTGGGCACCGACCCGCTGAGTACCGGCGCCTCGGACTGACCGACTCGCTGCCCCGGGCGACATACCCCGGACGTGACGGCATACCCCGGTTATTGCCCGGGTATGCCGTCACTTCCGGGGTTTGCGCGCGTTTGTGGGGGCTCAGGCATCGGCCGTGGCGACCGGCGGCTCGCCGAGCTTGACTCCGATCACCCCGGCGAGGATCAGCGCGCCGCCGACCAACTGCATACGGGTGGGCAACTGGCCGAGCAGGAGCCAGGCAAAGACCACGGCCGCCACCACTTCGGTCAGCGCCACGAATGAGGCGAGCCGCGAGCCGAGCAGGCGGGTGCCCACTATGCCGAGCACGTATGCCGCGGCGGCCGTCACCAGTCCGAGCGCCAACAGCGGTGCCCACCACGGGAAATCGTGCCCGGCATAGGTCGTCGTCGCCCGTGCGCTGGCCAACGGCAGTACGCCGACGAGCGCCAGCACGCCCAGGCTCAGCGCGCCGATCACTAGGCCGCCGGCGGCCAGGGCGAGCGGCGGCAGGCCGTTGTCGGTGTCGGCGGAAATCAGGAAGTACGAGGACACACCGATCATCGCGCACAGGGACCAGATCACCCCGACGGTGCTGATGGTGACCCCGCCGGAGAGCAGGCCGAGGACCAGCACCAGGCCGAGGGCGGCAAGGAGCGCACCGCCCACGGTGACCAGTCCCGGGCGTTGCCCGTGGCGCAGCCACATCCAGAGCACGACGGCCGCCGGCGCCGTGTATTCGATGAGCAGGGCCGGACCGACGTCCATATGCGCGACCGCGGAGAAATAGCAGAACTGGGCACCCGCCACGGCCAGCACGCCATACACCAGCAGGGTGGGCCAGGTCCGCTTCAGCACGCCCCAGCGCCCGCGCATCGCAGCGATCCCAAAGGGCAAAAGGACGACCGCGGCGAGGCCGATCCGGATCAGGACCACGGCAGCGGCATTCCAGCCGGTATCCAGCAGCCCCCGGGCCAGGGGGCCAGACAAGGCAAAACACAGGGCCGAGACGACCGCGAAGGCCAGCCCCGCTCCCGGTCGCCGCGAGGGCGCAGCCGGGGCCGACACGAGTTCGTCATTAGCCATAGTTGCCATAGCTCCTGACGCTAACCAGCGCGCGGACCGGCTGTCAACGCCGCGCCACTGCTCGGATGTCACATTCCGCCCCGCCCACCGGTCATATGCGCATGACCCCCATTCGCACCACCTCCATTGCCATCGTCGGCGGCGGCTATGCCGGTCTCCTGGCCGCCAATCGCTCCGCCGCGCGCGGACACCAGGTCACGCTTATCAATGACCGCGACCGCTTCGTCGACCGAATCCGGCTGCACGAGATCGTCGCGGGCACCCGCCCCCTCGAACTCGTGACTCCGCGACTAGCCGACCTGCTCGACCGCCGGATCGAACTCCTCCTCGGCCGCGCGCAGCGGGTGGAGAGCGGGTGCGTCCAACTCGCCGACGGCCGAAGGGTGCAGGCGGAGCACGTGGTGATCGCCACCGGCAGCGGCGCGGCACATGGACCAGGCAGTCTGGAGTGGGCGACCCGAGCGCATGCCGGCCTCACCCAGTTGAGCGACGGCGCCCAGGTGGTGGTGCTGGGCGGCGGACCGACCGGTATCGAGGTGGCCACCGAGGTTGCCGAGGCACGTCCGGACCTGCGAATCGTGCTCGCCGACCCGGTCACCCCCGGGGCGGCCCTCTCCCCGCGCGGCCGGCGACACCTCGCCGCCGCCTTCGAGCGCCACGGCATACGCGTGCTGGCCTCCGCTCCGGCCGCCGATCTGGTGATCAATTGCACCGGGTTCCGACTCGACACCCTGGCCACCGATAGCGGCCTGGCCGGCCCACACGGCCCGATGGACGTTGACGCTCCCCTACGCGTACCCGGTTTGCCCAACGTATGGGGTGCCGGCGACGCGGTCCGGGTCGCCGGCCAGCCGCACCTGCGGATGGGGTGCGCCTCGGCCGAACCACTCGGCGCCCTGGTTGCGGACGCGATTCACCGCGTGAGCCGCGGTGCACCGGCCCCGGCGGTCTCGGTGGGCTACGTCGGGCTGGATCTGAGCCTCGGGCGCCGCGATGGCCTCCTGCAGCTCGCCCACGCCGACGACAGCCCGCGCAACGCGATCGTATCGGGCCGGGCGGGCGCCTTGGTCAAGACCGCAATCTGCTGGGGGGCGGCGACCGCGCCCGTACGCTGGAGCCGCTGGTATCCGGTGCTGCCGGGCCCAGCCAACCGGTCCGCCTCGGCGATGGAGCCCGCTGCCGCTCATGGATGACACCGCATACCTGCTCCATCGCGACCTGATCATCCGGCTCGCCTATGACATCACCGGGAGTTGGACCGACGCGGAGGACGTCACCCAGTCGGTCTATCTGGCGTGGCGCGGCGTCAGCGGACCGGTGGAGAATCCTCGGGCGTATCTCGCGCGGATGGCGACGAACCGGGCGCTCGATGCGCTGGCGGCCCGCGAGCGGGTGCGCTATCTCGGCCCCTATCTGCCGGAGCCGGTGCTCACCGGCCCCGGTGCGGACGAGGCGGTCGCCGTCGCCGAAGAGGTCGAGATCGCTCTCATGGTGGTGCTCGGCAGCCTTAGCCCGCTCGAGCGCGCCGCATTCCTGCTGCACGATGTCTTCTCCTTCAGCCACCTGGAGGTCGCCGAAATGCTGCAGCGCGATCCGGCGGCGGTCCGGCAACTGGCTAGCCGCGCCCGCCGCCAGTTAGCCTCCCGGCGACCGACCCGGCAGGTGGCGCCGGAGGAACTCGTGGGGATGGCCGCGCGCTTCGTCGCCGCGACTCAGAATGGCGACCTGGCGGCCTTGTGCTCCTATCTCACCGATTCCGCCACCCTCATCCCGGACGGCGGGGGCAAGGTGAAGGCGCCGCTGCGGCCGCTGGTGGGCCCGGACAAGATCGCCCGCTTCCTCATTGCGGTTGGCAAGGACCTGGCGGGCGACGTCCACTTCGAGCCCGTGGTGGCCAACCACCGGCTGGGCTTCGCACTGTGGCTCGGCGGCGAGCTGGATCAGGTGATGTGGCTGCTCTTCGATGGCGAGCGAGTCGATCAGATCATCCTGGTGCGCAATCCGGACAAGCTCGCGCACCTCGCCGCCTCCGGGAAACCCTCGGGGGCTCCTTAGGATCAATGCGTGGTCTTCCCCGCCGACACCGACTCCGTCCTGCAGGCGGCGGTCGAGCTGGCCAACTCCGCCTTGCCGCCGGATACGCTGACCTCGGTTGCGGACCTCACCGAGTTCGTCACCCGGCGTGAGTACACCGGCCAGGTGACCGGGGATGCCGATGAATTGGCGCAGGTGCGCGCCATACGTCCTCGGCTCGCGCAACTCCTGAGCAGCGAGCGGGATGCGGCGGTAGGCCTGGTCAACGCCATCCTCACCGAGTCGGCTGCGGTGCCGCAGTTGGTCCGGCATGCACCCACCGACTGGCATATCCATGCCGTCGACCCGCAGGCACCCCTGGCGCGCCGGATCTTGGTGGAGACCGCGATGGCGATGATCGACGTCATTCGCGCCGACGAGACCAGCCGGTTGTCGGTATGCGAGGACGCGGACTGCCAAGGCATCGTCCTGGACCTCACCCGCAACCGGTCTCGGCGTTATTGCTCGACGACCTGCGGCAACCGCAATGCCGCGGCCGCCTATCGCGCCCGGCAGGCCGGGCGAACCGGCTGAGGCGGCACCGGGCGTTCCGGCTACCGTGGGCGGTATGCGCGTTCTCGTCTCCGGCGGCGCCGGCTACATCGGCTCTCATACCGTCGTCCAGTTGGTCGCCGCGGGCCACGATGTGGTGATCGTCGACAGCTTCGCCAATAGCAAGCCGGCGGTGGTGGGCCGGCTCGAAGCGCTCACCGGGGCGCACCTGCCGGTACACGCCTTCGACCTCACCGATCACGACAAGACCGAGCGGCTGTTCGCCGACGAGCGATTCGATGCCGTGATCCATTTCGCCGGTTTCAAGGCGGTCGGCGAGAGCGCCCAGAAGCCGCTGGAGTACTACGAAAACAACCTCGTCTCCACCTTTTCGCTGGTCCGTGCCATGCAGCGGTATGACGTCAAGCGGCTCGTTTTCTCCTCCAGCGCAACGGTTTATGGCGAGCAGGCGCCGCTGCCCTATCGCGAGGACTATGCACCGCTGCAGTCCAGCAGCCCGTATGGCCGCACCAAGGTGATGATCGAGCAGGTGCTCACCGATGTCGCCGCCGCCGACCCGAGTATGCGGATCGCCCTGCTGCGCTATTTCAACCCCGTGGGCGCCCACCCCTCCGGCCAGATCGGCGAGGACCCGCAGGGCATTCCCAACAACCTGATGCCCTTCATCGCGCAGGTCGCGGTGGGCCGGCGCGACAAGCTGGTGGTCTTCGGCGACGACTATCCGACCGACGACGGCACCTGCGAGCGCGACTACATCCACGTCGAGGACCTGGCCGCCGGGCATGTCGCCGCGCTGACCAAGCTCGCCAGCACGGGCGCGCCGGTCTCGGTGTGGAACCTGGGCACCGGCCAAGGCACCAGCGTGCTGGCGATGCTCAAGGCGTTCGAGCGCGCGGTGGGGCGGGAACTGCCCTACGAGGTCGGGCCGCGGCGCGCCGGTGACCAGCCCCGCTCGTGGGCCGATCCGACCAAGGCCAATGAGGAACTCGGTTGGCAGACAGTCAAAACCATCGACGATATGTGCGCCGACACCTGGCGTTGGCAGTCGGCGAACCCGACCGGTTATGAGGATTAGGACGTTCAGCCGCCGGTATGGCGTGAGCGCCGCCGGCGCGCTGGCGGCGACCGCCGCCGGCCTGGGCGCCGGTGCCTTGGTGGGCGCGGCGAAAATCAGTGGGCCGCAACGGCCTTGGCCGGACTACCGGTTCACGCCATACGAGGTTGGCGTGCCCGCCGAAGAGGTGAGCCTGCATACCGAGGACGGCACACGCCTGGCCGGGTGGTGGCTCGACCAACCGGGCAGCGAGCGCATCGTCGTCGTCAGCCATGGCCATCGCGGCAACAAATCCGACATGCTCGGCATCGGCCCGGGGCTGTGGCGCGCCGGGAACTCAGTGCTGCTCTTCGACTTCCGCGGCAATGGCGACTCCGAGGACGGTCCGCAATCGCTGGCGCACTACGAGCAGTCGGATCTGCGCGCCGCCATTGAGTATGCGGCCCGCCGCCGCCCCGATGCGGCGCTGGTGCTTGTCGGCTTCTCGATGGGCGCGGCGGTGAGCATTCTCGTTGCCGCACAAGATGATCGAGTCCAGGCCGTGGTCGCCGACTCGCCCTTCGCCGAGATGCGCGGGGTTATCTCGCATGTCATCGGGAAGCTGCGCCTGCCGCCCTTCCCGCTGCTGTGGCTGACCGACCGGGCCACCCGGCTGCGCTATGGCTATGGCTTCGCCGAGGTGGCGCCCATCGACGTGGTCGCCGACCTGGCGCCGCGGCCGTTGCTCCTGCTGCACGGCGATGAGGACGGGCTCATCCCGGTCGAGCACTCCCAACGTCTCTATCGCGCTGCGGGAGAGCCGAAACAGTTGCGGCTCTTTGCCGGGGCGGATCACTGCGGCGGCTATTTCCAGGACCGGCCGGCCTATATCGCCTCTGTGGCGGACTTCCTCGCCGGCGTCCGCCCGGTGACGTCCGTCCCCGTCCAGCAGACAGCCCAGTGACCGACACCCGAGCCGGTATGCCGGCCACTCTTGTCGAGCGGTACGTCCACGGCCACCACGCCAGCGTGCTGGCCGCCCATGCGACGCGGACGGCGGCGAATAGCTGCGGCTATTTCCTGGATCGCCTGCGCCCCGGCGACACGATCCTCGACCTGGGCTGCGGCCCGGGCACCATCACCTGCGATCTCGCCGAGCGGGTGGGCGAGACCGGGCGCGTGGTGGGTGTCGACTTCGCCAGCGACGCCGTCGACACGGCCCGGCAGACGGCCCGCGAGCGCGGGCGGGGCAATGTCACCTTCGCGGTCGGTGACCTCTATCAACTCGATCTCGAGCCGGCGTCATTCGATGTGGTGCACGCCCACCAGGTGCTGCAGCATGTCCCCGATCCTGTTGCCGCGCTGCGGGAAATGGCGGCATACGTCAAGCCCGGGGGCCTCATCGCGGTCCGGGACGCCGACTATGGCGCGATGACCTGGCACCCGGCCAGTCCGGGGCTGGACACCTGGCGCGCGGTCTACTCCGCCGGTGCCCGGGCGAGTGGGGCGGAGCCGGACGCGGGCCGTCGGCTGCGGTCCTGGGTGCTGGCGGCCGGCCTGGAGGTCGTGGCGGCGACCGGTTCCGTGTGGACCTATGCCACCCCCGAGACCACCGGCTGGTGGGCCGGCTCGCAGGCGGACCGGATCCGCCACTCCGCCTTCATCCGGCACGCGCAGGCTCAGGGCCTGAGCGCAGCGGAGATTGAACAAATCGCCGCAAGCTGGCAAGAGTGGGGCGAGAAACCGGATGCCTGGTTCTTCTTGCCTCACGGGGAAATCGTGGCCACCACTGCGCACACAGACCGTCCGGGCGCTGCCAGCTGAGCCAGTCGCACGTCATCCGGGCAGGCGGCGCCCGCTGCTCGGCTCAGCCGCGGGCGCAAGTGGACGGGCGGCCCCGGCGTCAGGCGCCCACGCTGTCCGTCGCCAAACCCTCAGTCCCGCAGCCCCACGCAGTCCAGATCCCAGAAGACCCGGGAGTAGACCAGCGTGCCGATATCCGCCGGGTCCCAGTGCGGGCGGCGGATGACCTGGAAGGCCGGCTCGGGGATGCGCAGCGACGGGCGCCGGAAGCCGAACTGCCCCGCCGCCGCAAAACCGAAGCGGGAGTAGTAGGCCGGGTCGCCCTCCAAGAAGACCAGCGGCTCGGGCCGCTGCGCGGTCTGGTCGAGGCCGAAGCGGACCAGTGCGTCACCGAGCCCCTGGCCTTGGTGCGACGGCGCTACCGCGAGCGGGCTGAGCACCAGCACATCGATCAGTCGCGTCGGCGCATCGAGCAGCGACCGGGTGAACAGGACGTGCCCGACGATCTCGCCGTCGGCTTGCGCGACATACGAGCACCCGGGCCGCCAGTCCGGCGAGGCGCGCAGGGCATCCACGAGTTCGCCGACCACGGGTTCGCCGACGAATGCCGCCTCGACCACCGCGCGGACCGCGGCTTCCTCGCCCGGGGCTTCCGGACGCAGCACGATGTCCGTCGGGGCCGAGCCAGTGGGAGCCGTCACGGCCGGTCACGATAACCGCCGCGCGGGACTGTCCGCCACGGCTGGCAGGATGGCCGTATGCCGAGCCTCGCCGACGAGAATGTCGCCCTGGGTGCCCTCGATGGCCGCTACCGCCCCGCTGTCGCGCCGCTGATCGAGCACCTCTCCGAGCCGGCGCTCAACCGGACCCGGATCGCGGTGGAGGTCGCCTGGCTGATCCACCTCACCGACCGCGGCGTGGTCCCCGGCGTGCGTCAGCTCACCGACGCCGAGAGGGCCGGACTGCGTTCCCTCACTGAGGATTTCGGCGCGGCGCAGATCGCCGACCTGGCCGCGATTGAGCGGGTCACCCAGCATGATGTCAAGGCCGTGGAGTATGTCGTCAAGCAGCGCCTGGCGCAGCTCGCGCCGGACCCCGCGGACGCCGGTTTGGCCGAGCTCGTGCACTTCTGCTGCACCAGCGAGGACATCAACAACCTCTCGTATGCCGTGATGGTCCGTGATGCGGTCGCCCAGGTCTGGCTGCCCCGGGCCACACAGCTCGTCGACGCCGTGGCCGCGATGGCGCGGGAGCTGCACGACATACCGCTACTGGCGCACACGCACGGGCAACCGGCGACCCCGACGACCATGGGCAAGGAACTCGCCGTCCTGGCCTGGCGCTTGCGTCGGCAGTTGCGCCGGATCGAGGGCGCCGAATACCTCGGCAAGCTCAATGGCGCCACCGGCACCTATGGCGCGCACCTGGCCGCGGTGCCCGAGGCCGATTGGGAAGAGCTCTCCCGCAGTTTCGTGGAGAGCCTTGGGCTGACATGGAATCCGCTGACCACCCAGATCGAGTCGCACGACTGGCAGGCGGAGCTCTACGCCGACATCGCCCGCTTCAACCGGATCCTGCACAACCTGTGCACCGACGTCTGGACCTATATCTCGCTGGGCTATTTCGCCCAGGTCCGCGGCCAAGGGACGGTCGGCTCCAGCACGATGCCGCACAAGGTCAACCCGATCCGCTTCGAGAACGCCGAGGCCAACCTCGAGGTGTCGTGCGCGCTGCTCGACGTGCTGGGGTCCACGCTGGTGCAGTCGCGGCTGCAGCGCGACCTGACCGACTCCTCCATGCAGCGCAACGTCGGGACGGCCTACGGCCACTCGATGCTGGCGCTGGACAACGTCGCTCGCGGGCTCGCCGGCCTCGACGCGGTGCCGGAGCGCATGGCCGCCGACCTCGACGGCAACTGGGAGGTGCTCGGCGAGCCGGTGCAGTCGGCGATGCGGGCGCTCGGGGCGCAGGGCGTCGCCGGCATGGACAACCCCTACGAGCGGCTCAAGGAGCTGACCCGCGGCCGCCGCATCGGGCAGGCGGAGCTGGTGGAGTTCGTGCGCGGGCTGGGGCTGCCGAGCGAGGTCGAGGAGCGGCTCGCCGCGATGACGCCGCAGACCTACGTCGGGCAGGCCCCCGCGCTCGTCGACCGCCTGCGCTGAGGTGCGTCCGCCCGCCTCCGCGGTCGTCTGACGACTCCGCCCGCGCGCAAGACCGGGGCCACTTCTGGTGGTGACAGCCACCAGAAGGAGCCCCGATGTCGGGTTGTCACCTCGTCGGGGCGGGGGCCGCATGGCGGTCAGGTCCCGCACCCGCGCGCGCACCGGAGGCACACTGACGAGAAGTCCAGGCCACGGGCTTGCCCTGGTCCGCGCAAGGAGGTCGCTCATGTCCACCAACCCGATCGACACGTGGGTCACGGTCCCGCGCCGCCTGCGCCGCTGCTCCGAGTCACTCGCGCCCGGCGTGTGGTGGGTCCGGCACGAGGCCATCGACGCCTCTCGCGCGCGGGCGCTGCTGCTGGACGACGACTTCGCCGTGGTCCCCCTCAAGGGCGACCGCCTCACCACCATGCGCCAGGCGCAGGCCGCCATCGCCGCCGCCCTGCGTCTGCCCGGCTCGGCCGCCGTCAACCTCGACGGGCTGGTCGACGCCCTGCGCGACCTGGACCTGTGGTGGCCGCGCACCCGTCGCATCGTCCTGCTCTGGTCCGAGGCCCAGGTGCTGCGCGAGGCCGACCCCGACGGGTTCGCCGAGCTCGTGTCGGTGCTGTCCGAGGCGCACGAGAGCCTCTGGCGCTCCGAGCGCGACGCGGCAGTCACCGGCGACGAGCACGAACGCGTCCTCGAGACCGTCCTCGTCCCCGCCTCCGACGCCGCACCCATGGACCCGACCGACCCCGCCATCCAGTGACGCGTATGCCGCCCGCCCGCCGACTCGCGGCCCTGCTGCTCGGCGGCGGCGTGCTTGTGGGCGGCGGCGGGCTCGCGGGGTGCACGACGCCCGCCACCCAGGGCGATGACGGCGGCCGGGCGACGACGGGGGCCACCGGCATACGGTCTGCGAGCCCCGCGACCTCCGCGCCCGGCAGCGCGACTCGCCGCTCGACTCCTCCCCGCTCCACTGCTCCCCGATCGACCGCTCCCCGCCCGAGCGCGCCCCGCTCGACGGGCCGGGCCATCCCGCCCTGCTCGCCGCAGGAGCTGCCGGCCGAGGTGCCACCGGTGATCGCGGCGATCCGTGCGGGCGGACCGTTCCGGCACCCCCGCAACGACGGCGTGACCTCCGGCAACCGCGAGCGGTTGCTTCCGCAGGAGGCACGCGGCTACTACCGGGAGTACACCGTGGACACGCCCGGCGCCTCGACGCGCGGCACCCGACGGATCATCACCGGCGGCGGCTCGGCGCGCAGCCCGCTGCACTGGTACTACACGGCCGACCACTACGAGAGCTTCTGCGAGATCGGCGACGCCTAGGGTCTGCCGTCGGACACCGGCTCGCGCACCCGCCCGCGTGGTGCAGGCTTGCCGCATGGCAGGCAAGCAGGCGCAGCGGATCAGCAAGGCGACGGCACGCTACGCCGAGGACCTCCCTCGGGTGCAGGCGGCGACCGACGCCTACGTCGCGCTCGTCACCCAGCTCCTCGACGACGCCGGCATCAACTACCTCACCGTCACCGGGCGGGCCAAGTCCGTCGAGTCGTATGCCGCCAAGGCCGCCCGCCGCGTCGCCGGTCGCCTCGTCCACCGCCACCCCGAGACCGAGATCACCGACCAGGTCGGCGTCCGTGTCGTGACCTATGTCCTCGCCGACGTCGAAGCCGTCGCCCAGCTGCTCGGCGCCCAGCTCGTGCTCCTCGACGACCGGGACATGGGGCGCGAGACCGCCGCCGAGGGCCGGTTCGGCTACTCCAGCCGCCACCTGCTCGTGCAGCTCGACCCCGCGCGCGAGGGCGCCGGCGGACCCATGGCCGGACGCAAGGCCTCGGTGCAGGTCCGCACCGTCCTGCAGCACGCGTGGGCGGAGTTCGAGCACGACATCCGCTACAAGGGGTCGGTGCCGGAGGAGCATGCACCGGACCTCGACCGCCGGTTCACGCTCGCCGCGGGCCTGCTCGAGCTCGCCGACCAGCAGTTCTCCACGATCCGCGAGCGCCTGCGCGAGGCGAGCGGCCCCTCGACCGAGCAGGACGAGGACGACCCCCGCATCGGGGGCTCGGACCTCGCGGCCTTTCTCGCGGGACAGTTCGCCGACGCCGGGTGGTCCCGCACCGACCACTACTCGTGGGTGTCGGGACTGCTGCTCGAGCTCGGCATCACCTCCCTCGCCGAGCTGCGCGACGTCCTGCGCGGCGTCGACCACGCCGCCATCGAGTCGAGGATGGGCTACCACTACCCGCCCGGCGCGGTCCGCCGCCTCGACGACGCGCTGCTGTGGGCCTTTGGCGAGCGGTATGTCGGGCTCCACGGCAACGCCCACCGCCGTCCCCTGCTCGAGACCCGACTGGCGCGCCTGCGCGGCGACGCCTGACCCCACTCCCACGTGCACACGTTGCGGTCTCGACGCGAGATCCTCACGCCCCGCTGACGGGGAGGCTCGACCTAGGGTGAAAGGCATGGGATTCGACGAGGGCCGGGACGAGACGATCCGATACCACGAGGAGCTCTACTCCGCGCCGGACGCGAAGGACCCGGACGCCTGGCTCAACCGGCCGGCCCCCATCGTGATGGACGCCCTCGCGCACCTGGACCGCTCGAGGCCGATCCGTGTCTATGACCTGGGCGCCGGATCGGGGCGGCACGCCATACCGCTGGCACGGACCCTGCCCACCGGGTCGCGCGTGGTGGCTGTCGACCTCTCGACCTCCCGATCCAGCAGCTCAAGGAGCGTGCGGCCCACGAGTCGGTGGCGGACGTCATCATCCCGGTGGTGGCGGACCAGGAGACCTACGAGTTCGACAGGGGCGAAGCCGATCTCGTCGTCGGGGTGTCCACGCTCGAGCACGTGTCGAGCGTCGAGGCCTTCCGCGGGCTGCTCGAGCGGATGCGCGACGCCACCGCGCCGGGCGGCGTGGACGTCCTGGTGATCGCCACCGACCGGCACGAGGTCGCCGACGGCGAGACGCGGCCGGCCCAGACCGAGCTGGACCTCGGCGCGGACGAGGCGATCAGGATCGTGGACGAGGTGTATGCCGGGTGGACCGAGCACCGCCGCGACGAGTCCGGCTTCGGCGTGACGGAGGAGCGCGACGGCCGGGCCTACGAGCTGCGATCCGTCAACGTCCGCCGCGTCCTGCAGCGGCCGACGCGCTGACCGGCCCACCGGCCCAGGGGCGCAAGGAATACCCCATGGGGGTATACAGTTGACCTCATTATGAGCAGCGACACGTGCCCGCACCACCCCGCCCCGGCGTACGTCGAGACGGACCACAAGGACGCCTACCTCAAGCGCCTCAAGCGGATCGAGGGCCAGGTGCGCGGCGTGCAGCGGATGGTCGACGAGGACACCTACTGCATCGACGTCCTCACCCAGATCTCGGCCATCACCAAGGCCCTGCAGGCCGTCAGCCTCGGTCTGCTCGAGGACCACATCGGGCACTGCGTCGTCGACGCCGCTCGCGAGTCCGACGAGGCTGCCGCCGTCAAGGTGGCCGAGGCCTCGGCCGCCATCGCCCGCCTCGTCAAGAGCTGAACCCCACCCCACGCCAAGGAGATCCGTCATGAGCCAGACCACCACCATCACCGTCAGCGGCATGACCTGCGGCCACTGCACCAGCGCCGTCACCTCCGAGCTCAAGGAGGTCCAGGGCGTCACCGACGTGCAGATCGACCTGGTCGCGGGCGGCGACTCCCCCGTCACCATCACCAGCGAGAGCCCCGTCGACCCGGCCGCGATCGAGGCCGCCGTGGACGAGGCGGGCTACACGGTGGTCAAGTGACCTCCACCCGTATGACGCCGCGCCCGGCCGCCACCCCGGCCGCCCAGAGCGGCGCAGACCTGCACGAGGTCGACCTCGCCATCGGCGGCATGACCTGCGCGTCCTGCTCGAGCCGCGTCGAGCGCAAGCTCAACAAGCTCGACGGTGTCCAGGCCAGCGTCAACCTCGCCACCGAGAAGGCCCACGTCACCTACCCCACCGCACTCACCGTCGCCGACCTGGTCACGGTCGTCGAGCAGACCGGCTACACGGCGACCGAGCTGCGGCGAGGCGCAGCGGGCGGACCCCGCGAGGGCCTTGCCGAGACCGAGACGGCGGCCCAGGCCGGCAGCGGCCCGGCATACGGCATCGACCAGGTGATGAGCCGCGCGTCCCTGCGCACCCGGCTCGAGATCGCCCTGCCGCTCACGGTGTTCGTCGTCGTCATGGCGATGGTGCCGGCGGCGCACCACCTGCTCGGCGGCATCCGCCCGTGGGCCGAGCTCGCGCTCACGACCCCCGTCGCGATCTGGGCGGCCTGGCCGTTCCACCGGTCCGCCGTCATCAACGCGCGCCACAAGGCCTCCACGATGGACACGCTGGTGTCGATCGGGGTGAGCGCGGCCTTCCTCTGGTCGCTCGTCGCGACTCTGGCGGGCAGCGCCGGCCACATGTACTACGAGGTCGCGGCGGTCGTCACGACCTTCCTGCTCGCCGGCCGCGTCGCCGAGCACCGGGCCCGCACCTCGGGCCGCTCCGCCCTGACCAGCCTGCTCGAGCTCGGCGCCAAGGACGTGGCGGTGCAGCGCATCGACCCGCAGACCCGCTCCACGCGCGAGGTCCGCGTGCCGATCGGGGAGCTGCAGGTGGGCGACCAGTTCGTCGTCCGCCCCGGCGAGAAGGTCGCCACCGACGGCGTCGTCGTCGACGGCACCTCGGCCCTCGACCGCTCGGTCGTCACCGGCGAGTCCGTCCCGGTCGACGTCGGACCCGGCGACGAGGTCACCGGCGCCACCACCAACGCGCACGGCCGGCTCATCGTCCGCGCCACCCGCGTCGGCTCCGAGACGACCCTCGCCTCGATCACCCGCCTCGTCGAGGCCGCCCAGACCGGCAAGGCTCCGGTGCAGCGGCTGGCCGACCGGATCTCCGCGGTCTTCGTGCCGGTGGTGCTGGTCATCGCGGTGCTGACCTTCGCGGGGTGGCTGGTCGCCGGGCAGGGCGCCGCCGCCGCGCTGTCGGCCGCCGTGTCCGTGCTCGTCGTCGCCTGCCCCTGCGCGCTCGGCCTCGCCACCCCCACGGCGCTGCTCGTCGGCACCGGCCGGGGCGCCGAGCTGGGCGTGCTCATCAAGGGCCCGGAGATCCTCGAGTCCACGCGCCGTATCGACACCGTCGTGCTGGACAAGACCGGCACCGTCACGACCGGCAAGGCCACCCTCGTCGACGTGACGTCGAGCGGGCGGCTCACCCCGACCGCCGCGCTGCAGGCCGCCGCCTCCGTCGAGGCCGGCTCGGAGCATCCCGTCGCCCAGGCGATCGTCCGGGCCGCCCAGCAGCGCGGCATCGAGCTGCGGCCGATCAGCGACTTCACCAACCTGCCCGGCATGGGGGCCCGCGCCACCATCAAGGGCACCGAGGTGACCGTCGGCAGGGCGAGCCTGTTCGACGTGGTCCCCGGCGACCTGGAGAGCCTGGACCGGGTTGGCACCACCGTCCACGTCGGGTGGGGTGGCGTCGCGTATGCCGCCCTCACCGTCGCCGACGAGGTCCGCCCCACCTCGCCCGCCTCGCTCGAGGCGCTGCGCGACCTCGGCCTGCGCACGATGCTGCTGACCGGCGACAACAAGCGGACGGCGCGCCAGGTGGCCGAGGAGGTCGGCATCAACCCCGCCGACGTCATCGCCGAGGTGCTGCCGAGCGACAAGCACGAGGCGATCGCGCGCCTGCAGCGCGAGGGCCGCGTCGTCGCCATGGTCGGCGACGGGGTCAACGACGCCGCTGCGCTCGCCCAGGCCGACCTGGGCCTGGCGATGGGCAGCGGCACCGACGTCGCGATGGACTCCGCCGACATCGTGCTCGTGCGACCCGAGATCGGTGCGGTGGCCGACGCCATCGGCCTGTCCCGGCGCACGCTGGCGATCGTCAAGCAGAACCTCGCCTGGGCGTTCGGCTACAACGTCGTGGCGATCCCGCTGGCCGTCCTCGGCCTGCTGAACCCCATGGTCTCCGGCGCGGCGATGGCCCTGTCGAGCGTGCTCGTGGTGACCAACAGCCTGCGGCTCAAGGCCTTTGGGCGGTCGCGCGCCTGACGCGGTCGTATGCCGAGCGCCCCCCGCCACCAGAGGCCACGTCTGGTGGCGGGGGGGCTCCCGTCATACGGCCAACCCGCCGGGGGCCGGATCATCGGCCTGGCGAACGAAGGCCGGTCGATGCCCCTACCCCCGGCGGGATCATCGACCTGGCGAACGAAGCCCGGTCGATGCCCCTACCCCCGGCGGGATCATCGACCTGGCGAACGAAGGCCGGTCGATGCCCCTACCCCCGGTAGGTCAGATGGTGACGTCGCCGGTCGGGGTCTGGAAGGTCACGGCCAGCAGACCCGGGTGGCCGGCCGGCGCCACGAACTCGAAGTCGATGACCGACGACGTCGCGTCGGCGTCCATGCCGAGCCAGTCGCGCACGCGATCCGGCGAGCCGCCGATCGTCAGCTGCTTGATGGTGACCTCGCTCGTCGCGTCGGTCGACGGGTGCACGCTGTCCTCGTCCCACTGCACGAAGAACGGCAGCTGCGGGTCGGCGATCAGGCCCTTGACGCCCAGCTGGCGCCAGGTGTGGGTGACGCCGTCGGGGCGGGTCCGGTTGCCGGCCACGGCCTCGCGGCCCACGCGCTGCTCCACCTCGCGGATGTCGTCGACGCACACGACCCACCCCATCCAGCCGCCGCCCTGCTCGGACCGGAGCCGCACCGCCTGGCCGAAGGGTGCCTTGTCGGTCACCGGGTGGTCGAGCACCTCGACGACCTCGACGTAGCGCTCGTGCGCGAGCGGCAGGATGATGTTGCGGGTGCCGAAGCGGGGGTGCACCCCGCCGTAGACCGGGTCCACCCCGAGCCGGGCCGCCAGCCGCTCGGCGGTCGCGATGGAGCCGTCCGGCTCGGCGGCATAGGACACGTGGTCGAGGCGCATGGCCACATGGTGACACAGGTCCTGCTGTGCCCTCGCACCCAGGTCAGCGGGCGGAGGCCCGACGCTGACGCACCGCCTCGTAGATCACGATGGCCGCGGACGTCGCCACGTTGAGGGAGTTGGCCCGCCCCGTCATGGGGATGCGCACCCGCACGTCGGCCGCGGCCATGAAGTCCTCGGTGAGGCCCGCCTTCTCCGTGCCGACGGCGATCGCGACCGGTCCGGTGTAGTCGACGTCGGTGTGCTCGACGGCGGTGTCCGGGGTGGCGGCGACCACGAGCACGCCCCGGGAGCGGCATTCGGCCAGGGTCTGCTCGGTGGACGCGGAGGCGACCGGCACGGAAAAGACCGTGCCCTTGCTCGACCGCACGAGGTTGGGGTTGCCCCAGTCGGTGACCGGGTCGGCCGCGACGACCGCGTGGATGCCGGCGGCGTCGGCGGTGCGGAGCATGGCGCCGAGGTTGCCGGGCTTCTCGACGCCCTGGCACACGAGCAGGAAGGGGTCGGGCGGCAGCCTCAGGTCCTCGAACCCGCGGCCCACGGACGGCACCACGGCGAGGAAGCCGTCGGGGCCCTCGCGGTAGGCGACCTTCTCGAACGCGATGCGGCCCAGCCGCACCACCTCGGCGCCTCCGGCCCGGACGTCCCGCACCACGCGCGACTGCAGGTCAGGGTCGAGCATCAGCTCGGGACAGTAGAACAGCGACTGCGGGCGCACCCCCGCCGACAGCGCCAGCTCGAGCTCCTCGTAGCCCTCCAGCAGGGTGACCCCACTCTCCTCGCGGGCGCGCCGACGACGCAGCCCGGTCAGGGCGCGCAGCCGCGGGTTGGCCGGGGACGTGATGACGAGCTCGTGCATAGGGCACCCAGCATGCCACGGGCGGCGCACGACCGGAGGGGCGGGCCCACAGGTCGCGGCGAGGGGATCTCCTGGACCTCGCCCTGGACGCCCTGCAGGGGCGCCGACCCGGCGCCGCCGCGGGCAATGGGGACGTCGGTGATCGCTGAGCGGGCACGAACGTCCCCGCTGCGCCGCGCGGCGGCCCCGACGGGCGCGCTCAGCGCAGCGCGACGATCACGCCGTCGACCTGCAGCGGAGTGAGCGGACCTGCCCCTTCCTGCAGGAGCAAGAAGGTCGCGCGCCGGCCCCGGACGCCGACGACCTCGAGCCAGGTCCCGCTCTCGCCGGCGAAGGTGCGGCGGTCCACGAGGTCGGGGCCGGCCCGCAGCAGCGCGTACGTGAACGGGGCGTCGCCCCGCCCGCGGCAGGACTCGGCCTGGAGGCGATAGAGCTCGACCAGCCGACGAGCGGACCCCTCGTCCGCGAGCTCCAGCGCCACGGTCGTGCCCGACGCCCCACCCGGCCCGCGATAGGTCCCCTCGAGCGCCGCCACCGGGACCGGGTAGCCGGCGGGGACCCCCTGGCACGCCAGGCCGAGGAGCTCGTGGACGGTCGAGCGCGGGTCGCGGGCGTTGACCCAGGTGCCGTTGGGGACGTAGCCGCCGTCGGCACCGTCCCCGGCCGCCGTCGACCACCCGGACGGGCTGGGCAGGGCGCGCTGGTCGAGCGACCCGGCCCTGGTCGCGGCGGGCGCGGTGGGCGTGGGCGGCTCGACGACGACGGGTTCCTGCGTCGTGACCGCGCCCTGGCCGGGGTCGCCGAACGAGGCGCCGACCGAAGCGGGCGACGGGGCCCCGATCGGCGAGGCGGAGGAAGGGGTCCCGCTCGACGAGGACGCCTGCGCCGCAGCCCTGCTCGTCGTCGTGACCGGCGTCGTCGTGACCGGCGTCGCCGACCCCGGCGACCCGCTCGAGCAGGCGGCCGACACCCCCAGCAGGGACACCAGCGCCAGCGCCGCGAGGGGGCGGGCCGGCATACGACCGCTCATCGCTGGAAGTGCTGCCAGTCGAACCCGCTCAGCCAGGTGAACCCGTTGCCGAGCAGCGCCTTGGTGAACGGCGTCGAAGGGGTCAGCATCCCGGGGCGATAGGGGGTGCGCCTGACGTAGGCCTGGCCGTTCTTGGGCAGCCAGACGCCGGAGGGGATGCGGTAGGGGTTCTCGACCGTGTTGATGTCGATCGACGTGCCGTAGCTGTGGGGCGACAGCCGGTAGGGGTTGCCCGTCACGCGACGGCAGTTGAAGCCGTTGGTGTTGTCGTGCTCCATGGAGATGATGTCGTCGCCGCCGTAGACGCTGGCGTCACGCATCTCCCGGATCGGGAAGCGGCCGTCGAACGCGGTCCGGAAGCTGGTGAGGATCGGCGTGACGTTGGCGGTCCGGATGACGAGGCGACCGCGGTGGATCCGCCCGTCGAAGCCCCAGTGGTTCATGTCGATGGTGCGCAGGCTCGCAGGCCCGACGGGGCAGCCCGCGCGGTAGGTGCGGGGAACGTCGGCCGCCACCGTCTGACGGACCACCGGGTTGAGGACGGCCAGCCGGTTCACCGCGCGCGACGGGCTCGCGACGACCCGCCCGCCCGGCAGCGTCATGGCGGTGCGCACGGTGACCACGCCCACCGCCCCTCGGCCATAGGTCAGCGGCAGCGCGAACCCTCCACCAGATCGCGTCATCCCCACCTGCGAGGTCCGCCAGCCGACCGGCGTCAGGACCTCGGTGCGCACCTGCAGCCCCGCCGCCCGCGGCGTCGCGACCCCACTGACCGTCGGGTCGACCAGCGTGTCCTGGCCCGCCGGGTCGCTCGCCGTGATGGCGGCGTCGACGACGGTGGCCGAGGCGACCGAGGATGTGGCCTGGCCCGGCAGCACGGCTCGATAGCTGCTGGTCCCGGCCGGGCCCATCGGGCCGGTCCACGTGAACGCGCCCGTCCGGTCGGTGGTCACCTCCGCGACCTGCCCGTATGCCGAGCCGCCCGGCGCCCGGCGTTGGATGCTGACGCGTGCGCCGGGGCGAGCCGGCAGGGTCGTCCCCACGAGGCGCAGCTGGCCGACCCCGGTGACGAACTGGAGCGGACCCGGGCAACCCGAGCACTGCAGCGACATCCGCACGTGCTGCGAGACGTTCGTCTTGGGGGACGTGGGCCGTGGGGTGGGAGGTGACGAGGGCGTGGTGGTGGGTGTGTCGCTCGACGTGGCCGGGGGCGCGACCGGAGGCGGGGCGGCAGGGGTGTCACGCGGCGCGGTGGTGGGCGCAGTGGTGGAGGTGTCGCTCGGCATGGTGGGTGTGTCCGTCGGCGGCACGGCCGTGGCGCCCACCGCCGCTGGTGCAGGCGTGCCCTCGACGAGCGCGGAGGCCGATGGCATCACCCCCACCGCTCCGGCGGCGGGCACGAGCACGGCGGCCATGGCGAGTGCAGCAGAACGGCGCATCATCGGTCCCCCAACCTGACTGTCTGTCGATGATAGACACACGCACGGTCATGTTCAGGGGTCGCATCATGCTGTTGCATGCCGCAACGGGGACGTCTGTGCCCGGTTTGCGAGCACGAACGTCCCCATGGCGCCGGGCGGGCGGCGGGAGGTGACCAGTCGGCGGGGGCGTCAGTCGAGCAGGGACCGCAGCACCGGCACGAGCCCGTCGTCGTCGACGTGCCCCGTGACCTCGTCCGCCGCGGCCTTGACCTCGTCGGGCGCATTGCCCATCGCCACGCCACGCGCGGCCCACGACAGCATCTCGAGGTCGTTGCGCTGGTCGCCGACGGCGACGGTGTCGCGGGGGTCGACGCCGAGCTTGCGGCGCACGAGCTCCAGCGCGGACGCCTTGGAGACGCCCTCGGGTGCGATGTCCAGCCATGCGGAGAAGCCCACGGCATACGACACCCCGTGCAGTCCCACCGCGTGCACCCGCTCCAGGAAGTCCTCGACCGGGGCATCGGGCTGGCGCAGCGTCACGCGCGTGGCGGGGGTGTCGATAAGCTCGTCCCAGCCGACGACGCGGATCTTGCCGTCCAGCTCGCCGTCGGGAAAGGGCGCGTTGACCTTGAAGCCCTTGCCCAGCTCCTCGACCGCGGCCAGGGCGCCGGGCATCTTGTCGCGCAGCAGCCGCAGCGACGGGCCGGGGTCGAAGGTCACGACCTCGGTGAACTTGTAGCCCTTGCGCTTGTGCGGGTCGAGCTTGAGGGTGACGGCGCCGTTGGAGCACACGGCGCGACCCTGCTCGATCCCGAGCGCGCGGATGATCGGCATCGTGGCGACGCAGGCGCGTCCGGTCGCCACGACGACGTGCACCCCGGCGTCCGCCACGGCCTGGACGGCCTCCTGGACGGCGGGGGACAGCTCACGGGCGTGGTTGATGGTGGTGCCGTCGATGTCGAGGCAGACCATCCGGGGGCCGTGGCGCACGGGTCAGCGGCCCGATGCCGTCAGGGCCTCGCGGCCACCGAGCCACGGCCGCAAGGCGTCGGGCACACGCACGGACCCGTCGGCCTGCTGGTGGTTCTCCAGGAGGGCGACGATGGGCCGGGTGTTGGTGGCCATCGTGCCGTTGAGCGTCGCGACGACGCGGGTGCCGCTGCCCTGGGGGTCGCGCTCCCGGACGCCGAGCCGGCGCGCCTGAAAGGTGGTGCAGTTGGACGTCGACGTCAGCTCACGGTAGCGCTCCTGGCTCGGCACCCACGCCTCGCAGTCGAACTTGCGCGCCGCCGGGCCACCGAGGTCGCCGGCCGCGACGTCGATGATGCGATAGGGCAGCTCGAGCGCGTCGAGGATCCGCCGCTCGATGCGCAGGAGGTTGTCGTGCTCGGCCTCGGCGTCCTCGGGGCGGCAGTAGACGAACATCTCGGTCTTTTGGAACTGGTGCACGCGAAAGATGCCCTTGGTGTCCTTGCCGTGGCTGCCCGCCTCGCGGCGGTAGCAGGTCGAGGTCGCGGTGTAGCGCAGCGGGCCGTCCGACAGGTCGATGATCTCGTCGAGGTGGTAGCCCGCGAGGCCGACCTCGGAGGTGCCGGTGAGGTAGAGCTCGTCGGCGGGCAGCTGGTAGACCTCGTCGGCGTGGCTGTCGAGGAAGCCGGCGCCCGCCATCGTCTGCCCCTTGACCAGGTTGGGGACGACGAGCGGGACGAAGCCCTCCTCGGCGGCGATCTGCTGACATAGCCCCATGAGGGCGTACTCCAGCCGCGCCCCGTCGCCCTTGAGGTAGTAGAAACGGCTGCCCGCGACCTTGGCCCCACGCTCCAGGTCGATGATCCCGAGCGCCGTGCCGAGCTCGACGTGGTCCTTGACGTCGATCCCCTCGGCCGCGAAGTCCCGTGGCGTACCGACGGTCTCGCGCAGCTCGAAGTCCTCCTCGCCGCCGGTGGGCACACCGTCGACGATGACATTGCCGATGCGGTGGGCGATGACGTCCATCTCGCGAGCGGCCTCGTCGGCGGCCTGCTCGAGCTCCTTGACCTGCGTGCTCAGCTCACCGGCCGTGGCCCGGGCCGCCTCGGCCTGCTGCCTCAGCTGCTCCGCGTCGTCGGCGCCGGCCTTCCTGGCCCGCTGCGCCTGACCCATGAGGGCGCCCACGTCCTTGGACACCGACTTCTGCTCCGCCCGGAGCGCCTCGAACCGGGACTGCGCCGCGCGACGACGCTGGTCCAGCTCGAGGATCTGGTCGACGAGGGTGTCGTCCTCGCCGCGGGCACGTTGCGACTTCCTGACCCGCTCGGGGTCGTCGCGCAGCAGCTTGATGTCGATCACGGATTCAGCCTAGTGGCCTGCGACGACACCCCTCCACCTCGTATGCCGGACGGGCCGGGCGCTCGCGTGGTCGCCGCCTCGGCCCCGGTGGCAGGACGCGGCATACGACCCGGGGCCACGAGGCGGCACCGATCGGGCCCAAACGGGGTTGGCCCAGGCATTCGCACGGGTACCGTTCAGGCGTGCCAGACATGTGGATCCTCGTCATCGGCGTCGCCGTCGCCGTCCTGCTGCTCGTGCTCGTCCTCGCCACCCGGGGACGATCGGGAGCAGCGCGGCCGTCGGACGCGGCCGGCAGCTCCGACAGCACCGACAGCACAGACAGGGCTGCTGGCGCCTCGACCGGCGTCGCGAGCGAGACCACCCCCGACCCGGAGCCGCTCCCCCGCGCCGCGGTGATCGTCAACCCCACGAAGTTCGACGACGTCGCCAAGGTCCGCGACGAGGTCCGCGCGCTGTGCCAGGAGACCGGCTGGGACGAGCCGCTCTGGCTGGAGACGACCGAGGACGACCCGGGCTCGGGCCAGACCAAGGAGGCGCTCGACGCGGGGGTCGACGTGATCTGCCCGCTCGGCGGCGACGGGACCGTGCGCACGGTCGGGAGCGAGATGGCCCGCGCCCGCTCCGAGGTCCCGATCGGCCTGCTGCCCGGCGGCACCGGCAACCTGCTGGCCCGCAACCTCGACCTGCCGGTCGACTCGCTGCGCGACGCCCTGGCCATCGCCCTGACCGGCGAGGAGCGCGTCATCGACGTCGGCGTGCTCCGCGTCAACCCTGCCCCGATGGACGGCGAGGGCGAGGTCGATGACCAGCCCGTCGACGCCGAGGCGCTGGCCCCGGAGGACACCGGCCCCGAGGAGCTGCACTTCCTGGTCATGGCCGGCATGGGCTTCGACGCGGACATCATGGCCGACGCGCCCGAGGGCCTGAAGTCCAAGGTGGGCTGGGCCGCCTACCTCGTGTCCGGCGCCAAGCACCTGTGGGGCTCCCAGTTCAAGGCCCAGGTCACGACCGACACCGAGACCTTCTCCCGGCGCACGCGCAGCGTCATCATCGGCAACTGCGGCAAGATCCAGGGCCTGGCGCTCATGCCCGATGCCCAGGTCGACGACGGCAAGCTGGACGCCCTCATGCTGTCCCCCGCCGGTGGCATCGGCTGGGGCGCGGTGCTCCTGCGCCTGGTCACCGCCAAGCGCAAGGGCCACCACCGCGTCACGCACCACACCACCCGCCACATCACCGTCCGGGCCAACCGCGCCGTGCAGGTGCAGCTCGACGGCGACACGATCGGCGAGCGCACGGCCATCACCGCCGACGTCCTGCCGGGTGCCCTGCGCGTCCGGGTCGCCTCCGCCACCCCGGCGACCGGCGCCTCCAAGGAGGACGTCGCCGCGTGAGCCCCGTCCGGCAGATCAGCCTGCGGGGGAGGCTGCGTCGCCACCACGCGCGTCAGCTGGTCCGCGCCGTGATGACCGCCGTCGTCCTCAGCACCCCTGTCATCGCCCTGGCGGTGCTGGTGCAGCAACGCTATGCACCACTGATGGAGCTCGACCAGCGCGCCATCGCCGCCGCCACGGATCTCACCCGCGCCCACCCCGGCCTGCGCTCGGCCCTCGTCCTGTGGCAGGAGATCTGGCAGCCGTGGCGGGCCTACCTCGCCGCGACGCTCGTGTGCCTGTGGACCTGGCGCGCCCGCGGCATGACCGCCCGCTCCTGGTGGGCCTGGATCACGATGATGCTCGGCTGGAACCTCTTCCTGCAGGTCAAGCTGATCGTGCAGCGGGCCAGGCCGGTGGTGGACGATCCCGTGTCGCACGCGCCCGGCTACAGCTTCCCGTCCGGGCACGCCGCCAACACCGCGGCCATCTGCATGGTCCTGGTCGTCCTGCTGTGGCCGTTGCTGCGGACCCGCGCCCGCCGCACCTGCGCCGTGGTGCTCGCGTCCGTGGCGACCGTGACGGTCCTGCTCGACCGCGTCTACCTCGGCGTCCACTTCCCCTCCGACGTGACCGCCGGCCTGCTCCTCGCGGCAGCCTTCGTCTACGGCTCGTGGCGCGGCTTCGTGCACGTGCCGGCGACCCGCGAGGACGCCGTACCGGCCAACCCGTCCGACCCCACCGACCCCACCGACCCCACCACCGAGCGCACCGACGCTCTCGGGCCGAGGAGAACCTGACATGCCCTTCCTGCTGCGCTACGACCTCGACCGCTCCCGCCCCCGGGTCGGTGCGGCGTTCAAGGACCTCCTCGTCCGGGCCATCACGCCAGGGATCGTGCTGTTCCTCGCCATCTACGGCTTCGGCCTGGCCCTGATGGGCCCGCTCAAGAACTGGGGCACCGCCGAGGAGCCGATCAGCAAGAACCTCGAGGCGAGCCGCACCAGCGTCTGGGACTCCATCACGATGGTCTGGTCGCACATCGGCAACACGGAGTACGCCATCGGCTTCTGCCTGCTCATGATCGCCCTGGTCTGGTGGCGCACCAAGGAGTGGTGGTATGCCGTGATCCCCGGCATCGCCATCGCCCTGCAGGCGAGCATCTTCGTCGCGGCGACCGAGCTCACCGGGCGCCCCCGCCCCCAGGTCAGCAAGCTCGACCCCGCGCCCCCCACCTCGTCCTACCCCAGCGGGCACGTGGGTGCCGCCACCGCGCTCTACCTCTCCCTCGCCCTCATGGCGCACCGCATCGACGACGTGGTCCTGCGCCGGCTGGTGCAGACCGTCTGCGTGATCATCCCGCTCCTCGTGGCCTACGCCAGGGCCTACCGTGGGATGCACCACGTCATCGACATCGCGGTGGGCCTGCTCAACGGCGTCCTCTGCGCGCTGATGGCCTGGCTCTGGTTGCGTCGCAAGGAGGCTCGCTCGTCATGATGGCCCCGCACCACTACCACTTCGACCACGTGTGGCAGGTGCCGCTGCCGCTCGGCGAGGCCTACGACGTCCTCGCGGACGTCGACGGGTACGAGCAGTGGTGGCCCCAGATCCGCGCCACCGAGCCGCTCACGGACGACGCCCGACGCCTGTCCGTACGGTCGCTGATCCCCGTGACCCTCAAGGTCGTGGCGACCAAGCAGATCCTCGACCGCGAGGCCGGGCTGCTGCGCGTCGGCCTCGCCCAGGACCTCGTCGGCTACGCCCAGTGGGACCTGTCCTGGCAGGGAGACACCACCACGGCCGCCCGCTGGACCCAGGACGTCTACCTCACCAACCAGCACCTCGAGCGCATGCCGGTGACCAGCCACCGCCTGCTGCGCATCAACCACACCCACATGATGCGAGCCGGCGAGCAGGGGCTGCGCAAGTACCTCGCCCTCAGGGGAGACGCGTCATCGGCTGCGCCGTGATGCCGCCCCGGTCCACCCGATAGACCTTGGCGCCGTCGCGCTCGGCCACGCACGCCTGGACCTTGCCGTCGAGGACGTGTAGCGCCGCGCCGTCGTCGGCCGCCCAGCCCACGGGCAGCTCCCCGTCGCGCACCCAGCCCAGGTAGTGCGGGGCCCGCTCCGGCTCGCTGTCGAAGTGCGGCGAGAAGGAACCACGCACGAAGCCCAGCCCCCCGCGCCACGGGTCGACGCCACCGAACGAGTCCGTCGTGCACGCCTCGCACCACACGTTGGCGCCGGCGCTGGTCCCCGCGAACACCACGTCGCGCTCCGCCCGCAGATCCCGCACCGCCTGGCTGACGCCGTGCGCCTCCCACAGCGCCACGAGGTTGACCGTGGACCCGCCCCCGACATACAGCAGGTCGATGTCCCCGAAGCGCTCGAGGGCGTGCCGGGCGTCCTCCCACAGCGTGAGGACCATGGTCTGCACGCCGAGGGCACCGAACGCCGTGAGGAAGCGGTGGACGTACTCCGGGTCGTCCGCCGACGCCGTGGGCGCGAAGCAGACGAGCGGGTTGTCCTTGCCCGTCAGCTCGAGGGCGTAGCGGTCGAGGGCCGTGGCCGCGTTGTCGGGCGACATCGAGAAGCCGCCGCCCCCCATGCAGAGGATGTGGGTCATGGCTCGACCATAGCCAGCGGCCCCGACCGTCGCGCGGCAGGGGTTGCTCCGGCGCGGGTGAGACCGCCCACACCCCGGCGCTCAGGGGGTGCGCAGGGAGCGCAGCCAGGACCGGGCCTGCTGGAAGTCCGTGTCCTGCGTGCCCGCCGCCACCGTCGCCGCGAGTCGGTCTGCCCGCGGGTAGCTGCCGAGGAAGCGCACGTCCGCGCACACCCGCCGCAGCCCCATGAGCGCCTCGCCCACCCGCTCGTCGTCCACGTGCCCCTCGATGTCGATGCTGAAGCAGTAGCGCCCCATCCCCTCCCCGGTAGGACGGGACTCGAGCCGGGTGAGGTTGATGCCGCGCACCGCGAACTGCTCGAGCAGCCCGAGCAGCCCGCCCGGGTAGTCCTCGTGCTGGTAGAGCACCATCGTCGACTTGTCCGCCCCCGTCGGTGCCGGCCCGCCGACAGGGCGCGACACCAGCACGAAGCGCGTGACGGCGGCCCGGTTGTCGCCGATGTCGCTCGCCAGCAGCTCCAGTCCGTGCACGGTCGCGGCGACGGGCGCGCACACGGCTGCGTCATACGGGGTCTGCTCCTCGACGGCCCTCCCGAGGCCGGCCGCGGCCGCCGCCGTCGACAGGGTCGGCACGTATGCCGCCTCGGGGAGCCGCGTCGACATCCAGCCGCGGACCTGGGCCCAGGCATGGGAGTGGGTGCCGACCGCGCGGACGTCCGCGAGCGTGACCCCCGCCGGCGCCGCGAGGACGAAGGTGATGGGGACCAGCATCTCGCCGACCACCACGAGCGGGTCGCCGGTGGCGAGGGCGTCGAGGGTGGCGCTGACCCCGCCCTCGACGGAGTTCTCGATGGGGACGACCGCGGCATCGACCTCGCCCGCGCGCAGGGCCGCGAGCGCGGAGTCGACCGACCCGTGTGGCACGCGTTCGGCGTCGGGGGCGGACGCCTCGGGCCGCTGCAGCAGGGCCTGCTCGGTGAACGTCCCGGCGGGACCGAGATAGGCGTAGCGCATGTGGACTCCTCGACGCGGACGGACGCCCGCCGCCGCGGGGGCGGGGGCAGGCGTCCACGATCATGGCTCAGTCGGACGCGGTCAGCGCCTGCCTGAACGTCATGCGAGACGAGGTCTGCATGAGCGAGCGGCGGTACATCCGCTCGCCGAGGACCATCGCGACGGCGGCGAAGGCCAGGGTGAGCGCGAGGGCGATTACGCCCTCCCACCACTGCGCCGAGCCGTCCATGAGGCGCATGGGCATGAGCATCGAGGAGAGCACCGGCACGTAGGACAGCGCCACCCGCCACACCCCCGCCGCCATGAAGGAGGCGAAGAAGCCGATGATCAGCACCATCGTCAGCGGGGTCGTGGTCTGCTGGAGGTCCTCGTTGCGGGTGGCGAGCGAGCCTGCGACGGCCCAGATGCAGGCCAGGGCGAGGAAGCCCGCGAGGAAGAACAGGAGGTACCACACCGCGCCACCGGCGATCCCCGCCAGCATGCTCTTGAGCGGGGTGAAGGACATGCCGATCAACCCGACGCCGACGTAGAGCACGATCTGCCCCATGGCCATCACGGTGTTGCCGAGCACCTTGCCGGCGAGCAGCTGACGGACCGGGATCGCCGAGGCGAGGATCTCGATGATCCGCGACTGCTTCTCCTCGATCACCGACTGGGCGATCTGCATGCCGAACATCAGGGCCGCGAAGTAGAACAGCATCGCGAAGACGAGACCGACGACCCGAGCGGTCACCATCGTCCCCTCGTCCGTGCCGGACAACGCCCGGGTCGTGACGGCCGTCTGCTCCTGCACCTGCTGGGGCGTCGTGCCGGCCTTGGCGGCGGTGGCCGCGAGGACCTGCGACTGCAGCACCTGTCGCGTCGTGGTCGTGAGGCTGCTGTCCGGCGTGTCCTTGCCCAGCAGCTGCCAGCCCTGCCCGGACCGCACGACGGCCACGTCGGCCTTGTCCTCGGTGACCAGCGACTCTGCGGCGGCCTGGTCGGCGACCTGGGTGACCTCGACGGCGTCGTCCTGGTCCGCGCCCTTCACGGCGGCGCCGACCGCGTCCGCGAGGGCCCTGCCCTCCGCCGAGACGACGGCGATCCTGGTCGTGGTGGACCGGCTCGCTATCCACCCCTGCAGGCCCATCACCCCCACGAGCAGGAACATCGTGACCAGGGTGCCGACCAGGAAGTTCTTGTCCCGCAGCTTGACCGCCATCTCCCGGGCGGCGACCAGCTGCCAGGCGTTGCGGGGCGCGCGGCCTCCGCCCGGGGCCGCGGCGCCCTGAGCTGCCGGCGTCGACGGGGAGGGATGCGTCCCGGGGGCCATCTGGGTGCTCATGCCGTCACCTCTCGGTAGATCTCGCTCAGGTTGGGGCGCACGCGGGCGAACTCGGTGACCGTACCGCGCGCGAGGGCCTCGGTCAGCAGGTGGCGGTCGGCTCCCGGCTCCAGCAGCTCGACCAGCGCCGCGGCCCCGTCCACGTCGACGACGTGCAGCCCTGGCTGGGACCGCACCCATCCGGCGTCGCCGCCCAGGACGATGCGATGACGCTGCGGCCCCCTCGACCGCAGCTCGTCGGCGGTGCCCTGGGCGACGACGCGGCCCTTGCTCAGCACGACCAGTCCGTCGCACAGACGGTCCACGAGGTCGAGCTGGTGGCTGGAGAAGAGCACGGGCACGCCGGTGCGGGTGTGCTCTCGCAGGAGGTCGACCATCGTGTCGACGCTGGCCGGGTCGAGCCCGGAGAACGGCTCGTCCAGGATCATCACGCGGGGCCGGCTCAGCACGGCCGCGGCGATCTGCACGCGCTGCTGGTTGCCGAGCGACAGCGACTCGAGCTTGTCCTTGGCGCGGTCACCCAGGCCGAACCGCTCGAGGTGCTCGTCCGTCGCCCGCTGGGCGTCCGGGCGAGACATCCCGTGCAGCCGACCGAGGTAGACGAGCTGGTCGGCGATCCCCTGCTTGGGGTAGAGGCCGCGCTCCTCGGGCATGTAGCCGAACGTGCGGCGGTCCGCGGTGGTCACCTCGTGACCGTCCCAGCGCACCTCGCCCTCGTGGATCTGCAGCAGGCCCATGATCATCCGCATGGTCGTCGTCTTGCCGGCGCCGTTGCCGCCGACGAAGCCGAGCAGCTGCCCCCGCGGCACCGCGAAGGACACGTGGTCCACGGCGGTGTGGTCGCCGAACCGCCGCGTCAGGTCCTGGACCTCGATCACGTCTCACCCCTCCTCGTGCGAGTGGCCCCGGAAGTGGTTCTTCCGGCATACGGCCTGCTCGCACCACCCAACCTAGGAGGCCGCGAGGGTGGGCACCTCCCCCGCGAGGATGATCTCGACGCGGGGCTACTCCCCCGGCTGGATGAGCCCGGACTCGTAGGCGAGGACCACGGCCTGCACCCGGTCCCGCAGGTGCAGCTTGGCCAGGCAGCTGGACACGTGCGTCTTGACGGTCGCCTCGCCGACGAAGAGCTCGCGGGCGATCTCGGCGTTGGACAGCCCCCGGCCCACGAGGACGAGCACCTCGCGCTCGCGCTCGGTCAAGGTGGCGAGGGCGGCGGTATGCCGGCCGCCGGCCGCCGGCCCGGTCGGTGCAGGGCCCTCGGCTGCCGCCATCTGGGCGATGACCCGGCGGGTCACCTCGGGCGCGAGCAGGGCGTGGCCGAGACCGACCGCACGGACGGCGTCGACGAGCTGGTCGGGGTCGGCGTTCTTGAGCAGGAAGCCGCTGGCGCCCGCCCGCAGCCCGTCGAACAGGTAGTCGTCGTTGTCGAAGGTCGTGAGGATCAGGACCTTGGCGAGGTCCTCGGCCGCGATCGCCCGTGTCGCCTCGATCCCGTCCATGACCGGCATCTGCACGTCCATCAGGACCACGTCGGGGCGCAGGCTGCGGGCCTGGTCGACGGCGACCGCGCCGTTGGCAGCCTCGCCGACGACCTCGAGGTCGTCCTCGACCGACAGCATCAGCCGGAAACCGTTGCGCACCAACGCCTGGTCGTCCGCGAGCAGCACCCTGAGCGTGGTCACGCCCGGTCCTTCGGTGCGCGGCTGGGCGCTGGTGCTGATGTCGATGCTGGCGCCGGCTCTGGTCCGGCCGCCGGCGGTCGAGCTCCCCTGGTCGTCCCCCATGGGCGCCACCCTAGCGACCGCCAGGGTGGCGGGCGGGACGAGGCCCGGGCCGCGGCGGGGGCGCGATGGTCGGCACCGTCATGATCGCGGGGCCAGGGGGAACCTGACCCGCACGCGGTAGCCACCGGTCGCCCGGGGTCCGATCTCGGAGGTGCCGCCGTGCGAGGCGATGCGTTCGCGCATGCCGAGCAGCCCCAGCCCGGACCCGGACGTGCCCGAGCGGGGTCGCCCCTCGTCGAGCACCTCCGCCTCGACGAACCTGCGCCCCGCCTCGCGGTCGATCCGCACGACCACGGCCGCGGTGTGCGCGGTGGAGTGGCGCCGGACGTTGGCCAGCGCCTCCTGGACCGTCCGGTAGATCGACAGCCCCACGGGCATCGGCACCTCCGTGAGCGCACCAGGCCGGTCCTCGACCACCTGGTAGGTGACGGTGAACCCCGGGCTCGACGCGGCGTGGACGAGCTCGGCGACCTGGTCGACACCGGGCTGGGGGGCGCGATCCGGGCCGGTGCCCTCGGCCCGCGCGTCGTCGCCGGGGGTGCCCGCGGTGCGGTCGGTGCGGCGCAACGTGCCCAGCAGCCCGCGCATCTCGCCGACGGCCTGGCGCGAGGACTCCTCGACCTGGCCCAGGGCTGCGGCCGCGGCCTCGGGGTTGCGGTCCAGGACGCGCCGCGCGGCCGCGGCCTGCACGCCCATGACGGACACGTGGTGGGCGACGACGTCGTGCAGCTCCCGGGCGATCCGCAGCCGCTCCTCCACCACCTTGCGGTCGGCGAGCTCGTCGGCCTGCTGCTCGAGCTGGACGGACTGGCGCTCGAGCTGGTCGCGCGAGCGCGCCTGCCGCCACGCGGCCTGGCCGCCGACGATGCCGCCGCCGAAGTAGACGAGGTTGGTGAGCACGTCGAACGCCACGGCCGCAGGGACGAGCGGGAACAGGCCGTGCGCGGGCCGGGCGCCCTCGCGACGGTCGAGGATCTCCTGCACGGCCGTGCCCAGGGCGTACTGCCACGCGATCCAGCCGAACATCAGCACGAGGACCGCCGCCACCAGGCCCACCATCGCGCGTCGCGAGCGCGCCCAGGCCACCCCGGTGAACAACGCGAAGACGTAGACGCACTGCATCGTGAACCCCCGCATGACCTCGCTCACCGTGATGCCGACGAGGAACATGTGCAGCTGCAGGAGCCCCATGACGAGCAGCGGGTGGCTGCGCCGCCAGACGAGCGGCAGCGTGCCGAGCGCGATGAGCAGGTGCTGGACCCAGACCGGGTGGTCGACGTAGCGGGGATCCGCGATGCTGCGCACGAGCTCCATGCCGAGCGCTCCCCAGACCCACAGCGCCAGGGCGATCCACAGGTCGTTGCGCCGCTGCGCGGCCGTCGGCCTGGGGCGCTCCCACGGGTCGTCGACGGCGAAGAACGCCCGGAGGCGCTCGCCCGCAACGGCCAGGGAGGTGGTCATGCGCGAGATCCTAGGGGGCGCCTGAGAGGAGAGGGGATGTCAGGGGTGCGTCCTAGGCTGACGCCGTGACCCTCCCCTCCCGCCTGCTCGCCCTGCTGGGACGTATGACGACCCTGTGCGTCGTGCTGCTCGGCGTGGTCGCCGGGACCGGGGCCGCCGCAGGCGCTCCGCAGGCGTCTGCCCGCGCCGCCGCGGCCACCGAGCGGCCGGCCCCCGGACCAGTGGTCGTGGTGGGCATGCCGGGTCTGGACGCCGAGGACCTCGACCCCGCCCGCACCCCTCACCTGTGGTCGATGCTGGAGCATGGCGCATCGGCCTCGTTGATCGTGCGGTCGGTGCACCTGACGACCTGCCCGGTCGACGGGTGGCTCACGCTCGGCGCCGGCGGGCGCGCGGCCCAGCCCGACCAGGGTGACGACCCCCGTCCGCCCTGCTCGGCGATCCCGGCGGTGGGCGAGGGGGGCGTGCTGACCGGGTGGCAGCGCTATGCCGACGCGGCGGCCCGCACCCGCCAGGCCAGTCGGCTCGGCAGCCTCACGACGACGCTGCGGCAGCGCGGGGACTGCGTCTCGGCGATCGGGCCCGCAGCGGCGGTCGGCGCCGCCGA
>ERZ501016.131-NODE-131-length-35504-cov-8.989619_pt1 | contig 35504 bp, 29 predicted proteins | sample MGYA00248889_ERZ501016 | MGnify/ENA primary metagenome ERZ501016 (study PRJEB25958, sample SAMN03398594) | human skin metagenome | study: EMG produced TPA metagenomics assembly of the Human Skin Microbiome Metagenome (human skin metagenome) data set. | reverse complement strand
TGGTGGACGCACTAGGGCTCGAACCTAGGACCCGCTGATTAAGAGTCAGCTGCTCCAAGCCGGCCGACATCGTCGGCTTTCGCGCTTTCCCACTTCAAAGCCGCCAGTCCGCTCCCGGCCCAGATCTCGCCCAGCGGCTCTCAAAAGTGCTCGGGCCGGGAAAGTCGCCATGGCTGAACGAGCTGTGGACTATGGCCGCAACGCCGTGCTCCCGACACCAGGGCAATTCGGCGTGCTCAATCGCGCGGTCCGAGGTTGTAAAGCAGCTGGTTGCAGGCGATCCGACCCTCGCCCCCGGCTTTCCAGGCGGCATCAAGGTCGGGCACGTCGAAGTTGCTTACGCCCAAGACAGGACTTGCCCTGCTCCGAAGTCGCTCGCAGGCCGCGACTGTCCCGCTCGCGGAGGCATTGCTCTGCAGGACCTTAGGACGAGGAAGGCGTCGTCCCGCCGGCCCGCGATCGCCTCGCAGAACCGATTTCGGCGTCGCCGTACATCTCGGCTGTGTCGATGTGGGTCGTGCCGAGATCCCGGTCGCGGCGCAGGGCGGCGACCGCAGTGGGCCGATGCGCCTCGTCAATGCACCAGGTCCCCTGGCCGATCGCCGCGACCTCGCGTGGGAGGGGGCCGAATGGGCACCGCTCGATGGCCTCCGGCCCCGGCGAAGGCGGCCTACCTGTGGCGGGCGGGTGCGGTTGTCACGCGCTTGCCATGCGACGAAAGGAAAAAAGCGCGGTCTGCAGCGAAGCGGGGGCGCCCGGCTTATACCAGTTCGTATCCTGGGTATGCGAGGCAGTGACGTAGATCGTCCCGTCCGGCCCTTCCGACAGCGTATCGGGCCAGCGCAATCTTTTGTCGGTTACGACCGGCTCCACCCCATCGCCCGTCCAATACTTCACCCAATTGTCGGTTGGTGAGGTGATATAGAGCGTGTCGTCGCTGCCCATCCAAAGCCCGTCCGCGACATGGGTTGTGCCAACGGTCCTCACCGCCGCTTCAATGTCGGTGGTCGGAGTGTCCTTGGTGAGTTTCGATGTATCGATCGAATAGAGCGTTCGGCCGGTCAGCGCCTGCCAGTAAAGCGTCTCTCTGTCGTTGGAGATCGCAAGGCCGTCAGCCGAGAAGCTGGGCTGGCGACCATCGGGCCGACGAAGCGGCTTGCCATCGATTTCGACGATCACGACCTTCTCGACCTGCGTGGACTTATGGCCGTCGAGCGCGCGGAAGGCGTCACCGGTGTCAAGGTCGACGACTATGATCGCGCCGCGTGTGCCCGAATCAGTAATGTAACCGGTCTTGCCGTCAGCGCTGAAGCGGATGTCATTGAGATAGGTGCCCTGAAGCGCCACCGTCTCGTCGAACAGGATCGTCTTGGTGACTTGGTCGGTCGCGAGGTCGACACGGACCAGCTTGGGGCCGCCGGGCAGAATCTTTTCGTTGCCGGGCGCGGCGGGATCGAGCACCCACAAGGCGCCCCGACCATCCGCCACGATCGATTGCACGCAGACGAAATACTCCCCGACGGGCATTTCGCTCGCCTTCGCGTTGCGCCAGGAATTCCATCTCTCGTCCGGGTAGGCCTTGAGCTTTCCGCTCGGCAGCAACTCGGCGACTGAGATCGGGGCGTCGTCAGTCCAGCGCGGGAAACAGACGAAGATCCGCCCGTCCTCGGTGACGCTTACGCCGGTCACCTGATGGTCGAAATCCGCGACCTTGGTGAGTTTCGAATCCGTGCCCGCGAACTTGAACGCGAACGCGGCTCCGGCTGCTGCGGTGCCGGCAACGGCGGCTCCGACGAGCGCCTTCTGCTTCGTGTCCATCAGACTGTCCCTCTCTCGGGCGGCCGCGCGACCGACGTGTTCCTGCTCGTCCTCTCCTCATCACCAGCGGATGCAATCTTGAACGCCAAGATCTGTGCGCGGTGGATCTGGGGAGGCTCGGCAAACAGCGAAGCGGAGCTTCCGGATAGCGCCGTGCCGACTTCGCCCGACAGATGCGCCTCGCGCCCTGCCTCGTCGGCGAAGGTATCGACGATGGCGAACCGAGTCTTTCCGAGACGCAGAGCGTACCACGACAGGGTGCCCGGCTCCCGCTCCACGGCCGATCGGGCTCCTTGCAGGAAGCGGGCAACCTCTTCCTCCGCACCATCCCGTGCTTCAAGCGGAACATGCAGGGCCAAGCGCGGCAGGGCGTCCGCCGCCGGCACCTTGAGGGCGAGGATGTCGGCCGGCTCGATCTCCGGCAAGCCGTTGAGGATGGTGAAGGTCTTCACCACCAGCGCCCGGCCGACCGTGCCGAACAGATGCTTCAGCCGGCCGGCATTGCCGGGGAAGGTATCGAAGATGGCGAAGTCGGCGGGGCCAAAGCGCAGCGCGTACCAGTGCCGCGTGTCCTGCTCATGCTCGACCGGCTCCAGCGCACCCCGGAGGAATTCAGCGGCATCTTCCTGGTGGGTCGGCCCGGCTTCAATGCCTACGAACAGTGCCTTGTGCATCTTTTCTCTCCTTGTTCCGATGGTAGCGCCTCGAGCTCTACGGAAGGCGTCCTGGGCCTAAATCATGGGAAGTTCGCGCGGCCGGTCGCCAAGCGGGAACGCCGCGTCGATCATGGCGAGTTCGGCGTCCGTCTGCCGCAGCGCGCCGGCGCCCGCATTGTCGGCAGCGTGCTCCGCGCTGGACGCCTTGGGGATAGCGAACAGCGATGGCCGACGCACAAGGAAGCGCAGCGCCACCTGGCGTGCTGTCGCGCCATGGCTCGCTGCAATCTCCTCCAGCAAGCGGCCGCCCGGCGTGTCCGGGCCAGGGAAATTGCCATGGCCGAACGGGCTGTAGGCGGTTACCGCGACTCTGTGCTCCTCGCACCAGAGAACCACGGCGTGCTCGATCGCGCGTTCACTTACGTTGTAGAGCACTTGGTTGCAGGCGATGCGGCCTTCGCCCCCCGCTTTCCACGCGGCCTCCAGGTCGGGCACGTCGAAGTTGCTCACCCCCACGACAGGATCTTGCCCTGCTCGCGGAGCTGCTCGAAAGCGGCGAAAGTTTCCTCGAGCGGGTGTGAACCCGGCCAGTGCAGGAAGCAGCAGTCCAGCCGGTCGGTGCGCAGCCGCGCGAGCGACCGCTCGCAGGCAGCCACCGTCCCGTCGCGGGAGGCGTTGCTGGGGAGCACCTTGGAGACGAGGAAAACCTCGTCGCGCCGGCCGGCGACCGCCTCGTCGACCACATCCTCGGCGTCGCCATACATCTCGGCGGTGTCGATGTGGGTCATGCCGAGGTCGAGGCCCCGGCGCAGGGCGGCGATCGCCGTGGGACGGTGCGCGTCGTCGATGTACCAGCTTCCCTGGCCGATCACAGCAACCTCGCGCGCTACGCGACCGAACGGGCGCTGCTCCATGCTCGCCGCGCCGGGAGAAGACGGCGCGTGCTGCGGAGCGCGGGGTGCGGCAGGTGTCACGCGACCGCTGCCTGCAGCGAACGCCCACGCGCGAACAGGTCGGTCACAGCCAGGTTTGCCCATCAGACGGAGCCTTCAGATCATGCGGAGGCGCGATCGAAAGCGTTAACGAGCCGGTGAGCAGCCGGGTTCCTGAAGAATCTTCATAATATAGCTTGGGTGGCACCTTAACGACGGGAACGTTTCGTCAGACGGCTGGCTCGCCTGTCATTAACCAAATAGGAGACCCAACATGCGCGCGCTCTGCTGGCACGGCAAAGGCGACGTTCGGGTGGACACCGTCCCAGACCCCGAAATCAAGCATCCGCGCGACGTCATCATCAAGATCACCGCCTGCGCGATCTGCGGTCCCGACCTCCACCTCCTCGACGGCTACCAGCCGAACATGGAGCGGCGACATCATGGGCCATGAGAATATGGGCGAGGTGGTCGAGGTCGGCTCCGAAATCACCAACCTGCAGAAGGGCGACCGTGTCGACATCCCGTTCACGATCAACTGCGGCTCGTGCTGGTTCTGCAAGCTGGGCCTGTTCTCCTGCTGCGACACAACTAACCCCAATGCCGAGATGGCGATCGAGGCGATGGGCCATTCGCCCGCCGGCCTGTTCGGCTTCAGCCACATGCTCGGCGGCTACTGCGGCGGCCAGGCCGAATATCTGCGCGTGCCGATGGCCGATGTCGGCCCGATCAAGGTGCCTGACACGATCAGCGATGAGCAGGCCCTGTTCCTGTCGGACATCTTCCCGACCGGCTACATGGCCGCCGAGAATGCACAGATAAGGGACGGCGACACCGTCGCAATCTGGCGCTGCGGCCCGGTTGGCCAGTTCGCGATCCGATCGGCGATCAAGATGGGCGCGGGGCGCGTGATCGCGATAGACGAGGTTCCCGAAAGGCTCGCTATGGCCGAAGCCGGCGGCGCCGAGACGATCGACTTCGCCGACGTCGACGTTTATGATGAGTTGATGGCCCGGACCGATAATCGCGGGCCTGACAGCGCGATCGACTGCGTCGGCTGCGAAGCATCGGCGCACGGCTCGGCGGACGCTATGCTCGACAAGGCCAAGGCGGCCGTCTTCCTCGCCACCGATCGCGTCCATGTCCTGCGCGAGGCGATCATGAGCGTGAGGAAGGCGGGGACGATCTCGATCCCCGGCGTCTATGTCGGCATGGGCGACAAAATCCCGATCGGCGCGGCGATGAACAAAGGCCTGACTCTCAAGATGGGGCAGGCCCACGTCCCAGCCTACACCAAGCCGTTGCTCGACAAAATCGTCGCCGGCGAGATCGACCCGAGCTTCGTCGTCACACGCCGGCAGATAGCGGCAGGGTCCCCGCCCTTGCAAAATCCAAGGGCATGCAGCGTATGCAGCCCGCAATAGGAGATAAGAGATATGGGGCATGAGGGCGGAGGGTCGTTTCTCGTGCTGGTGCTGCTCGCGGCGGCGCTGGTGTTCGTGCTCATTTTTCGAAAGCTCGGTCTCGGTGCGACCCTTGGGTATCTCGTCGCGGGGGCGGTCGTCGGTCCGCAGGTGACCGGGCTTGCCGGCGGTAATGGCGAGGACATGATAGGGTTTGCCGAGTTCGGCATCGTGCTGCTGCTGTTCATCGTCGGGCTGGAACTCGATCCCAAGCGGCTGTGGGGCATGAAAAGCGCGATCTTCGGCCTTGGTTTTGCACAGGTTGCGCTGTGCGGTCTGGCGATGGTCGCGGTAATTTGGCTTGCCGCGTCCTTCCCACTGTATGCCGCCCTCGCCATCGGTTTGCCGCTCGGCCTTTCGTCGACGGCGCAGGTCCTGCCCATGCTGCAAAGCTCGGGGCGGTTGCGCACGCCATTCGGAGAACGGGCCTTTTCCATCCTGCTGTTCCAGGATCTGTCGATCATCCCGCTGATCACGATCGTCGCCGCCCTATCGACAACCGGTCAAGAGGAATCCGGACCGGAAGGCTGGGTCCTCGCCTTGCAAACGATCGGCGCGATTGTCGGTCTGGTGTTGGCGGGCCGTTTTCTCCTGCGTCCCCTGTTCGGCCTCATCGGCAGACTGGGCGAGCGCGAGATGTTCATTGTGGCCGGTCTGTTCACCGTCGTCGCCTCTGCCACAGTGATGGAACTGATCGGCCTTTCGACGGCGCTCGGGGCGTTCATCGCCGGCGTCATGCTGGCCGATACGCCTTACCGACACGAGCTGGAGGCGGATATCGAGCCGTTCCGATCGATCCTGCTGGGACTGTTCTTTTTGTCCGTGGGCATGATGTTGGACCTGGGTGCGATCGCCCGCGAACCAGCCTTCGTCATCGGTATGGCCGCCGCTTTGGTAGCGGTGAAGACGGCGATTATCTTCGGTCTCGGCATGCTCTTGCGCATGGGCTGGCGTTCGGCTCTCGCGCTAGGGCTGCTGCTGAGCCAGGGTGGCGAATTCGGGTTCGTCCTGTTTACGCAAGCGCTGGCGGGCGGAATTATCGATGCCGAAACCAACAGCCTGTTCGGCGCGATCGTCACGCTCAGCATGGCGACGACGCCATTCCTGATGATCGCCACGCGCCGTATCCGAAGTGGACCGAAGGACGCCCGCACCCGGGAAGGGCCGGTTTCCGATGGCGCATCCGCCCTTATCATCGGATACGGCCGGTTCGGGCAAACCGTGGGTCAGATACTGACGCTGGCCGGCCTCAGGATCTCCCTGATCGACCGCAATGTCGATCAGATCGACACGGCCGACGAGTTCGGGGCCCATGTCCATTACGGCGACGGATTGCGGATGGATCTATTGCGACAGGCCGGCGCCGCCGAAGCCTCGCTCCTGTGCTTCTGCATCGACGGCCAGCAGCTATCGGCCGAGTTTCTCGCAGCGGTCCGCGAGGCCTATCCCGATGCCGCGATCATGGTCCGCGCGTTCGATCGGCGTTCGGTCATGGCGCTCGCGCCGCAGCGCTACGATTTTCTCGTGCGTGAAGTCCGGGAATCCGCAATTGCGATGGCGCGGGCGGCCCTCGACAAGGTCGAGATCACCGAAACCGAGATCGACGATCTGGAGGAGCAATTTCGCGAGAACGATCGGCGGCGTCTGGCGGATCAGGTCGCACAGAACGATCTGCATGCCGGCGACGACCGCATTATTCACGCCGGATGGCAGGCAACGAATTAGGGTCCGGCCCCATAAACGGGATTCACAGCAGCATCGAGATGTGATTCACCTGCCTCCAGCGAGGAGGTGTGGTGGTTGGCGGATTTCTTCTGGTTTTCGGATGAGCAGTGGGCGCGGATTGAACCGCTTCTGCCGCGAGATACGCGTGGTATGCCGAGGGTCGATGACCGTCGGGTGCTCTCCGGGATTGTCCATCCTCTGAAGAGCGGCGGTCGCTGGGGCGATTGTCCGGAGCACGTCTACGGGCCGAAGAAGACGCTTTACAACCGGTTCCGGCGCTGGGCCGAGCGCGGCGTGTGGGAGCGCATCTCAGCCCAGCTTGCCGGGGTCGAGGGCGTGCCTGGCAAACTCTTCATCGACAGCAGCTGCATCAAGGTCCACCGCACCGCCGGAGGCGCAAAAGGGGGGCCTTGGCTCATGGTATCGGCATTACCAAAGGCGGGCGTAACACCAAGCTCCATGCCGTCTGCGACGAGAAGGGCCGCCCGCACGTCCTCCTGCTGACACCCGGCAATACACATGATGCCAAGGTCGCGATGCTGGCGATCAATGCCGTGCCGCCTCCGACTATCTGGTCGCCGACAAAGGCTACGACAGCAACGCTTTGCGTTCCTGGCTGATCGAACGCGGCACCACCCCGGTCATCCCGTCGAAGTCCAACCGCAAGGTGCAGACCCGGCGGTGAAAGCTTCTTCGCAACTCTCAGCATGGCCAAGCGTAAGATCAGTGACGCAATAAAGAGTGAAATCCCGATTGCCGTTGCCGCGGTCATAGCCGACCTTCGCTCAAGGTTGGAAGTTTGAGCCCACGAAGGCGCAGGGCATTGGCGATGACCGACACCGACGAGAGGCTCATGGCCGCGGCGGCGATCATCGGATTGAGAAGAAGGCCAAAGGCGGGAAACAGCACGCCCGCCGCCACCGGGATGCCGAGCGCATTGTAACCGAACGCGAATACGAGGTTTTGGCGAATATTGCGCATGGTGGCGCGCGACAGCACGATAGCCTGGAGCACACCGGTCAGGTCGCCGCGGACCAGCGTGACACCGGCACTTTCCATCGCCACGTCGGTGCCGGTTCCCATTGCAATGCCGACATCCGCAGCCGCCAGCGCTGGCGCGTCGTTGATGCCGTCCCCTGCCATCGCGACGCGCTTACCGGAGGCCTTGAGCGCCTCGACCTTGCGATGCTTGTCCTCGGGCGAGACGTTTGCCTCGACCTCGTCGATACCGAGCTGGCGGGCCACGGCTTCGGCGGTGGCGCGGCTATCGCCGGTCAGCATGACCACTTCGATCCCGCGCTCGTGCAGCGCCCGAATGGCCGCAGCGCTGGTCGGCTTGATCGGATCGGCGACCGCGATCAGCCCTGCCGGTGCGCCATCGATGGCCACGAACATCACGGTCTGGCCTTGGGAGCGTCCGGCTTCTGCGGACGCGAGCCATTCCGCATCACCGATACCGAGCCGCCGCATCAGTTTCTCGTTGCCAATGGCGACCTTCCGCGGTCCCACGCGCGCCTCGACACCCTCGCCGGTAGTCGACGACAAATCAGACGCTGCCTCGAACGCCACGCCTCGCGCCTTGGCGCCTTCAACTATTGCATGGGCGAGCGGATGCTCGCTCCCCGCTTCGACCGCGGCGACGGCGGAAAGGAACTCGGCCTCGTCCAGGCCCACTCGGGGAGTGACGGCGACGAGATCAGGCTTGCCCATGGTGAGAGTGCCCGTCTTGTCGACCACCAGCGTGTCGATCTTTTCGAGCGTCTCCAGCGCCTCGGCGTTGCGAATGAGGATGCCGTGCTGGGCGCCCTTGCCGGTCCCGGTCATGATCGACATCGGCGTTGCGAGGCCGAGCGCGCATGGACAGGCAATGATGAGAACGGCGATCGCGTTGACCAGCGCATAGGCTAGCGCCGGGAAAGGCCCCCAGATTGCCCAGACGATGAAGGTAACGACCGCGATCACGACCACCGAAGGCACGAACCAGGCCGCGACCTGATCGGCCAGACGCTGGATCGGTGCCCGACTGCGCTGAGCCTCGGCGACCATCTGCACGATCTTGGACAGCATCGTGTCCTTGCCGACCGCGCCCGCACGCATAACGAAGCCGCCGGTCTGGTTGACCGTTCCGCCGATCACCTGGTCGCCGGCCTTCTTGGACACGGGTAAGGGTTCACCGCTGATCATCGACTCGTCGATAGCGCTTGCGCCTTCGGTCACTTCGCCATCGACAGGCACCTTGTCACCCGGACGGACGCGGAGCAGGTCTCCGCTCGCCAATTGGTCGAGGGAGACTTCGCGCTCGTCGCCACTGCCGAAGATCTTGAGCGCGGTCGGCGGCGCGAGTTCGAGCAACGCGCGCAAGGCGCTCGAGGTCGAGCCCCGCGCCCTGAGTTCAAGCACCTGGCCAAGTAGGACGAGCGTGGTGATGACCGCCGCCGCCTCGTAATAGACGCCGACCCGGCCTGAGTGATCGCGGAAGGCGGGCGGGAATATGTTGGGCAGGAGCGTCGCGACGAGACTGAACAGGAATGCGATCGCAACGCCGAAGCCGATCAGCGTAAACATGTTGAGATTACGGGTCTTCAGCGACTGCCACGCGCGCTCGAAGAAAGGCCAGCCGCCCCACAGAACCACTGGTGTGGCGAGCGCCAGCTGCGCCCATTGCGCGCGTCCTGGTTCGATCAGCCGGTCGAAGCTGATCCAGGGCACCATGTCGCTCATCGCGTAAAAGAACAACGGCAGGGTAAAGAGCGCGCTGACCCAGAAGCGGCGGGTCATGTCGACGAGTTCGGGATCGGGGCCATCCTCGAGGCTGATCGTCTCGGGCTCCAGAGCCATTCCGCAGATGGGGCAGCTTCCCGGTCCTACCTGCCGGATTTCGGGATGCATGGGACAGGTGTAGATCGTCCCTTGGGGAACGTCTTCGACCTGCTTGAGATGCGCGCCCGACAGATAGTGCTCCGGGTCGCTGACGAACTTGTCCTTGCACCGTGCCGAACAGAAGTAATGGGTCGCGCCATCGTGCTCGGCGACATGTGCCGCGCCTTCGATCGTCACGCTCATGCCGCAGACGGGGTCGACGGCGGTAGCTTCACCTTGCGCGTGATTTGCGTGGTGGGTGTCGCAACAGCTCATGGATTGCCTCCTCTGCTTCGCATGTGCGTATGACTGAAATCAGGGATAGGACGCGAAAACCTCGCGGCGGCCGTTAATCCGCTCGCCCAAGGCCGCCTCCAAAAGGCAGCCTTGAATCGAACGACGAGTCCCAGGTCAAGCTTTGTCCACGAAGCCCAGCGGAGAGTGGGCCTCGTCTGGGGGGTTGATATTAGCGGCCGGGATGAGGTTGCAGCGACCTGGAGCTTCAAGGCGATGATGGCGCACTGGAACCGCAAACATGCACCGGCGGCTTATGTGCCTTCACTGTTCCGCACACCGCCGCCCGGCGCGGCACTTTACGCTGCGTGGTCGATGATGACCCAGCACCCGGCATATCCGTCGCTCGGATAGCGGACTGGCAGATCTCGTCGTACCTGATCGATGCAGCAGCGCCGCCGCGCGGGGCTCAGAAACTTCTCCGTGCAGCCTCCTGCAGGATCAGCTTGTCCAAGGTCAGGTCCGAGATCGCCTGGCGCAGCCGCTGGTTCTCCTTCTCCAGACCCTTCCTCCGCCGCGCCTGATCGGTCTTCAGGCCGCCTTACACCTTGCGCCACCGACGATAGGCCGGTTCGCTGACCGCGATCCGCCGGCACGCCTCAGCCGTCGCCCCTCCCTGCGCCAGCGCAATCTCAACCCCACGCGGCTCGCCGATGATCTCTTCCAGATTGTGCTTCTTGCTCGGGGGCACTCAATGTCCCTCTTATGGTCCGGACCATCATAAGCTTTCGGCCACTCAGCGGCGGGCAGATGAGTATATAAAAGGCGGGGCCCGATCACGCGCAAGCGCGTTAAGGTCTTCGGACTGGTTTGACGGTCGGACCGGTCTTCTGAATGGAGAAGATTATGCGCGCACTGTGTTGGCACGGTAAGGGTGACGTCCGCGTCGACACCGTCGCAGATCCCGAAATCAAGCACCCGCGTGATGCCATCATCAAGGTTACAGCATGCGCCATCTGCGGGTCCGACCTTCACCTGTTCGATGGCTACCAGCCTACGATGGAGGCAGGTGATATCCTCGGCCACGAGAATATGGGCGAGGTCGTGGCGCTCGGTTCTGAAGTGACGAACCTGAAGATCGGCGATCGTGTCGTCGTACCCTTCACGATCAGCTGCGGCGATTGCTGGTTCTGCAAGAAAGGCCTGTTTGCAGCTTGCGACCGGACGAATCCGAACGCCGAGATGGCCGCGAAGGCCATGGGCCATTCGCCCGCAGGGTTGTTCGGCTTCAGCCACATGATGGGCGGCTACTGCGGCGGCCAGGCGGAATATCTGCGCGTGCCGATGGCCGACGTCGGTCCGATCAAAATCCCCGACAACATTACGGATGAGCAGGCGCTGTTTCTATCCGACATATTTCCGACAGGCTACATGGCCGCCGAGAACGCACAGATCGAGCCCGGCGACACCGTCGCGATCTGGGGTTGCGGTCCAGTCGGTCAGTTCGCCATCCGATCGGCCCTGATGATGGGCGCAGGCCGGGTGATCGCGATCGACGAGGTGCCCGAGCGGCTCGCCATGGCCGAGGCGGGCGGCGCCGAGACGATCAACTTCGCCGAGACCGATGTCTATGACGAATTGCAGGCGCGGACCAAGGGACGTGGCCCGGACAGCTGCATCGATGCGGTCGGCTGCGAGGCGGCAGGTCACGGCGCGGCCGACGCGGTGATGGACAAGGTCAAGGCGAGCTTGATGCTCGCCACTGATCGGGTGCATGTGCTGCGCCAGGCCATCATGAATTGTCGCAAGGGAGGAACGGTGTCCGTCCCCGGCGTATATGTCGGCGTGGCCGACAAGCTGCCACTCGGGGCGGCAATGAACAAGGGACTGACGATCAAACTCGGTCAGACCCACGTCCAGCGCTACACCAAGCCGTTGCTGGAGAAGATCGTAGCCGGTGCAATCGATCCCAGTTTCGTAATTACCCACCCGGCAAGCCTCGAGGACGCGCCGGAAATGTACGCCAAGTTTCGGGACAAGGAAGAAGGCGTCATTAAGGTGGTTATGCGCCCGCACGGCTGACGTGCGGATTTGATCTGCCCCCACCGAGCGGACCGATGGGTTTGTTAGTATAATAAGCTCGTCGCCGCCATGTCCGGACGGAGGTGGAGCGAAGCGGAACCGGAGGCGGGAGATGGCGGTGGAGCCATCTCCCGCCTCCGGCGGTCGGCAGGCCAGGCTGCTATAGGGCCCTATAGCCTAGAAAGCCGAGCCGCAGACCGACATGCTCGACGCAACCTAACTCAAGGCCCGCCGCACGCCTTCCAGCCTTGGGGTAAAAAGGGATCTCGGCGCCGAAGCCCAGGCGCCAGCCCTGGTTCGGGGGCGCCAGCACCGGCGCGGGTACCCGGCGGCCTGTAGCGCGCCTTCGTCCTTTTACAGCGACGACCGTCAGGCCCTCCGCGCGGCAGAGCCGCTGGGTCTTCTTGCGGTTGATCGTGATGCCGTCCCGGCGCAGCAGGATGTGCAGCCGTCGATAGCCGAACCCAGACGCTGCTGCACCAGCTCGCTCAAACGCGACCGCAGGTCGACATTATCCGCCCGGTACGAACGGTACCGCATGCTCGTGCGATCCGCTCTGACAACCGCGCCTGCCCGCCGCTCGCTGTTCCCAAACGTCGCCTAGAGATGCGGGACCGCTTGCCGCTTTGCGGAAGGCGTCACCACTTTTTGACAGCAGCTCTTTCAAGCCCGCATCGTCGAGCATGGCATCGCCAGCAGTCGCTTGGAGCCGGGCATTCTCCTAATCGAGCGACCGCAGCCGCTTCGCGTGGTTATCTCCAGGGCGCCGAACTTCGCCTTCCATGCGAAGTAGGTCGCGCTCCGCATGCCTTGCTCGCGGCATAGCTCCGCCACCAAGGCACCCGCATCGGCCCCTCCTTTTGCTCAATCCTGCCGTAAGATGATCAGAACGCGGCCGCGGCCGCGGCCGCCTCTGCCACTGTCTGGTCTTGCTCGCCACTGCCCCCGCTCACGCCTACTGCCCCAACGACCTGGCCGTCCTGGCGGAGGGGGATGCCGCCGGCGAAGATCCTCACCCGGCCATGGTTGGAGCCGTGAATGCCGTAGAACTGCTCGCCGGGCTGAGCGTTCTCGCCCAGGTCCTTGGTCGAGATGTCGAAGACGCGCGCCGTAAAGGCCTTGCTGATGAAAGATTTATAAGCGGCCTGAGAAACTCGCTCAGGGCTGAAGCATGACCTCGACGCAGCCGGTATGTCAATCGGCCCTGAAGATGGGCTTGGCGGGGGAACTATGTAGCTCAGCGTCACAATCCCGGCCGCGATCAATCCTACGCGCCAATTTCAGACGCCAGAGCGAAGGCTGCCCAATAGGCTCCAGCAGAGACGCCGAATTTAATGGTTGTGCGCCTGAGGTAAACGTCAGGCGCGGATCTGGCACCCCCTTGCGGTGGCATAGAGCAACGCATCAAACATCACGTCGCGGGCGCCGCTGCTTCGCTGAGATAGACCAGGACGGCGACCTTGCTTTTCCGCGTCACCGCCGGGATGTTCAACGAGCGGCCGCGCACGAAATGGCGCGATGTTGACAGCGGCAAGAAAGCCGATGCTTAACAGACTTAGCCGTGATGAGTTTTTCCACAAAGCTTGCCGGTGAAATGGCTGGGAACCCAATCAAGGCCAATCAGGATCACACTAGGAGCGTAGGCTGCATATTCCGGTGCCAGCTCAAGTACGCCGCTGCAAGATCGCCGTCAGGCGGCTTTGGTGCGTGGAGTTCGGCAACCGGAAGGGTGATGGCAATTGCCATCACCGCGTCCATGAACGCCTCAAGACGATCCCGATTTGCGTTTGGCTCCTTCGAGAGATGATATCGTCATCTGACGCTAGAGCATTTCAAGTGGCCGACGGTTGCCTGGCCTGGGAAATGCCCCGTCGAGCGTCGCAAGCTGGGCGTCGGAAAGAACGATATCGGCGGCCGCCCGGTTCTCCCGTACATGCGCGACTGAACTCGCTTTCGGGATGGCGATGAGACCGTCGCGCCGCAAGGTCCACGCAAGTGCGACCTGCACAGGGGTTGCGCCAACCTCGGCTGCAATTTTTTCGAGGGCGGGATGGCTTGAGAGGCGTCCCTGCTCGACTGGACTATACGCCATAACCGGTATGTTATGTTCGGCGAGCCACGGCAGCAGGTCCAATTCCGGGCCGCGCCGGACGAGATTGTAGAGGATCTGATCGGTCACGCAGCCTTCCCCGCCCGCAGCGACAAGCTCTTCCATATCGTCGGTATCGAGATTGCTGACACCCCAGTGCCGAATTTTTCCTGCCGATTTCAGCTCCTCTAATGCCTCCACTGTCTCAGCGAGCGGCACCGATCCCCGCCAGTGGAGAAGGTAGAGGTCGAGCCGGTCGGTGCCGAGCCGCTTCAGGCTCGCCTCGCACGCGCGGGCAAGGCGGGAGCGCGATGCGTTCTGTGGATACGCCTTGCTGACGATGAACAACTGGTCGCGAACGCTGCCCAGCGCCTCGGATATCAGCGTTTCCGCCGCACCGTCGCCATACATTTCGGCGGTATCGATGAGCGTCATGCCCAGTTCGGCACCGGCGCGTAGCGCGGCGATCTCATCGGATCGGCGCTCGGGACGTTCGCCCATCTTCCAGGTGCCTTGACCCATTGAAGGAACCACTTCCCCGCCGGGCAATGTCACGTGTTTCATATGCTTTCGTCCTATGAGATGAGTTCGACGGATCGGTCGCCGGAGGCGGATTGGCAGATGACCACCTTGTAACGATCATACCGCAGCCGGCCATCGATCGAGTGCCATTCTGGCGATGGAGAGCAGTTCGTTGATGGTAGCGCCGTCGCGCGCCTGAACGGACATGCCTTCCATGACCGTATTGAAGAATTTGCCCAGCGTGGCCGGATCGGCATTGGCCGCAAGCTCGCCCTGCACGGCGCCGCGATGCAGACGCTCGATCAGGAGGGCCTCCGCCGCGATACGCTTGTCGCGCAGCAGGCATTCGATGGCGGCGGACGCCGGCGAAACGGCTGCCGCTGCCGAATACATGAAGCAGCCGGCCGGCGTTCCAGGTTCCGAGAATGACGACGCCGCTCGTTCCAGCAGGCCTTTGACGGCCTCGTAGGTGGACAACGCCGGATCGTTGATTGGTGCATAGAGGTGGACGTTGAACGTCGCGGCGTAGCGCTCGATCACTGCCGCAAACAGCCCCGCCTTGTTGCCAAACGCTGCATAGAGACTGGCGGCGGCGACGCCGGTCTCCGCCACCAGATCGGCCATCGATGTCGCCTCGTAGCCGCGCTGCCAGAACAGTCGTACCGCCTTGTCGAGCGCAGCGTCGGTGTCGAACGCACGAGGGCGACCTACGCCGCGCCGGGCTTTCGTCTCTGTCATGTCTGGAACCGATATAGAATGATCGATAAATAATATCTTGAAACTGATGCTCCATTTCCATACAGAACGATCATTCAATAATCAAGGAGTGTCCCATGAGCCGCATCGTCCGTATCCACGAATATGGCGACGCCAGCGTCCTCAGGATTGAAGATGTGGCAGTCCCCGCGCCCGCGCCTGACGAAGTGCAGATTGCGGTCAAGGCGATAGGCATCAACCGCGCCGAGGTGATGTTCCGCGAGCATGCTTACCTTCAGGAAGCCGAGTTCCCCAGCCGCCTCGGCTATGAGGCGGCCGGCACCGTCGTCAGGGTCGGCGCGGACGTGACCGGCTTTGCGGAAGGCGAAGCCGTCAGCGTCATCCCCCCGCTCGATATCGCGCGCTGGGGCACCTATGGCGAGGTCGCCAATGTGCCCGCCCGCCTCGTCGTCAAGCATCCGGCGGCGCTGTCGTTCGAGGAAGCGGCGGCCGTGTGGATGCAGTGTGTCACCGCCTGGGGCGCGCTGGTGGAGCAGGCGAAGCTCGGCGAGGGGGATTTCGTCATCGTCACAGCGGCCTCCAGCAGCGTCGGCCTTGCTGCCTTCCAGATTGCGCGGATGGTCGGCGCGACGGTGATCGCGACGACGCGTACCGGCGCCAAGCGCCAGGCCCTGATCGATGCCGGCGCACATCATGTCGTCGCGACCGGGGAAGAGGATCTGGTAGCGAGGGTGATGGAGATCACCGATGGTCAGGGTGCGCGCGTGGTGCTCGATCCGGTCGGCGGCCCGTCGCTCGAGCCTCTGGCCGCGAGCATGGCGCGCGGCGGCATCCTGCTTGAATATGGCGCGCTCAGCGACGAGCCGACGCCGTTCCCGTTGTTCTCCGTGCTGGGCAAGAGCCTCACGCTCAAGGGGTATCTCTACAGCGAGATCGTTTCGGACGACGCCGCCCTCGATCGCGCCAAGGCGTGGCGGGTCTGGAATCGGGCGCGCTCAAGCCGCGGATCGCGCGCACTTTCCCGCTCGACGCCATCCAGGACGCGCACCGCTTCCTCGAATCGAACGAGCAGATCGGCAAGGTCGTCGTCACGGTCTGACCGGCAAACCGGGGGGAGCGAGCGATGGCTCCCCCCTCCCGTGGACAGGATCGGACTCTCGACGCCCAGGCCGTCGTTGCTTGTGGCGCAGAGTTGAGAGCATGACCGCTCCTCCTCCGCGTGCCGGACCTGTTTCAGGATAACATGGCGGCTGTGCCGGCCCGACCGGGGGCGCATTTGGAGACGGGCCGGGGAACCTCGCCTGATTACACAAGCGCCAGTCTCAGAACCTCAACGAATTTGCGATGACGCAACGGCCTCGCACCAGCAACCAGTTTAACTCAACGAGGGTATCCCAACATGAAATCTCGCGCCGCTGTTGCCTTCGAGGCGGGCAAGCCACTCGAAATCGTCGAGATCGATGTCTCCCCGCCCCGGAAAGACGAAGTCCTCATACGGGTGACGCACACCGGTGTGTGCCACACCGACGCGTACACGCTGGCAGGGAGTGATCCGGAGGGTGTTTTCCCGGTGGTCCTGGGCCACGAGGGCGCGGGCGTCGTTGTCGAGGTCGGTGAAGGCGTCACCAGCGTCGTTCCGGGCGATCACGTCATTCCGCTCTACACCGCCGAGTGCGGCAAGTGCGACTTCTGCGTGTCGGGCAAGACCAACCTGTGCGTCGCTGTCCGCGCAACGCAGGGCAAGGGTTTGATGCCCGATGGGACCACCCGCTTTTCGTACAACGGTCAGCCCCTCTATCATTACATGGGCTGTTCAACCTTCAGCGAATACACTGTCGTCGCCGAGGTCTCGCTCGCCAAGATCAATCCCGAGGCAAACCCCGAACATGTCTGTCTGCTCGGCTGCGGCGTCACTACCGGGATCGGCGCAGTCCACAATACCGCCAAGGTCCAGCCCGGAGACTCGGTCGCCGTGTTCGGCCTTGGCGGCATCGGCCTCGCGGCGATTCAGGGTGCGCGCCAGGCGAAGGCGGGTCGCATCATCGCCATCGACACCAATCCATCCAAGTTCGAACTGGCACGCCAGTTCGGTGCGACCGAGTGCATCAACCCCAAGGACCATGACAAGCCCATCCAGCAAGTGCTGATCGAGATGACGGGCTGGGGCATCGATCATACCTTTGAGTGCATCGGCAACGTCGACGTCATGCGCGCCGCGCTTGAATCAGCGCACCGTGGCTGGGGTCAGTCGATCGTGATTGGCGTTGCCGGCGCGGGCGAGGAAATCTCCACCCGCCCATTCCAGCTCGTCACGGGCCGCGTATGGAAGGGGTCCGCTTTCGGTGGCGTCAAGGGACGGACAGAGCTCCCCGGCATGGTCGAGGACGCGATGCGAGGCGATATCGATCTGGCCCCGTTCGTAACCCACACGATGGGTTTGGAGGAGATCAACGAGGCCTTCGAACTGATGCACGAAGGCAAGTCGATCCGCTCGGTCATTCACTACTGACCCACCGATCCGAAGCGGCGCGAGGCTCGTATCGACAACTCGGGCGTCATCATGGCCCGACCCCGGCCATGATGACGCGCGCTCTGGCAAATGGGCAACGCGTCGAAATGGATTCATCTTTTACCCGACCGTGATGAACCACGGGCCGCACGGGCGTATAGGGCAGGAAGACTGAATTGAAGAGCAAGGATGTACACGCGGCGACGGCGGCCACCGATCATGGGCATACGGGGCCGCCCGCGTGCGTGAAGGTTCGCGGCGCGCGCCAGAATAACCTTAAAAATATTGACGTCGATGTACCGCGCGACGCCTTTGTGGTGTTCACCGGCATATCGGGCTCGGGCAAGTCATCGCTCGCGTTCTGCACCCTTTATGCCGAAGCCCAGCGGCGTTATCTGGAATCGGTTGCGCCCTATGCCCGTCGCCTGATCGACCAGGCCGGCGTGCCGGAGGTCGACGCGATCGACGGTTTGCCGCCTGCGGTCGCGTTGCAGCAGCAGCGCGGCTCGGCCAACGCGCGATCCTCGGTCGGCAGCGTGACGACGCTCTCCAGCCTGGCGCGGATGCTCTATTCGCGCGTCGGGGAATATCCGCGCCATCAACCCATGCTCTATGCGGAGGATTTCTCCCCCAACACGGTCGCGGGGGCCTGCGCGACCTGCCACGGCATCGGCCGCGTATATGACGCGACCGAAGAGACGATGGTTCCTGACGACAGCCTCACCATTCGCGAACGAGCGATCGCCGCCTGGCCGGCCGCCTGGCATGGCCAGAACCTGCGCGATATCCTCGTTTCGCTCGGCTATGACGTCGATACGCCGTGGCGCGACCTGCCGAAAAAGGATCGCGACTGGATCCTCTTCACGGAAGAGGCGCCGACGGTGCCAGTCTATGCGGGCCTGACGCCCGAACAGACCCGAACGGCGCTCAAGCGCGGCATGGAGCCGAGCTACCAGGGCACCTTCACCGGCGCGCGCCGCTATGTGCTGGAGACCTTCGCCAATACGAAAAGCGCGCTGATGAAGAAGCGCGTCTCGCAATATATCATCGGCCGCGATTGCCCGACCTGCGACGGCAAGCGCCTGAAACGTGAAGCCCTGTCGGTCAAATTCGCCGGCCTCGACATTGCCGAGTTCGGCGACCTGACGGTGCTCAAGCTGAAGGACTTGCTGATGCCCGTCGCCCATGGCGCGTATGAGGCGGTCTCCGCCCCCTCAAAGGGCCATGTTCTGGAAAAAGCGGCCCGCGATGCAGCGGTCGAACAACGGGTTGCCGCAGGCGGCTCTGCGCACAAGAGCGCGCACGACGTACGCCGTACGCCCAATCTCTCCGACGAGAAGCGGATCGCCGCCCAACGCCTTGCCAACGAATTGATCGAGCGGCTCGACCCGCTGATCGATCTTGGCCTTGGCTACATTTCGCTCGACCGCAGCACGCCGACGCTCTCCTCCGGAGAGCTGCAGCGCTTGCGGCTTGCCACGCAATTGTCGTCACAGCTTTTCGGCGTGGTCTATGTGCTTGACGAGCCTTCGGCAGGGTTGCACCCGGCAGATGGCGAAGCCTTGCTCACCATCCTCGAGCGTCTCAAGGCGGCGGGCAACTCCCTGTTCGTCGTCGAACATGATCTCGACGTGATCCGCCGCGCGGAATGGCTCGTCGATGTCGGGCCAGGCGCCGGTAAAAAGGGCGGTGAAGTCCTCTACAGCGGGCCGATAGAGGGGCTCGCCGACGTCGAGACTTCGATCACCCGCCGCTACCTGTTCGCAGAGCCGCTCCGCAGTGCGCGCACACCGCGCGATCCCAGGGCATGGCTACGCCTGGAAGGGATCAGGCGGAACAATCTCCATGGTCTCGACGTCGAGTTTCCCATCGGCTGCTTCACCGCTGTCACCGGCGTTTCGGGATCGGGCAAATCCAGTCTTGTCAGTCAGGCGCTGCCCGAACTCGTGACGGAACACCTCGGCGGCTCCCCTGTGGCCGAGGAGGAGGATATCGATCCGCTGCTCGATGTTGCGCAGAACGACACTGAGGGACGCATTGTCGCAGGCATGGAGCATGTCCGCAGGCTGGTGCGGGTCGATCAGAAACCGATCGGCCGCACGCCGCGCTCGAACCTGTCCACCTACAGCGGCATGTTCGACCATGTGCGACGAATCTTCGCTGATACGCCACTCGCCCGCCGGCGGCGCTACAGCCCGGGAAGGTTCTCGTTCAACGTCGCGCAAGGCCGCTGCCCTGTGTGCGAGGGCGAGGGATACGTCATGGTGGAGCTGCTGTTCCTGCCGAGCGTTTTTGCCCCGTGCTCGACCTGTCATGGCTCTCGCTACAACCCGCAAACGCTCGAAGTCGAATGGAACGGGCGCAATATCGCCCAGGTGCTCGAACTGACGGTCGACGATGCGTGCCATTTCTTCGCTGGCGAGGCATCGGTGATGCGCTCCCTCGACGTGTTGCGGGAGATCGGTCTCGGCTATCTGAGGCTTGGTCAGCCGGCGACCGAGCTGTCCGGCGGGGAGGCGCAGCGCATCAAGCTGGCGACTGAACTGCAACGCGCTCAACGCGGCAACACGATCTACATCCTCGACGAGCCGACTTCGGGGCTTCACCCCTCCGATGGCGACCGGCTGATGCAACACCTGCAGGGCCTCGTAGACGCCGGCAATACCGTCGTAGTTGTCGAACATGACATGCGCGCCATCGCACAGGTGGACTGGATCATCGACCTGGGACCGGGGGCCGGTGAAGATGGGGGCCGTATCGTTGCCAGCGGCGTCCCTGGCGTCGTTGCGGAAGCGGAAGGCAGTCTCACCGCCCGCTATCTCAAGGCGGCGCTATAGGTCGCAAATCTGGCCGAACGCACGTTCGATCAGGTGCCTCTCAACCACACGCTGGATTGGGTCGGATCTGGAAGCGGGAGCCGGCGATGTGTCACCGCGGTTGACGCGGCTCAGGGTTTGAGTGCCCGTCGGATGCGCCGTGTTCGTGTCATACGCGGCGTGGCGGACGGCCAATCGCTGACCATCCGCCACGCTTAGTTTGTGAGGGCCTTCTCCAGGGAGAGGGCCCTCACACGGTTCGTCGAAACGCCCCATCTTAATTCCCTGCTGCGATTTCCTCGACGAGCTTGGCACAGAAGGCGGGCAGATCATCAGGATCGCGGCTGGTAACAAGGCCGTTGTCGACCACGACTTCCTCATTGGTCCAGGCACCGCCGGCGTTCTCGATATCGACCTTCAACGTCGGGTAGGACGTCAAGGTACGACCCTCAAGCACGCCCGCCTCGATCAATGTCCAGGGTGCATGGCATATCGCCGCAACGGGTTTCTTCTGGTCGAAGAAAGCCCGGATGAAACCGATTGCCTCGTCGCTGCCGCGCAGCTTGTCGGCACCGACAGTCCCTCCGGGCACAACAAGTCCGTCGAAATCGTCGGCTTTCACCTCCGAAAACGTCTTGTCGATCGTATAGCTGCCGCCCTCGTCAAGATCGCTATTGACTGTGCGAGCCTTGCCCGATTCAAAACTGATCACGGTCACTTTGCCACCCGCGTCCTCGACAGCTTGCTTGGGCTTCGAGAATTCCGGTTCTTCCGTCCCGCGGGGTGCGATCAGAATGGCAACGGATTTGCCTTCTAAAGTCATGATCTGTTTCCTGTTCCGTCGAAGACCAAGGTCAGGTGCCCGGTTTGAGCACGACCTTCGTCCAACCAGCATCGCGCGCGTCGAAATGCTTGTAGGCGTCTGGAGCCTGATCAAGCGGCAGTCGGTGCGAGATGATCTGGGCAGGATTGGCCCGGCCTTGCTCGATAAGCTTCATCAGTCGCCGGTTGTAGTGCTTCACATTGCACTGGCCGGTGCCGATCTTCTGGCCCTTGAACCAGAAGTTGCCGAAGTCGAACGCCATCTTGCCTTCCTTCTGGAGATCGTCCGGCGCGTTCGGGTCTTCCGGAATGAACACGCCGACCACGCCGATTCCGCCGGTGGCCTTCGTGCTTTTGACGAGGCAGTTCATCGTGTAATTGCTGCGCTCCTTGCCGTGGCGATCGCAACACTGATACCCGACCGCCTCGACCCCCCGGTCGGTCCCGAGGCCGCCGGTGGCGTCAAGAATCTGCTGGGCGGGATCGCCCTTGCGCATGTCGATCGGGATGGCGCCCATCGCCTCGGCCAGTTTCAGACGGTCATCGTGAGAATCGACCACGAAGATCTGAGAGGCACCACGAATTTCGGCTGAGTGCGCGGCCATCAAACCGACCGGACCGGCGCCGTAGATCGCGATGCTTTCGCCAGGCAGGAAACCGGACAGTTCGACGCCATGCCAACCCGTCGGGAAGATGTCGGAGAGCATGACATAGTCATCCTCCTTCTCCTCGGCGTCCTCAGGCAGCTTTAGACAATTGAAGTCCGCATAAGGAACGCGCATCAATTCGGCCTGACCACCTTGCCACGGACCCATCTCGGCAAAGCCATACGCTGCGCCGGCCGTGCCAGGGTTGGTCGTGAGGCAAAAACCCGTCAAGCCGCGTTCGCAATTTTCGCAGAAACCGCAACCGACGTTGAACGGCATGCACACGCGATCGCCCTTCTTGATACGATCCACGGCAGAGCCGACTTCGATGACCTCGCCAAGGTTTTCGTGCCCGAAGACCTTGCCCTTCTCGAAACTGGTACGGCCTTCATACATGTGGAGGTCCGACCCGCAGATATTGGTCGTGGTCAGCCGGATGATAACATCGGTCTGCTTTTCGATCTTTGGATCGTCGATGGTATTGACAGAAACATCTTTGGGCCCGTTGTACACGACAGCTTTCACGGATCTTTTCCTTTCGCAGCTCTTCTCAACGCGTCATCAGATCGAGAGCGTGGCCATGATCCTGCTCATCGCAGCGGCGGAGGACATGGCACCTTTCAAGTGATCGCAATTTACTCAAACTTCGGCCAACAGAGAGGTTCCTTCGCGTCAGGGCCATCCTGAAATGGATTCAGGTGGGCTTTCTGAATGACTGGGCCAGAACGGCCGAATAACGTACTAAACGGAGACGACCCGCAACGAACGCGAGGCGCGCCCGCCGCCGGTCGACTGGGCCGGCGCCGCCGCGTTCGGCACCGCGCCCCAAGGTTCAGCCGCGCGCTAACGCCTGCGCCGCCGCCTCGGCCACGTCCTGATCCTGCTTGCCGGTGCCGCCTGACACGCCTACCGCGCCGATCACCCTCTCGCCCAGTTTGATCGGCACGCCCCCGGCGAAGATCATCACCTTGCCGTCGTTGGAGGCATGGATGCCGTAGAAGTCGGCGCCCGGCTGGGAGAGCTTCGCCAGCGCCTTGGTCTCGACGTCGAATGCGCGCGCCGTCCACGCCTTGTCGATCGCGATGTCAACGCTGCCGCGCCACGCATCGTCCATCCGCGCAAAAGCTAGGAGGCTGCCGCCCGCGTCCACCACCGCGATGTTCATCGGGTTGCCGATCCGCTCGGCCTCCGCGATCCCCGCATCGATGATCGTCCGCGCGTCGTTCAGGTCAAGTGTCTGGATTGTCTGCATAGGGTGTCTCCGCGGCCAGTTTGGGAAAACCGCTCGATGCACGCCGCCGCACCCGGGCTCCCCCTACCCAGGCGATGAGAGCGACGCGCTAGGGTGCCGATCGCTCCGCTATTTCGCGGCGAGCAGGGTGAACTTGTGAATCTGCGGCGGTTCGGAAAACAGTTCGTCCGCCTTCTCCATCAGTGCGGCGGCAACCTTGCCGTCAAGATGGGCCTGCCGATCCTCCTCGGTGTCGAACGTATCGAAGATCGCGTACGCACCGGGACCTTCCTCGATCGCATACCAGGTCAGAGTGCCCGGTTCCGCTTGAACGAGCGGCAATGCCGAGGTGAGGAAATCGGCGACATCGCGCTCTTTTCCCGGCTTGGCCTTCAGGGGTACATACAGGGCAAGTTTGCTCATAATCGATTCCCCAAGTGAAACGGACAGATATTGTTCGGCAAAATAACGGACGAGCGGGCCCGTACGTTCCCCATGAGGCGGAGCACACGCGGCCCCGCCTCCGCGTCGAAATCAGAACTCCTGTGCGGTCGGCCGTATGACGATCGCGTTGATGTCGACGTCATCAGGCTGTTCGACAGCGAACGCGATGGCACGCGCCACCGATGCCGCCGGGATGGCCTGCTTGTAGAAGTCCAGGACCGTCTCGGCAGCCGTGCCGGATGTCGTGAACTTCAAATCGCTTTCGACAGCTCCAGGCTCGATGGACGTGACCCGGACCTTTTCCCCCACCTCGTGGCGCAAGCCCTCGCTGATCGCGCTGACGGCGAACTTGGTGCCGGAGTAGACCGTGCCGCCCGGTGCGAAGACCTTGATGCCCGCAACCGAGCTCAAGTTGATGATGTGACCGCTGCCCTGCTCGAGAAAACCGGGAAGGGCCGCGGCGATGCCGTAGAGCGTACCCTTCAGGTTGACGTCGATCATCTGGTCCCACTCGTCGGTGTTGACCTCGGCCATCGGACGGATCGGCATCAGCCCGGCGTTGTTGATCAGCACGTCGAGGCGGCCGAAGTCGGCAATGATTGCGGCGACGACGGACTGGACCGCCGATTTGTCGGTCACGTCCAGCGCGTAGCTACGTGCCGTGCCGCCATTTGCGGCGATGTCCGCGACGACCTCGTCGAGCCTGTCCTTGCGCCGCGCGGCGATGGCCACCTTGGCGCCGCGTTCCGCGAGAAGACGCGCGGTTTCCGCGCCGATGCCGGTGCTGCCGCCGGTTATGAGAACGACCTTGCCTTCGATACCCTTGGTCATGACTGTATTCCTTCAAGTCCGTTGTTGATTTTTCGCCGGATCGCGGCCCCGCGCGGGCCTGCCCGGCCTGATGGGGTCACCGCGAACGCAGCAGGACGGGCCCGGCGCCCACCTGGATGCGGAGCAGCTCGTAGGGCTTCCGGCGCAGGTCTCGCCCGCCGTGGAAGCCGGGCTGGCGGTGGAGCTGGTTGGCGGTGAAGTAGAGATAGCCGTCGGTGCCGATCGACAGCGTGTCGGGCCAGCTGATGCGCGGGTCGCTGACCACCGTCGTCCAGCGGCCTTGTTCGAGCACGCGGATCGCGTTGTTCTCGTAATCGCCGGCGAACACGCGGCCCTTGTCGTCCTCGGCAATCCCGTCCGAGGCGCCTTTGCGCCCCAGGCTGCGGACCGCGTGGGCCAGTTCCTCTTCGGACACCGAAGGGTCGCGCAGCATGGCCGTAGGGACCGCGTGCAGCGTGCGGCCCGACAGTGGACCGTAATACAGCAAGCTGCCATCGGCGCTGAGCGCAATCGCGTCGCTTGCGATCGTGACCGGCGTCGTGGGGCCGTCAGCCGGGCGGTTCATGAGCACCGCGCCGTCGACAACCGGGGTGAAGCCGGGCTCGGGGTTGGTCGTCGCATGGTTCGACAGGCGCCGGATCGCACGCCCGCTGGCGATATCGACGACGATGATGCCACCGACGCCGGCGTTGCTGCTGTCGGTGATATAGGCGACGCCCTCGGCGCCCTGACGCAGATCGAAACGCACGTCGTTGAGGTAGGTCGTGGGCAGCACCACGCTGGGCGGTAGGACGATGGTCTTCACCACCCGGTTGGTCGCAAGATCGATCGCCACCAACTTTGCCCCGCCGGCCTGCGGCTGCGAGAATTTGGGCGCGGCCGTGTCGAGCACCCACAGGCGGTTGGCGCCGTCGGCCACCACGCTCTGCACCGAGATGAAATGCCCCGCCGGGTCGGCCGGATCGGGCTGGTTGGTCGCGGCATCGGGATAGGGCACCGCCTTGCCGTCGACCAGCTCGGCCACCGTGAACGGGGCGTTGTCGCCCCATTGCGGGAAGTTGACGAAGATGCGCCCGTTGGGGGCGACGGTCACGCCCGTCGGCATCGCGCCATCGAAGGTAGCGACCTGTTCGATCTGGGGCGCGGATGCACCCTCGCGGGTCGTCGCGCAGGCGGCGAGCGAGAGGGCAGCGCCAGCGGCCAGAAGCAGTTTGACGGAGTTTCTCATGGTGTCATTTCCTTGAGGACGCGGCCCGCTTCGGGGGGCTCGGACCGGAGGTATTGCGGCGGCACCTTGACCGATGCGCCAAGCGCAGTGGCGGCGTGCCAGGGCCAGCGCGGATCCCACAGCGCAGCGCGGGCTATCGCTATGGCGTCGGCATGCCCGTCTTCGAGGATGCGCTCCGCCTGCTGTGGATCGGTAATCATTCCGACCGCCACGACAGGCATGGCGACCGCGTCCTTGACCGTCCGGGCCAGCGGCACCTGATAGCCGGCGCCGACAGGGATCTGCTGGCGCGGGTCGAGGCCGCCGCTGGAGACGTGGATCGCCGCGCAACCGCGCCGCTCCAGCTCCTGTGCAAACCTTGCGGTCTCCTCCGCCGTCCAGCCGCCTTCGACCCAGTCGGTCCCGGAAACGCGAACGGTCACCGGGCGGTCGGCGGGAAAAGCCTCGCGCACGGCATCGAACACTTCGATCGGGAACCGCATCCGGTTGTCGAGGCTGCCCCCGTATGCATCGGCGCGCCGGTTGGAGATCGGCGAAAGAAACTCGTGGAGCAGATAGCCGTGCGCGGCGTGGATCTGGACGGCATCGAGGCCCAGCCTCCCGGCGCGCCGGGCGGCATCCGCGAACGCCTCCCGGATGTGGGCAAGCCCCGCCGTGTCCACTTCGACAGGAACACGGTCGTCCGGCGCGAAGGGAACGGCGCTCGGTGCCACGGTTTGCCAGCCGTTCTCCGCATCCGGGGCGATCTGGGCACCGCCGTGCCACGGCTTGGCGCAGCTCGCCTTGCCGCCGGCATGGGCCAGCTGGATGATCAGCGGCATGTCCGACCAACGGCGCACACTTTCGAGCACGCTTCGCATCGCCGCTTCGGTACGGTCATCGTAGAGGCCGATGTCACCATAGGTGATGCGCCCTTCCGGGCTTACAGCAGTCGCCTCTATCGTCAGCGCGCCCGCGCCCGAGAGCGCCAACTGGCCGAGATGCATCTGGTGCCAGTCGGTCATCGCGCCGTCGACTGCCGAATACTGGCACATCGGCGCGATGACGATGCGGTTGGCGAGCCGCAGCCCGCCAACCTCAATCGGTTCGAACAATTTCGCCATCACCATTCGCCCGTGTTGGGCATGGAAACCCAGGGTTCGGCGGGGGCCTTGTGTTCCCCGTTCTGAAGCAGTTCGATCGAGATCCCTTCCGGCGAGCGGACGAATGCCATGTATCCGTCGCGCGGGGGGCGATTGATCGTCACACCGCCCGCCTGCAGCCGCGCGCACGTCTCGTAGATGTCGTCGACCCCGTAGGCGAGGTGGCCGAAGTTTCGGCCCCCCGTGTATGTCTCGGCAGCGCTACCATCCTCGGGCGGCCAGTTGTACGTCAGCTCGACCTCGGCTTCGCCCTGCTCGCCGCCGCCGCGGAAATCCTCGTCGGCGGCCAGGTAGATCAGCGTGTAACGTCCGGCCTGGTTCTCCATGCGCCGGGTCTCCTTGAGACCCAGCAGCGTGAAGAACCGGATCGCCGCCTCGGGATTGGCGACGCGCAGCATGGTGTGAAGATAGCGCATGATCAGGCGACCTTGTCCTTGAGGGCTTCCATCACGAGCTCGGCGGTGCGGGTAGCGCTGGCGGGGTTCTGGCCGGTCACCAGATTGCCGTCGCGCAGGGCGAAGGGGGCAAAATCCGGTCCGCCCTCGTGCCTGCCGCCGAGTTCCTTGAGGCGCGTTTCGAGCAGGAACGGCACCGCCTGATCGAGGCCGACCGCGCGCTCCTCGCTGTCGGTGAAGCCCGCGACACGGCGACCGGCGACGAAGGGCGTGCCATCGGTCTTCTTCGCCGAGACCAGCCCTGCCGGTCCGTGGCAGACGGCGGCGACGACCTTGCCTGCGCGGTCGAAGCGTTCGACCAGGCGGGCCAGTTCGTCACTGCCGGGGTAATCGAACATGGTGCCGTGGCCGCCCGGTAGGAACAACGCGTCGTAGCCGGCGGGATCGATGCTGGTGAATACCGGCGTGCCGGCAACCTCGGCTTTCAGAGCCTCGTCCTTCAGATAGCGCTCGACCGAAGCGTCGTTCTCGCCGTCGGCGTTAACGCTGCGCTGGTCGACGGGGATGGCGCCGCCCTTGATCGAGGCCAGCGTCACCTCGGCGCCCGCATCGCGGAAGACATAATACGGGGTGGTAAGTTCCTCGAGCCAGACACCCGTCGGTTCGGTGCCGGGAGTCATGCGGTCGGCGGACGTGGCCACCATGAGAATGCGGGTCATCGTCCGGTATCCCTTTCCATTGATGTCGGGGACACGAGCAAATGCACTCGGCGCAGCCGCACGCGCCACAAAGGCAGCGGTGGGGCCTTCAGCAGTTGGCGGCGATTTTGCATTCGATCGTTCCTTTCGGCGGCTTAGATACCCAGGGAACGGCATCATGAAATCCAGCGGGAATGGCGGGCGGTCATAAATCCGCTTATGGAACCGCAATGTCCCTCTTGCAGTTGCGCACCTTCGTCGAAGTCCACCGCCGTCGTTCACTGAGCGAGGCAGCACGGGCGATCGGCATCACCCAGCCTGCGGCGTCGCAGCACATCGCATCGCTCGAGGCGCAATTGGGCCGTTCGTTGTTCGATCGCCATTCGCGGGGTGTTCGACCGACCGCGATGGCGGACGACCTCGCGGCTTCGATAGGGAGCAGTCTCGACACGGCGGAATCGGCGCTGGCCAGCGCGCGGGCCCGCTCGTCCCGCATTTCCGGCACGGTCCACATCGCCGCGCCGTCCGACCTGCTGGGAGAAATGATCACGCCCTGGCTGGCGCCGCTGCTGGATGCGGGGCTGGACCTGCGCCTGCGTATCGGCGGGCGCGAGGCGCTCTACGCCATGCTGCTCGAGGACAAGGTGCACCTGGCCGTCACCGCCTCGCAACCCAAAGATCCGCGGCTGGCCTTCCATGCGCTGGGCGAAGAGCACCTGCGCGCCGTCGCCTCGCCCGCCGTGGCAGCGCGGATTACCAATTTGCCGCTGGGCGAAGGGCTCAACCGGACGGCCCACCTCGCCTACGACCTCGACCGGCCGCTGCTACGAACCTGGCTTGAGGCAAACCAGATCGAGCTGACGAGCCAGCCCGCCTTGACCGCGCCCGATTTGAGAGTGTTGCGATCGGGATTGTACGCGGGCCTCGGCTGGACGGTGCTGCCCGGCTATCTCATCCGCAGCGAGCGCGCTGACTGCAAGCTGATCGAGATACCCGCGCCGATCACGGTGCCGCGCAACGCTTACTACCTCGTCTGGGCACGCTCATCGCTGCGCCACCCGCGCGTCGCCATGGCGCGCGACGCCCTGATCGCCGCACTCCGAATATGAATGTGACGACGCCCACTGGGCCGTATACAGCCGGTCCGCTTCTCGCTGCCAAGCTGAGATAGCGGACGTAGGATTGAGCGTCGCACGAAGGCCAATTGCCGTTCGGCCCCACGAAGCCTGGTCGCCTGTCGGCCACTGGCTCGGCGAACCCCCCTGTATGATCCTCCGTGAGGACGTGAGGTGAGTCGAGGCATGAAGAAAACTGTGAAGCCATGCGAGAACAGCGGCTCCGCGCAGGCGCAAGACGCCTGGCGAATTGCACGAAGTCATGTCGCCTCACTCGTCGGTCACCTCCCGTTGGTCAGGCTCCTCACCGCGTCGATAGCGCGGTTTGGGCTGCGGCATGATCCAATAGGCTGTGGCGGCGAAGCTGAGGGCAAGACCGACCCGGGGCGCAACCAGTGTGATGAGCGCCGCTAGCGCCAGGACCCCCGCTCCCGTGACGTATCGCCGCGTCATCTGGCTGACGTAGTCAGGCGCGAGGCGGTGATCGATCAGCCGTTGGTGGCGGCTCGCGTAGAGCCATTTCATAATCCAGAACAAAGACGGAAGTAGCAGCGAGGCGGCGAGGATCGCACTTGCCTCGGCCTCCCCCGGACCGCCGACGTGAAAAGCCCAAAGCCCTGCGGGATTGGGCAAGGCTATAATGCCGAACAAAAAGCCAAGGTTGAAAAGACTGAAGAGATGGTCGCTCTTGGCGTATAGACGGCCACTATAATGGTGCTGAAGCCAATAGATGCCGATACCGAGGAAGCTGACGAGCAGTGCTAGGTATTCCCGCCACTGTTCCGCGACCGCTCGTGCAGCATCTGCGGCTGCGGGCGGGCCGTTAGGACTTCCCGGCGGCTTGATCTCGACGAACAGCAACGTAAGCGCGATCGCAAAGACTGCGTCAGTGAAACCTTCGAAGCGCGTCAATCCGCGCACTGCACCCTGCGTTGAAGCCACAGCCTGTCCCTTTCTAATTTTCAGCTTGCAGCTTCCGGCGTGCGCTGAAGCTGCTCAGTAGCCGGCAATGAGTGTGCTTGCGGCATGCCCCGCCCGAGCGCCAGATCAAGTCGTATCCCAAAAGCAGCTTGGCTCGAAGCGGTCCGCATCGGCCGGATCAACGTGATCCGGTAGAGGATCGGTGCGATCGACGAAGAACCATCAAAACCGCATTGGGCTTCTCGAGCATATGCTGCTCGCCGAACTCGCGAACGACCAGCATTCGGTTGCCGAGTTGGCGACGTTGGCGAATTTGCCGTCGCGGATGATTGTCGAAGCGCTGATCGCATTGCTTCGCGCCAACTGGATTGAAGTTCGTGCCGACAATAGGGGCACCCGCTTCTCGGCAACCCCTGTCGGACGCAAGCGGGTCGGCGAGGACGATCTTCCCGCCCGGACCAGCCGTGACATACGCTGGACGTCGCTCTGCTTCGACGGCAACACCGGAGCGTGGCTGCGCTCCGATGATTTGAAGCTCGTGTATCACGAAGACCTGCCGGCTGACGCGGATCTCCTGCCCGGGCTCTACCAGACCTACGACATCCGCGACGGCGCAGTGCGTGCCCTCCTGCCGCTCGATATCGACGAAGCGCTCGAGCCCGAAGGGCCCGCACCGCGAAACGCGTCGCGTCCTTATGCTCGGTTCAGCATCGGCGACGGGGAGATCGACGGGCTACCCGCCAGCGCCCCGCCCCGGCTGCGCGAATTGATACAATCGGAAGCCGCCAAGCGCGGGCACGTCGCGCGCCATTTGTCGAGCGCTCAAGAGCCCGCGCATGATGCCGGCGTCTTCCGGGATACCTTCAGCGCCGAAGACCTGATCGTGGGAGGGGCTGCGCATCTTTCCGCCATCCAGGCCGCGCTTGCCGAAGCCCATACTGCGTGCGTAATCCACTCCTGCTTCGTGCATCCCGAGACGGTGCGAAGACTGCTGCCGGACCTTGCGAAGGCGGCGAAGCGCCAGGTCCGTGTCGAGCTGCTGTGGGGGCTTAGGCGAGATGCGGAAGACGAGGGGACGCCGCCGCCGGTTTCGGATGCCGACGTCGTCCTCGACAGCCTGTCGCCCCAGCTTCGGAAGCGCATCCGCATGGCTCGGGTGAGCTCCGATTCCCATGGCAAGCTGATCCTGTGGGACCGCAAGGACGGCGGTTGGAACAGCTTGCTTGGCAGCTGCAACTGGTTGTCGAGCTGGTACGACGCGGTCGATGTTTCGCTCGTCTCGCGCAGCCCGGGATTGGCGGTGCGCCTGATGAGCTGGTTGCTCGAGACGCAACTGCCTTCGATCGGGGGCTGGTCCGCTCAGACACGGCGGCTCAACGCATATTTGGGGGACGCGCGCTCGTATTCATCGCGCAACGGTGAGGCAGGCGAGCATATCGTCAAGCTTCTGATCGACGAGGATCATTTCGCGGCGCTACGCACGGCGCGCGACCAGGCGCGGCAGGATATCGTCCTCGGCTGCGACCTGTTTGGAAGCGCCGCCGAGACCACAACGATGGTTCCGATGCAACGAGCTGCGGAGCTTGGCCGGTCTGTATCGATCTATTACGCCCGGCCGACCAAGCGGCTTCGTGACGAAGGTCTGACCCCCCGCCCCGAAGACTACGCCCCGCGTGGCCTTCGCTTGGGAGCGGTGGCAAAGCTGCATGCGAAATTCCTGGCGTGGGATGATGACGCCTTCGTGGCTTCTAGTTTTAACTGGCTATTTAATCGAAGGAGCGCCGTTGCGGGCGGCGCTGCGCTCATCGCTCGCTGAACTCGGCATCGAGCATGATGGCCGAGCACTGAACGTTTGATCGACGGGCATGGCCGCCTAAGCCTGTCGGCCTTTCTGGCGGTCTAGGATGGGCAAGACTCTGATGTTCATGCGCCACCGTCGCCACCCGCCAGAGGTCAGTCCCGATCTGGGCTCCGGCGCAGGTGATGGTTCGGCATGTCGACGTCGATCATGGATTGGAGTGCACGTCCAGCTGATATCTAAGATTTGTGAGCGGCAGGTCGAATTTCGGCCGAGCTCGATCAGAACCCCGAAGAGCAACAGACGTCCGATTTTAGCGAGCCTTCAAACGGTGATCAGTGACTGCCTTTGGTTTTTCTTGGCCGACACAGCTGCGTGAACGAAGGTCCGGCTATCGCGCTAGGTCAACCAAATCCTGCCAGTCCGCTACCGGCCCACAAACAGCCGCCGGCCTCCTAGCCTATCGTTCGTCGGAGGTCGTTGGACGCAGCACGCGCAGGCGGTAGCCGACGGCGGGTTCGTTGCAGAGGCGTTCTGGGCGGGCGGGGTCGCGTTCGAGGCGTTGGCGAAGCGCGCGCATGGCGACGCGGAGGTAGGCAACGTCCTCCTCGTGCGCCGGACCCCACACCGCGCGCAGCAGTTCGCGGTGGGTAATGACCTTGTCGGGATGCCGCGCGAGCACCGCCAGCAATTCGTATTCGCGCGGGGCAAGGTGAATTTCCTCGCCGCCGCGGGTGACCCGCCGGCGTTCAAGATCGATAAGCACGTCGTCGAAGGCGATCGTCGTCTCGCCGGTCGCCGCGCGGGCGCGCCGCCGCAGCGCGCCGCGCAGGCGTGCCATTAACTCCTCGCCGTCGAACGGCTTGGTCACGTAATCCTCGGCGCCAAGATCGAGTGCGGCCACTTTCTCGTCGCTGTCGGCGCGCGCGGAAACGACGATCACCGCCGCCTGTCGCGCAAGCTCGGGCACCAGTTCGAGTCCGTCGCGATCGGGGAGGCCGAGGTCGAGAATGACCGCGTCGGGATGATCGATGCCGAGCCCGGCGCGTGCTGCGCGCGCATCGCCAGCTTCGACCACGCGTAGCCCGTGCCGTTCGATCAGGCGGCGCAGCAGTAGACGGATCGCGGCATCGTCGTCGACCACCAGCACCAGCGGCGCAGTCATGCCAGTGCGCTCGTGGGGAGGCGGATCAGGCGGTCGTTGTCGAAGGCGATGGTGAAGCGCGCGCCGCTCCGGTCGGCGCGGTTGGAGGCAGTGACCCGCAACCCCATCGCCTCCGCGAAACCGCGGACGATGGCGAGGCCGAGCCCCGATCCGCCGGTGCGATCGCTGCCATCGGCACGCAGGAAAGTTTCGAAAATCCGCGCTTCCTCGCCTTCGGGGATGCCCGGCCCCTCGTCCTCGATCATCAGGTCGAGACCGTCAGCGCGGCGTCCGGCGGCGACGCGGATGGCGCCATCGGCAGCGCCGTATTTGGCGGCGTTATCGAGGAGGTTGATGAGAATGTGATGGAACAATCGCGGGTCGACCTCGACCAGCGGCAGGTCGCTGGCCACAGCGAGGTTGATGCGGTGCCCGGCGAGTTCGACGCGCATGTCGTGCGCCGCGGCGGCCACCGCATCGGTAAGGTCGGTGGGTTCGAGGCGCACTGCAACGCCGTGGCTTTCGATGCGCGTCATGTCGAGGAGGTTGGCGACAAAGCGGTCCAGCCGCGCCGCTTCACGGTCGAGCAATGCGACCGTTTCGGCGCCCGGCTCGCCCGCCTTGAGCGCGTCGATGCCGCTCCGCAATGCGGTGAGCGGCGTGCGAATGTCGTGGCTGACCGACGACAGCAGCGTCGCGCGTAGCTGGTCGCGTTCGCGCAGCTGCTCGATGTCACGCTCCTCGGCCTCGCCACGCTGGCGTTCGAAGGCGAGGGCAGCCTGATCGACGAGGCTGGCGAGCATCGGCATTGCCTCGGCCGGCAGGGCGGCGCCACTCGCTGGCGCCAGCGCCAGCACCGCTAATGTCCGATCCTGGGCGCGCAGCGGGGTGAACAGCCAATCGGAGGACGCCAGCGTGCGCGTGCCGAGCCCTGCCGGCTCGCCATGCGTCGCGCTCCAATCGGCAGCGATGAGGTCGGTGCCCGACGGCGCGGTCTGATCGGGCACTGCGGCGAGGGGCTCGAAACCCCGGTCTCCTGCCACCAGCACGACCCCGCGCGCATCAAATAGGCGGGCGCATTCGGTGGCCAGCGTTTCCGCCTGCGCGCGCGCACCGCTTTGCGCGGACATGGCGCGGGCGAAGCCGGCGAGTGTCCGGCTGGCGCGGGCGCTGCGCTGCGCGACCTCTGCCTCGGCACCCACGCGCGCGGCGAGTTGGCTGGTGACGAAGGCGACGCCGAGCAGCGCCAACGCGGTGATGACGTTGGCCGGATCGGCGATGGTAAAGGTGTGGAGCGGCGGCAGGAAGAAGAAGTTGTAGGCGAGCGACGAGGCGAGGCCCGCCACCAATCCCGGCCAGCGCCCGAAACGCATCGCCGCGAGCATTACCGGCACAAGGTAGAGCAGCGCCACCACGGCGGTGTCGATGTATCCGCCGAGCCAGCGCGCGAGCAACGTCACCGCCGCGACCAGCGCTAGCGACAGGCCGTGGTCGCGTGCGCGCCCGTAGGGGCGAGTGCCTGGCGAGCGGGGGGTGGCGGTGACGAGGCGGCGATCGCTCGCGGCTTCGATTGGCAGGACGTGCACCGCAACGCCTGGCGTCTCGCGCACAAGGCGGTCAACGACCGACCCGTGACGCAACTCGAACCACCTGCTCCGCTGGGATTTGCCGACCACGATCTGCGTCACGCGGCTTTCGGCGGCGAACGCCTTGATCCCGTCGAGCACGTTGGTGGCAGGGATGGTCACGATCTCGCCGCCGAGTTCGGAGGCGAGGCGGAGCGCATCGGTCACGCGCTGCTGCTCGCCCACGCCGAAGCCAGCGCTGCGCGGCGTTTCGAGGTAAAGCGCGGTCCATGGCGCGCGTTGGCTGTCGGCGAGGCGCTTGGCGGCGCGGACGAGGTTCTCCGTCCCTGCAAGCTCGCTGACGGCGACCAGCACCCGTTCGCTCGCGCCCCACACGCCAACGGCGCCCTGCGCGCGCAGATCATCGAGCATGCGCGCGTCGATCGACTGTGCCGCGCGCCGCAGCGCCAGTTCGCGCAAGGCGGACAGGTTGGAGCGAGAGAAGAAATGACCGAGCGCGCGGGTCGCCTCTTCAGGCACATAGACCTTGCCCGCCTTGAGCCGATCGATCAGTTCATCGGGGGGTAGGTCGACCACCTCGAGCTCGGCGTCGTCGAGGACATGGTCGGGCACCGTCTCGCGCACGCGGACGCGAGTGAAGCCGGCGACGACGTCGTTGAGGCTCTCGAGGTGCTGGATGTTGACCGTGGTAAAGACGTCGATGCCCTTGGCGAGCAGCTCTTCGACGTCGTGCCAGCGTTTGGGATGGCGGCTGCCCGGCGCGTTGGTGTGCGCCAGCTCGTCGACCAGCACCAGCCGCGGGCGCCGTTCGAGAATGGCGTCGAGGTCCATCTCGGTCAGCGTCTGGTTGCGATAGGCGATCTGCCGCCGGGGCACGATCTCGAAGCCGTCGGTCAGCGCTTGGGTCTCGGCGCGGCCGTGGGTTTCGACGACGCCGATCACCACGTCGAGACCGTCACGCCGCAGCACTGCGGCGTCGGACAGCATCTCGTAGGTTTTGCCGACGCCGGGGGAGGCGCCGAGGAACACCTTGAGCCGCCCGCGCCCCTCCGCCCGCGCCGCCTTCAGCAGCGCGTCGGG
>ERZ501016.129-NODE-129-length-35699-cov-15.590057_pt1 | contig 35699 bp, 34 predicted proteins | sample MGYA00248889_ERZ501016 | MGnify/ENA primary metagenome ERZ501016 (study PRJEB25958, sample SAMN03398594) | human skin metagenome | study: EMG produced TPA metagenomics assembly of the Human Skin Microbiome Metagenome (human skin metagenome) data set. | reverse complement strand
CCGGGCTCGCCGATGAGGACGGGGTTGTTCTTGGTGCGGCGGGACAGCACCTGCACCACGCGGCGGATCTCGGAGTCGCGGCCGATGACCGGGTCGAGCTTGCCGTCACGCGCGATCGCGGTGAGGTCGGTGCCGTACTTGTCGAGCGCCTCGAAGGTGCCCTCGGGGGTCGCGGACGTGACCTTGCGGCCGCCGCGGACCTGCGGGATCTGCGCCTCGAGGGCGTCCGGGTCGAGGCCGAACCGGCCGGCGCGTGCCAGCGCGGCGAGCAGGTGGTCGGTCGAGATGTAGGTGTCCCCCATCGCGGCGGCGGCGTTGCCGGCCTGCTGCAGGACGGACGCGGTGGCCTGCGAGGCACCGGGTGTGCTGGTGGACCCGGACACGGTCGGCAGGCCGGCGAGCGCCTGGGCGGCGGCCCGGCCCACCTCCTGCGGGTCTGCGCCGGACGCGGAGATCAGCGGCGCGGTGGTCGTCTCCTGCTGGCCCAGCAGGGCGAGCAGGAGGTGGGCGGGCTCCACCTGCGCGTGGTGCGCTGCGGTGGCGTCGTGCACGGCCGCGTTGACGGCCTCGGCCGACTTGGTGGTCAGCTCCATGGGGCGACTCCTCGGGTGGTGAGACAGACAGCATGTATGCCGGACGGCCCGGCCTCACTGATGCCAACCTCAGCAAAGTTGAGTCTATTCCGCTCAACCCACGAGGGCGACCCGGGCCCGATCCCATCATGAACGTTCACAGCTGTGAGATGCACCACACCGAATCTCCTCCCAGAGATACTTTGCGTGACCGATCCACCACCAATCGTCCCTTCGGGGGCAACGACGGACGACGCGCGGGTTAACAGTCGGCGACGCGGTGGCGGAGATCCATCGTCGGCGTTCCCCACCCCTCGCGCGCACCTCACAATGGTTGTCGTGGACGTATCCCTCATCCTCCTCGTGCTGGTGGTCGTGACGGCCCTCGCCTTCGACTTCACCAACGGCTTCCACGACACCGGCAACGCGATGGCGACGTCCATCGCGACCGGCGCCCTCAAGCCCAAGACCGCGGTCGCCCTCTCGGGCCTGCTCAACCTCATCGGCGCCTTCCTCAGCGTGGAGGTCGCCCTCACCGTCACCAACGCCGTCATCAAGATCCAGAACAAGGACGGCTCCCCGATCACGTCACTCGTGTCCGACCACGGCCAGGCGCTCCTGCTGATCGTGCTGGCCGGACTCATCGGCGGCATCGTCTGGAACCTCCTGACCTGGCTCCTCGGCCTGCCGTCCAGCTCGTCGCACGCGCTCTTCGGCGGCCTGATCGGGTCGACGATCGCCGGCATCGGCTGGGCCGGCGTCAAGTGGAACGGCGACGGCAGCAAGCTGGACGGCGTCCTCGGCAAGGTGATCATGCCCGCGCTCCTGTCGCCCGTGATCGCGGCCGTCGTCGCCGCGGCCGGCACCTGGCTGATCTACAAGATCACCGAGGGCGTCAACGAGCGGTGGAAGGAGTCCGGCTTCCGCTGGGGCCAGATCGGGTCCGCCTCGCTGGTCTCCCTGGCCCACGGCACCAACGACGCGCAGAAGACGATGGGTGTCATCACCCTCGCCCTCATCGCCTACGGCTCCCACACCGACACCCACTCCGTGCCGTTCTGGGTCAAGCTCTCGTGCGCCCTGGCCATCACCCTCGGCACCTACCTCGGCGGCTGGCGGATCATCCGCACGCTCGGCAAGGGCCTGGTCGAGATCGCCTCCCCGCAGGGCATGGCCGCCGAGTCCGCCTCGGCCGCCGTCATCCTCACCTCCAGCCACCTCGGCTTCGCGCTGTCGACGACCCACGTCGCCACGGGCTCGATCCTCGGCACCGGCATCGGCAAGAAGGGCGCCGAGGTCCGCTGGGGCGTCGCCGCCCGTATGGTCGCGGCCTGGTTCATCACGCTGCCCGCCGCTGCGCTGGTTGGTGCCGTCATGTGGTTCGTCGGCCACACGGTCGGCGGGCTGGCCGGGGTCATCACGATCTTTGCGGTCCTGTGCCTGCTGTCCGGCTACATGTACCACCGCTCTCGCCAGGCCCCGGTCGACCACAACAACGTCAACGACGACTGGGACGCCTCGGGGGTCCCCGCCGAGACCGCCGACGCCATGGCCGCCTCGTCGCGGTCCGGCCGCTGAGAGGACTGCCCAGATGACCCAGAACCTCACCCTCCTGATCGACGCGGCCTGGAAGGTCCTCGCCGTCGGTCTCGTCCTCGGCGCCGGCCTGCCCGCGGTGTTCGCCCTGGGCATCAGGTCCATGGCCTACGGTGTCGGGGGGTCCGCCGAGATCGACAGCACGGCCCGCCCGCACCCGGCGGGGCGCGTCATCGGCATCCTGTGCTTCGCTCTGGTGGCGGCGGCCATCCTGCTCGGCATCACGATCATCGTGGCGTCGGGCTTCGGCAAGGCCGTCAGCTTCGAGCACGTCTACCCGACCATCGTCAACAAGCACTGACGGCCATGACGGACAACCCCTTTGCCCGTCTGCTGACCTGGCTGCGCGGCGGCTACCCCCACGGGGTGCCGCAGAGCGACTACGTCGCCCTCTACGGCATCCTGCACCGCGACCTCACCGAGACCGAGGTCACCGAGATCGCGGTCGCCCTGCGCCGCTCGCGCGGGGTGCCGGAGGACGAGATCAGCCGCGATCAGATCGCGGACCAGATCCGCCGCTCGGCCCTGGAGAGGCCCTCTGAGGAGGACGTCGCCCGGGTCGCCGGGCGTCTGGCCGCCGGCGGGTGGCCGCTGGCGACGGCGTCCGCGCCCGTCGAGCCGGCGGCCTCCGCCGGCGATGTCACCAGCCCGGACGAGGCGCCGACGAGGGATGCCGACAACCCCACCCCGAGCGGCGCCTGAAGGCATACTGGAGGTCCCTCCGAGCCCCGAGGACCAGGTCCATGAACTCCTTCATCGAGCGCACGCTCAACTGGCTGCGCGCCGGCTACCCCAACGGCGTTCCCGACACCGACTACCAGCCCCTGCTCGCCCTCCTGCGCCGTCGCCTCACCGACGAGGAGGTGGACGAGCTCGGGCAGGAGCTGGTCCGCAGCGGGCTGGTGCCCGCGGACAAGGTCGACGTCGGCGTCGGCATCATCAAGGTCACCGACGACCTGCCCACCGACGAGGAGATGACCCGCGTCGGGGAGCGCCTGCGCGAGGGCGGCTGGCCCGTCGACCTCGACGAGGCCCGTCACCACCGCGAGCCGTGACGCGCTGAGGCCGTCCCCCACCTCCCGCCACCACGCGTGCCAGACTCGGCACAGGAAGTGGCCGCGCGCCGGGAGGAGGTGAGCATGGACTGGTGGTTCGGCTGGTTCGGGTGGTTCGACTGGCCCCCGACCTGGGGCAACGTGGGCGTCGAGCTGCTGATCCTGCTCGACCTCGCGTTCCGCGTCGTGGCGGCCTCCGTGGTCTCCAACAACCGGCGCCCGTCCAGCGCCGTCGCCTGGCTCCTCGCGATCTTCTTCATCCCCTTCCTCGGCCTGATCGCGTTCATCGTGATCGGGTCGCCCAAGCTGCCGCGCCGTCGCCGCAACAAGCAGCGCCGGGTGTCGGAGGTGATCCTGCAACGGACGGCCGACATGGACACGCAGGGGCCGGACTCCGCGCCCCCCTGGCTCGAGCCTGTCGCCCGCATGAACCGCCGGCTCGGGGCCATGCCGATGGTCGCGGGGTCGGACGCCACCGTCGAGACGGACTACGTCCGCTCGCTGGGGATGATGGCCGAGGAGATCGACCTGGCCCGCGAGTACGTCCACGCGGAGTTCTACATCCTGAGCCTGGACCGGACCACCGCCCCGGTCTTCGACGCCCTCGAACGAGCCGTGGCGCGCGGCGTGGAGGTGCGCGTCCTGTTCGACCACCTCGCGTCCCTGCGGATCCCCGGCTACCGCCGGACCATCAAGCGGCTCGACGCCATGGGCGCGCAATGGGCGCGCATGCTGCCGTTCACCCCGTTCAAGCGCGAGATCCTGCGACCCGACCTGCGCAACCACCGCAAGCTGCTCATCATCGACGGCGTCGTGGGCTACATCGGCTCGCAGAACCTCATCGACGCGCGCTACGGCAAGCGGCGCAACCGCCGCCTGGGGCGCGAGTGGATCGACATCATGGCGCGCTTCACCGGCCCGGTGGTCCTCGAGCTGGACGCCGTCTTCCGCACGGACTGGTACTCCGAGACGGACGAGCTCCTCGACGTCGGCGCGGCGCAGGGCCTCCCGCAGGCCCGGGTCACCGGCGACCTCTATGCCCAGTGCGTGCCGAGCGGCCCGGGCTTCGACGCCGAGAACAACCTCAAGCTCTTCAACTCCCTCATCTACAACGCCTTGCGGTCGGTGCGGATGATCAGCCCCTACTTCGTGCCGGACGAGTCGCTGCTGATGGCCGTCACCACGGCCGCCCAGCAGGGCCTCGAGGTGGAGCTGTTCGTGTCCGAGCAGGGGGACCAGTTCCTGGTGCACCACGCCCAGCGGTCCTACTACGAGATCCTCCTCGGCGCCGGCGTCGTGATCTGGATGTATCCCCAGCCCTATGTCCTGCACGCCAAGACCCTCACCGTGGACGGCCAGACCTCGGTGATCGGGTCGTCCAACCTGGACATGAGGTCGTTCACCCTCAACCTGGAGGTGTCCGCCCTCGTCGAGGGTCGCGAGTTCGCCGAGGACCTGGAGGCGTTCGAGGACCAGCTGCGGTCCCGCTCGCGCCGGCTGGAGCTCACCGAGTGGAAGCGCCGGCCCTGGCACGAGCAGGTGGCGGACGGGTTCTGCCGGCTCGCCTCCGCGCTCATGTGACCAGCCGTATGCCGGGGCGCCGGCCCTCCCCGGCATACGGCCTGGTGCGCGAAGGCCGGTGCCAGACGACGGCGACGAACGCCCTGGCGGCTGCCGTCACGGCACCCGGCGGGCCGGGTGGTTCCAGGGCCGGCGCCCGGCCCGCGTCGTAGGCTGGGAGGCATGGCTGGCATCGAGATCGTCCAGGGCGACATCACCACCCAGGCCGTCGACGCGATCGTCAACGCCGCGAACTCCTCCCTCATGGGGGGTGGTGGCGTGGACGGGGCGATCCACCGCGCCGCTGGGCCGACCCTGCGGGAGGAGTGCCGCCACCTGCGGGCCACCGACTACCCCGAGGGGCTGCCCGTCGGCGATGCCGTCGCCACCGGTGCGGGTGACCTGCCGTGCCGCTATGTCATCCACACGGTCGGGCCCAACCGGCACGAGGGGCAGATCGATCCTCGGCTCCTGGCCTCCTGCTACACCCGCGCGCTGGACGTCGCGCAGCAGCTCGGCGTCCGCACCATCGCCTTCCCGGCGGTCAGCGCCGGCGCCTACGGCTGGAAGGTCGCCGACGTCGCACGCATCGCCCTCGGCACGGTCGCGGCCCATCCCAGGGACGGCATCGACCTGGTGCGTTTCGTGCCCTACGACCCCACGTCGTGCGTCGCCTTCGAGGCCGCGTTCGCCGGGCTGGCGGCGTCGTGAGGCGCTGGCGCGTCGCGGCCGGCCAGCTCGCCAGCACCGACGACGTGCAGCACAACCTCGAGCAGGCCTGCCGCCTGGTGGCCGAGGCGGCGGAGGCCGGCGCCCGGCTGGTGGTCCTCCCCGAGGCGACCATGGTGACCTTCGCGGTGCCGGTGGGTCCCCACGCCGAGCCCCTCGACGGGCCGTTCGCCGAGGCCCTGCGCGAGGCGGCCCGTCGGCACGAGATCACCGTCGTGGCAGGGATGTTCGAGCCCGCCGACGACGGGCGGGTCCACAACACCCTGCTGCTCACGGGTCCGCACGCGGAGGCCACCTACCGCAAGGTGCACCTGTTCGACGCCTACACCACGACGGAGTCCGAGACGGTGGCCCCGGGGTCCGACTACGTCAGCGTCGAGGTGGACGGGGTCCGCGTGGGTCTGGCGACCTGCTTCGACGTGCGCTTCCCCGACCAGTTCACCGAGCTCGGCCGCGCGGGCGTGGAGGTCGTGGCGCTCCCCGCGTCCTGGGGCGACGGCCCGGGCAAGGCGCAGCAGTGGGACCTGCTCACGGCGGCCCGGGCCCACGACTCCCAGGCCTGGCTGGTCGCCGCGGGGCAGGCCTGGCGCCCCGACTCGATCCGCAAGCCGCTCGGGATCGGGCGCAGCGCGGTCGTGGACCCGACGGGCGCGGTGCGGGCCAGGCTCGGCGGGGCACCCGACCTGCTGGTGGCCGACCTCGACCTCGACCTGGTGGAGCGCACCCGCGCCCAGGTGCCGATCCTCTAGCGTCGCGAACCGACCGGCGGGTCACTGACGGTGACGGATTCCTCTTTGTCGGCCACTCACAGTATTTGGTTACGGCGCACGGGTTTTCACCCAGGTGACGGAGCCCTCACAACCCGGGCGTCGCCTCTCCCCTCCGCTACATTGCGGCCATGGGACGCCACTCTGCCCCTCGCACCATCCCCAAGGCCGCGGTCCTCGCGCTCCCCCTCGCTGCCGTCGTCGGCATCGCGGGCGTCGCGGCGCTGGTCGACGACGACTCCCGGGGCAATGACGCGGCTGGCTCGACGTCGCCGCGGACCGGCCTGTCCGCCTGCTCCTCGGTCACGCCCATGCGCATCACCACCACCGAGGACCTCGCGCCCGTCCTCGGTCAGGTGGTCCAGCGGGAGGAGACCCGCGGCGACGACTGCATCGACTACACCGTGGACGTGCAGAGCTCGTCGGTGACCGCGTCCGCCCTCATGAGCGGGGACGACGACCGCACGCAGGTGTGGATCCCCGACTCCACCCTGTGGGCCGAGCGCGTCACGTCCGCGGCGCCCAGCACCAAGCTCGACCTGGGGTCGGTCGTCGCGACGTCGCCGGTCGTGTTCGCCATACCTCGAGCCGCCGCCAGCGCGGCCCGCCCCGGGCCGCTCACCTGGTCCCAGCTCATCTCCCAGCACGCCGTGCCGCTCAAGGTCGCGAGCCCCGAGCGCAGCACCTCGTCCCTGCTGGCGCTGCTCGGTGCCAAGCAGGCCGTCGCCTCCTCGCCGCAGGACACCCGGGCCCTGCAGGGCCTGCTGCTCACCCTGTCCCGCAGCACGACCGACGAGGGAAGCCTGCGGCGCCAGGCCCTGACGCAAGCGGTCGCCGCGCCGGCCTTCCCCACCTCCGAGCAGCAGCTCGCGCACCTCAACCAGACCAACCCCAAGACTCCGCTCCGGGCGATGACACCCAGCGACGCCACCCCCCAGCTGGACTACCGGGTCGTGACGGTCGCCGGCGCCAACGCGCCCTCGGACGACTCTGTCGCCAAGCTGCGCGACGCCCTCGCGGACGCCCAGTCCGTCGATGCCCTGCGCAGGGCGGGCTTCCGGGTCGGCGCGTCCGAGGGCCCGGACCTTCAGGGCGTGCCCGCCACCTTGCCCAAGGTCATCGGGACACCCCGCGCCACCGACGCGGACACCGCGCTGCGCACCTGGGTGACCATGTCCCGGCAGACCCGCATGCTGGCGGTCATCGACACCTCCGAGTCGATGAAGAAGCCGGCCATCCCCGGCATGAACCGCCTCCAGCTCGCGTCCGGTGCGGCGCTCAAGGCGCTCGAGAAGTTCCCGCCGAGCAGCGAGATCGGGCTGTGGACCTTCGACCTCGCCCACGGCTCGCAGCCCAGGGACTGGGTCGAGCGCGTCCCGATCCGGCGCGTCGACGACAAGGTCGGCCCCGTCACCCAGCGCCAGGCCCTCGCGCGGTCCGCCATGAGCCTGCAGTGGCAGCGCGCCAACGGGACGGCGGTCCACGACACGATCTGGGCCGGCTACCAGCAGCTGCAGCGCACCTACCAGCCGGACTACGCCAACGCGCTCGTGCTGCTGACGGACGGCAAGAACGAGGACCCCGGCTCCATGAGCGAGGCGCAGCTCGTCGCCAACCTGCGGCAGGTCGGCAAGGACAGCTCGCGGCCGGTGCGGCTCGTGCTCATCGCGATCAGCGAGGACGCCGACCTCGCGGCGCTGCAGCGCATCGCCAAGGCCGTGCCGGACGGGCAGGCCTACGACGCGCGCCAGCCGGAGAACATCCTGGGCATCATGCAGACCGCCCTGAGCAGCCGGGAGATCGCGGCGCCCGCGCAGTAGGGCCGTCGCCCTCGGCCCGCGCCCCGCTCAGCGGGTCGTGTCGGGACGCCAGACGACCAGGGCCTGGCTCGTGGAGCGGACGGCCCTCGGGCGCTGACCGGGCGGCATGGCCACCACGTCGCCGCGACGCCCGGCCGCGAAAACCCGCTGGCCGTAGCGAGCCTGCGGGCGCAGCTGCTCGACCTCGGACAGCGCCTCGGCGAGCCGCGCCTCGAGCGCGCTCACGTGGTCCTCCAGCTCCAGGATCCGCCGTATGCCGGAAAGGCTCACGCCCTCCTCCTGGGAGAGCCGCTGCACCTCGCGCAGCTGGGCCACGTCGCGCGCCGAGTAGCGACGGCCGCCGCCCCCGGACCGCTGCGGCACGACCAGCCCGAGCCGGTCGTACTGACGCAGCGTCTGCGCGTGCAGGCCGGCGAGCTGCGCCGCCACCGAGATCACGAAGGTCGGGGTGTCGTCGTCGGGGACGAACTCGCGTCGCTCGGGAGCGGCCACGAGGTCACGCCCTCGCCGCTCGAGCCCGCAGGTCGGCGCGGACGTCGGTCTCGGCATCCGCGGCGGCCAGCACCTCGATGGCGGCGCGCATCTCGTCGGTCAGGTGCTGGGGCACGACCACGTGGACGGTGGCGATCAGGTCGCCCGTCGAGGTCTTGGTGGCGATGCCGCGGCCCTTGACGCGCAGCCGCTGGCCGCTCTGGGTGCCGGCGGCGATCTTGACGCCGACCAGGTCGCCGCCGAGGGTCGGGACCTTGATGGTGGCGCCGAGCGCGGCCTCGGCGAAGGTCACGGGGACGTCGACGGTGAGGTTGTTGCCGTCCCGCCCGAACACCTCGTGGGGCGTGACGGTGACGTTGAGGAAGAGGTCTCCACGCGGGGCCTGCGGGTCGCCGAAGCCACCCTTGCCGCGCAGCCGGATGCGCTGACCGTCCTTGACACCCGCGGGGACCCGCGTGGTGATGCGCTCGCCGTCGGCCGCGGTCAGCGTGACGGTGTCGCCGCGCACCGCCTCGGGGAAGCCGATGGTCACCGTGGCCTCGACGTCGGCGCCGGGCCGCGGTCCGGTGGGGGCGCCATACGCGCCGTATCCCTGGCCGAAGGGGCTCTGCCCCCCTCCTCCGCCGAACATCCGCAGGAGGTCCTCCATGTCCGGCTGGGCGCCCCCGGGCCCGCCGCTCGTGGTGAACCGCATGCCGGGGCCGCCGCCACCGCCCGTGAACAGGTTGCTGAAGACGTCCTCGAAGCCGCCGTTGCCGCCGGCCCCGGGCGCGAACCGGGCGCCACCGTGGGCCATCTGACGGATCGCGTCGTACTGCTTGCGCTGCTCGGCGTCGGACAGGACGGCGTAGGCCTCGCCGATCTCCTTGAACCGCTGCTCGGCGGCCGTGTCGCCGGGGTTCTGGTCCGGGTGCAGCTTGCGGGCGAGCTTGCGGTACTCGCGCTTGACGGTCGCCGCGTCGGCGTCCTCGTCCACGCCGAGCGTGGCGTAGAAGTCCTTCTCGAACCAGTCCTGGCTGGCCATCGGCGACTCCTTCCATGGGTCAAAGGTGCTGCGCAAAGGGGGTGGTCCCCGGCCGGCCCGCCAGCGGCGGGCGGTCTGGCGGGCCTGCTGGCGGGCCGGTGGGGACGGTGCTACTGCGGGTCGGCGACCGAGACGCGCGCGGCGCGCAGGACGCGGTCACCCTGCCGGTAGCCGGGCTGCAGGACCTGGACGACCGTCGTGGTGGTGGCCCCCTCGGGGAGCTCCGCCTCGACGTGCATCAGAGCCTCGTGCAGGGCCGGGTCGAACTCGTCGCCCGCCTTGCCGTAGGCCTCCAGGCCGAACCGGGCGAGGGCCTGCTGCAGCTTGTCGGCGATCGATGCGAAGGGCGTGCCCTCGCCGAGGTCGCCGTGCTGGCGGGCCAGCGCGATCTCGTCGAGGACCGGCATGAGGGCCTCGATGACCGAGGACGCGCCGAGGTCCTTGAGCAGGACCTTGTCGCGATCGACCCGCCGCTTGTAGTTGACGTACTCGGCCTGCAGACGTTGCAGGTCGGCGAGCCGCTCGGCCGCGAGCACCGTGTCCGGGTGCTCGCCGTCCGCCTCGGCCCGCTCGGCCGCGGCGTCCGCCTCCGCCGCGCTGACCTGAGCGTCGTGGACCGCCGACTCCTCGGCGGAGAAGGGGTCCTGCGGCATACCGTCCTGCTGGTCACCGGGCTTGTGCTGGTCTGACGGGTCGGACATCGGGGTCTCCCTGTCGTCGCTCGCGGTGGGTTCGGTGGGCTCGGGAGCCGGCTGGCGCACCTCGCCCGTGGCGGGGTCGATGCGTCGCTTGTCCCGGATCACCGGGCCGCTGGGCTCCCCCTCGTCGGGGGAACCCACGTGGCCGGTGGTCTCGTCGGTCACTTCATATCCGTGTCGTCGTCCACGACCTCGGCGTCGATGACGTCGTCATCGGCCCTGGCCCCGGCAGCGCCGGCTCCGGCCGCCCCGGCACCCGCACCGCTCTCGTCCGCCTGCTGGGCGTAGAGCGCGGAGCCGAGCTTCTGGGACTCCTCGGACAGCCTGGTCGCCTTGGTGGAGATGTCCTCGGACGAGGTGCTCTCGGCGGCCAGCGCGTCCTTGAGGTCCTTGAGGGCCTCGTCGACGGGCTTGCGGCCGTCCTCAGGGAGCTTGTCCGTGTTGTCCGCGAGGAACTTCTCGGTGGAGTAGACGAGCTGCTCGGCGTTGTTGCGAGCCTCGGCCTCCTCGCGGCGCTTCTTGTCCTCCTCGGCGTGCGCCTCGGCATCCTTGACCATGCGCTCGATCTCCTCCTTGGACAGCGCGCTGCCGCCGGAGATCGTCATCGACTGCTCCTTGCCCGTGCCCTGGTCCTTGGCGGACACGTGCACGATGCCGTTGGCGTCGATGTCGAAGGTCACCTCGATCTTGGGCATGCCACGGGGAGCCGGGGCGATGCCGGTGAGCTCGAAGGTGCCGAGGCCCTTGTTCTGCTGGGCCAGCTCGCGCTCGCCCTGGAAGACCTGGATCAGCACGGACGGCTGGTTGTCGTCGGCGGTCGTGAAGACCTCGGACCGCTTGGTCGGGATGGCGGTGTTGCGCTCGATGAGCTTGGTGAACAGCCCACCCTTGGTCTCGATGCCGAGGGACAGCGGGGTGACGTCGATGAGCAGGACGTCCTTGCGCTCACCCTTGAGGACACCGGCCTGCAGCGCCGCGCCCATGGCCACGACCTCGTCCGGGTTGACGCCCTTGTTGGGCTCCTTGCCGGTGAGCTCCTTGACGAGGTTGGACACGGCCGGCATACGGGTCGAGCCGCCGACCAGGACGACGTGCGCGATGTCGCTGACCTTGACGCCCGCGTCCTTGACGACGTTGTGGAAGGGCTCCTTGGTCCGCTCGAGCAGGTCGGCGGTCATCTGCTCGAACTGGGTGCGCGTGAGCGTCTCGTCGAGGTGGATGGGGCCGTTCTCGCTCATGGAGAGGTACTGCAGGTTGATGTTGGTGCTGGTCGCGGTGGACAGCTCCTTCTTGGCCTGCTCCGCGGCGTCCTTGAGACGCTGCATGGCGATCTTGTCGCCCGACAGGTCGACGCCGGTGGTGTTCTTGACCTGGGTGAGCAGGTGCTTGACGATCCGGTCGTCCCAGTCGTCGCCGCCGAGGCGGTTGTCGCCGTTGGTGGCGCGGACCTGGATGGTCGCGAAGCCGTCCTCGGCGTCCTTGCCGACCTCGAGGAGGGACACGTCGAAGGTGCCGCCACCGAGGTCGAAGACGAGGATGAGCTCGTCCTCCTTGCCCTTGTCCAGGCCGTAGGCGAGCGCCGCGGCGGTGGGCTCGTTGACGATGCGCAGGACGTTGAGGCCCGCGATCTCGCCGGCCTCCTTGGTGGCCTGGCGCTCGGCGTCGTCGAAGTACGCCGGGACGGTGATGACCGCGTCGGTGACGGGCTCGCCGAGGTAGGACTCGGCGTCGCGCTTGAGCTTCATCAGCGTGCGGGCGCTGATCTCCTGCGCGGTGTAGTCCTTGCCGTCGATCTCCTGCTTCCAGTCGGTGCCCATGTGGCGCTTGACCGAGCGGATGGTGCGGTCGACGTTGGTGACGGCCTGGCGCTTGGCGATCTCGCCGACGAGCACCTCGCCGTTCTTGCTGAAGGCCACGACCGACGGGGTCGTGCGACCACCCTCGGCGTTGGCGATGATCTCCGGCTCGCCGCCCTCGAGGACGGCGACGGCGGAGTTGGTGGTGCCGAGGTCGATACCGACTGCACGTGCCATGTTGGGGCTTCTCCTTGATGACTAGCGGATGTTGAGTCGTCAGCACTCAAGGTATGACCGCCTGCGATCCTGTGCAAGCTCGTGTCAGTGAACTTGAGTCTGTCACGCTCAACCTTGAGCGTGACGGTTTCATTCCCGGGCCGCCATCATCAAGGCAGGGTGCGCCACCTGGGGTTGTCTGTCGGATCTCACTGAAGGTGTCGCAGTCTCACCGGACGTGTCATCGATGTGTCGCGATCTCGCTCAACATGTCGTAGGTCATCCTTCGGTCATGGACGGACCAGCCGAGGAACCTCACGCTCCAGCTCGGTGATCCGCGCCGCCTCGGCCGTGGTCGTGCCCGGCCGGTCACCAGCATCGACCTCGGCCTGGGTCACCCAGTTCCGCAACGTCTCAGGGTTGATCCCCAACTGCTCACTGAGGAGCTCGACGCCACACCCGCCGCTGGCCTGACTCCAAGCCCAGGGCGAGACCTTCGGGCTGCCAGTCGTGCCCATCCCCGGGACGCGCAGCGCCGCCCGGGTCGCCGAGAACGCCGCGAGCACCGCCCTGGTCCTGACCGGCGACCAGCGGTCGCGCCTCGCCCGGGCGGCGGACCTTGCCCACGGCACCCGCAACCTCGACTTCGCCGGGCCCGACTGGATCAGCGCCGGACGCGAGTGAGGTCGGCCGCAGACCGTCAGACCCAGATCGCCGCGTCGATCCCGTCGCTGAAGCGCTCCGGCAGCTCGGGGTGCCGCACGGCCTCTCCCCGCACGACCCGCGCCGCGCTCCAGGCCGCCGCCGCCGCGTCGAGCAGGTCGTCGGCGCCGCGGCGGTCCAGGGCCACGCCGCTCGGCAGCCGCACGCCCTGCGCGAGCAGCAGCCCCTCGCGCTCGTGGACACCCTCGGCCGTCTTTTTGCTCGAGTCCAGCGGCGCACCCGCCATGACCGCGAAGCACAGCTCGGGGTGCACCTCCACGACCGGCACCCGCTCCGGGTCCTTTGAGCGCACGTACCCGTCGACGTCGAGGATGGCCCGCCGCAGCGCATAGCTCTGCGCCGCCAGGCTGGTCCCGCCCGTGCGGGCGACGCTGATCCGGCGGGCCTCGGCATACGACTCGGCCGCGAGCGCGTCGCGCACGGGAGTCGGGAAGACCGAGCTGCCCCGCCGCCCCAGCCGCCGTCGCACCAGCACGTCGGCCTGCCGCCGACCCGTGTCCGGCAGCCCGACGGGGGTGTCGACCGCGACGAGCCGGACCTCGCCCCCGGCCCGTGCGCGCGACACGAGGGTGTCCAGGTCCGGCCCGGCGACGAGCCGGACCGTGCCCCTCCCCGCGCTCGGCAGGAGCGCGCCGGTCCACCCGCCGCGCGCGCCGTCGACGCCGAGGACCCAGCCGTCGTATGCCGATTCGCCGCCCTCACGCGCCGGTGACCGCTCGAGACCGAGATCCGTCAGGACCGTCGCCACGGCGTCCTCGGGCGAGGCCGCGTGGCGGGGTGCCCGCACGTCGTGGTCGGCCACCGGCACCTCGTCGAAGAGCCGCAACCCACCGAGCAGCACCACCGGCACCCCGGTCCGGGCCGCGAGCGCGATCTCGCTGACCGTCCCCCAGCTGTTGCCCACCGCGATCACCGCGTCGCAGGCCCGCACGAGCAGGGCGTTGCGCATCTCCCCCAGGCCCGTGGGCACGGTGACCGACAGGTGTGGGTTGGCGGCGGCGCGGTCGTCGCCGGGCAGCAGGCCCAGGCTCGTGCCCCCTGCCTCGGTGCAGCCGCGGGCGGCACCGGCCATCACCCCGCCGAGCCCTCCAGTCACGACGACCAGGCCCTGCTCGGCGAGCAGCCGGCCCACCGTGACCGCCTGCTGCACCTGCTCCGCCGTCGCCGAGCCCGGGCCGACGACACCGACATAGCCTCGTGGACGCACGCCTTCAGGATGGCATCCCCCGAGGTCCAGGACGGGGTAGGCAGGCGGGCAGCTGCGCTCGGCGGCGATGAGCTCGACCGCAGCAGCGCAGTCCGCCGTGGCCGTGGCCTACGCCCTGGGCTTCGGGGCGGTCCTGCTCGTCGGGCTGCTGATGTCGGAGCCGCTGCTGGTCCGGGGGCGGACGACCTAGAGTGCCGTCATGGTCGCACCTGCATCCGACGACGCCGCGCTGCGGGCGGGCATCCTGGACCTGCTGGGCCGGCGTGGCGCGGACGTCACGATCTGCCCCTCTGAGGTGGCGCGGGCGCTCGGTGGCGATCACTGGCGCGACCTGATGACGCCGACTCGCGAGGCCGCGGCCCGGCTGGCCGGGAGGGGCCTCGTCGAGGTGGTGCAGCACGGCGAGCCCGTCGACGTGCGGGTGGCCCGGGGTCCCGTGCGCCTGCGTCGCGGACCGGCCTGGCCCGCAGCGGCTCCCGCCACCTCGGCCGGTGCGCCGACGCACTGGCTGCTCCCGATCGACCCGGCGGCGCACGCCGAGTACCAACCCGCGGACTGGCGCACCCGGCCCGACGCCACCCCCGTCTGGGAGGCCATCGCGCGCTCCCAGCCGATCGACCGCTGGTGCCTGCGCTCTGGCTACCGGACGATGCGGACGGGCGACACGATCTGGGCCTACCTGTCGCGGCGGCAGGAGCTGTGCGCGGTCGGCTCGGTGCGCGAGGTCGTCCACGAGGGCGACGCCTGGCACGTCCTGGTGGACTGGGACGACGCGCGCACGGCCGCGCTCGCCCGACATCCCTTGCCGCGCAAGGCGTTCGGACAGGTCCCGATGTCGACCTGCCGCGCAGGCGAGCGCGCAGCCGGGGTCCTGACGGAGCGGTATGCCGACCTCCCCGGCTCCCGGCATACGACCTGAGCCCCCCGTGACGTCAGTCCGCGGCAGCGGCGAGGCGGGCGGCGACGTCACGGGCCGCCTGCCGCAGCTCGGGACCACCGACGATGCGCCACGGGTGCGGGACCTGGGCGAGACGCTCGACGACATACATCTCCGCGTCGTTGGTCGATCCTCGCAGCTCGCATCCGCCCTCGACCTGCGTGAGCGTCCCGGAGACGGCGCCGACCCACCGCGAGACCTCCGCGAGGGGCGCGTCGAACCGCACGTGCGTCTCGAGCTCCCACCCGGCTCCGAGCGCCTCCTCGAGGGCGGCCACGGGGTCGAGGTCGGCGGGCACGGAGCAACGCTCGGACGTCGGGGTCGCCGCCACCACCCGGTCGACGCGCAGCGTCCGTGTCGCCTGGGCGTGGTGGGCGTGCCCGAGGAGGTACCACCGGCCGTGACGCACCACCAGCGCCCACGGGTCGACGAGCCACGCGTGCGCTCTCCCCGACTCGCTGCGGTAGTCGAGCTGCACCCGACGACCGTCCGCGATGGCCGCGACCAGGGCGCTGGTGACCGTGGGCTCCGGCAGCGGGTCGGGGCGGCCGGCCCCGCTGGCGGTGTCGCGCACGACCGCGGCCTGCTGCCGAGTCCTGGCGGGGAGCGCGCGGATGACCTTGTCGAGGGCCTCGCGCCGGATGTCGGTCCCCTGCCGTTGGCCGGCCGTGGCCGACAGCACCGCCGTGACCAGGGCGATCGCCTCGTCCTCGGTGAACACGACAGGAGGGAGGCGGGCGCCGCGCCCCAACCGGTAGCCGCCATACGGCCCCCGGGAGGACTCGACCGGCACACCCGCCTCGCGCAGCGTCAGGACATAGCGCCGCACCGCCCGCTCGGTGACGCCGAGGCGGTCGGCCAGCTGGGCAGCCGTCACCCCCGGCCGGTCCTGGATCGCCTCGAGCGCCAGGAGCGTCCGCACCAGCGGGGTGACGCCGTCGTCCATGCCGTCAGCGTAGGGGTCGACGACCGACCGAGCCGCCCGACCCACGCAGCAGCTACCATCCAGCACATGGCTGAGGTCGGCATCCGCGCGCTCCACCTGGCCGCGTCGGGGCCCGCCCGCCCGGTCACCGCATGGAGCTGACCACCTTCGTCCTGCTCGTGCTGGCAGGGGTGGCAACGGGTTTCGTGGGCTACCTGACCGGGATGGCCTCGCTCGTGTCCTATCCCGCCATGCTCGCGGCCGGGCTGTCGCCCGTCGCTGCCAACGTCAGCCAGACGCTCGGCCTGATCGGGGTCGGCGTCGGTGCGGCCACCCGCGCGATGCCGATCCTGCTCGCCGGCGGCCGACGCGACCTGCTCCTCCAGCTCGCCCTCGCGGCCCTCGGCGGCGGGATCGGCGCCGCGGTCCTGCTGCTCGGCGGGGAGGGGTCCTTCACGCTCGTCGTGCCGTGGCTGCTCCTCGCGGCCTCGCTCATGGTCCTCGTCTCCCCGCGGCTGCGGTCCCTGCAGGGCGACCGGTCCGCGCCCCGCTGGGTCTACCTCGCCGGGGTCCTCGCGGTGAGCACGTATGGCGGGTGCTTCGGCGCCGGCGCGGGCACGATCTACCTCGCGGTCGCGCTGCTCGCCTCCAGCGACGCGTTCGGCCGGTCGATGATCCTGAAGTCCGTGCTGCTGGCGGCCACCAACGTCGTGGCGGCGGTGCTGTTCATCGCGTTCGGGCCGGTGAGCTGGTGGGCGGCGCTCGCGCTCGGCCTTGGCTGCCTGCTGGGGGCAACCTCGGGCCTGCCGCGCAGCGGCTGATCCCCGAGCGGGTCATGCGGTGGCTCGTCGCGGTGGCCGGCGTCGGTCTGGCCGCCTGGCTGGCGCTGGCCTGACGCCACCCCGCCTCCTGCTCCCGCCTCCGCCGTCTCCCCCGACGGCGGGTGAGCCGCGGGCGTCAGGTCTGGGCGGCGACCAGCTCCTTGAGGCGGAGGCCGTTGAACGCGGCATACCCGTAGTTGTCGTTGTTGAAGTAGCAGTAGGCAGGTCGGCCGCCCGCCGTGAGACCCCGCAGGTGCCCCACCCACCGCGTGAGGGCCTCGTCGTCGAAGGACCCGCCATACCGCCACTCGGGGTCGCTGTTGTGGAACCGCACGTAGGCCAGGCGACCGGACGCCCGCAGCACGGGCTCGCGCCCGGCGACCACGGACACCACGAAGCCCGCGCCGTGCCGGTCGAGCAGGTCGAACACCCCGTCGTCGAGCCAGGACTCGTGCTGCGGCTCGACCGCGACCCGCACCCGCTCGGGCAGCATCCCGAGAAAGGTCGACAGGCGGTCGTCGTCGCGGTGCAGGTCGGCGGGGAGCTGCACGACGAGCGGGCCCGCCTTGTCGCCGAGCAGGTCGTGGGTGTGCGTGATCCGCTCCACCCAGTCGGCCGGGTCCTTGAGCTTGCGGTAGTGGGACAGGTAGCGCGACGCCTTGACCGTCATCTCGAAGCCCTGCGGGAGGCGGTCGCGCCAGCCCTCGACGGTGGTGTCGGCCGGCCAGCGGTAGTGCGAGCCGTTGAGCTCGACGGTGTCGAACCGGTTGGCGTAGTAGTCGAGCTGGTCCGCGATGCGCAGGCCGTCGGGGTAGAAGGTGCCGCGCCAGTGCTTGTAGGTCCAGCCCGACGTCCCGATCCGCACGTCCATGCTCATGCTCCGACTCGTCCCGTCACGCGCGGTCCGCGAGCGGGTCCGGCATGTCACCGATCCGGCTCACCGGCATGATCACCACGTCGTCCAGCTTCCAGTCCAGGGCTCGTATGGCGGCCGCCGCCGCCTCGACGTCCGCCGTCAGCGCCGCGGATCCGCGTGGCACCACGAAGGACTCGACGTGCAGCACGTGGCCCATGTCGCGGACCCGGCTGCGCGCGTCCGAGACCCACCCGCATCCCCGCAGGACCGCGTCGACCTCCGCGACCAGGGGGTGGGTGTGGGCGGAGTCGTAGGTCCTGGCCCGGCCGTCCATGAGGTTGCGCCCGGCATACCGCAGGTTGGTCCAGCCGTCCTTGACGATGGACACGGCGATGCCGCTGGCCACCGCCGCGTCCGCCCACCACCAGCCCAGACCGATGCCGATGATGCCGGCGATGGATCCGGCCGCGGTCATCCAGTCGGCCTTCTGCATGTCCGCGTCGGCGTAGAGGATGCGGTCGTGCAGGGCCTCGGCCAGCGGCATCTTGCGTCGCGCGATGATGATCGGCCCGACGAGGGTGTAGGCCATGACCGCGATCATCACCCAGCCCGCCCAGACGGTGTGCCCGAGCAGCTGGAGGGTGCCGATCGGTGGGTGCTCCGCCTTGACCAGCCCGGTGACGGAGTCCCACAGCAGCATCGCGCCGACCAGCAGCAGCGCCACCGAGGCGGCGAGGTGGCCGCTGGCGACGGCGCGGTGGCGTCCGTAGGGATACTCGGGCGAGGGGCTCTTGCCGACCTGCTTCCGAGCGATCAGGAAGGCGATGGGCGGCACGAACGCGAGCAGGTCCTCGATCCAGGCGGCCTTCATCGCCTGGGACGAACCCATGACGAGGTAGACGGCTGCCACGCAGGTCACCATGTAGGTGATGGTGATCCACTCGAGGCGGGTCGCGCGGTGCAGGGCGTCGCGCTGCTCCTCCGGCAGCGTCGTCCCGCCGAACCTCGTCGTCGACGAGCGGCTCACGACGCCCCTCCCGCCGAGCTGTCGAGCCAGCGCTCGAGGTCGGACAGGAGGGCGTTCTCCCCCGCCGGGACGGCCAGGACGTGCTGCCGGGTCTGGCCGCCGGGGTCCGTGGACTCGGCATAGGGCCGGGTCAGTCCGACCTCGGCGGCCCAGGGGCTGGTGGCGTCGAGCCCGGCCACCACGAGGTCGACCTCTCCGTCGGACAGGTCCTCGACGAGGGCGGCCTCGCTGTCGGTGGTCCACTCGACGCGGGCGCCGAGATGCTCGGCATACCGCTGGGCGAGCTCGGGCTCGGGCCCGCTCGGGGTCTCCTCGGGGTCGGTGACGACGACGCGCGGCGGCGCATGGGTCACCCCGACGCGCAGCACCCGCTCGGACCGGACACGGTCCAGGGTGCGTCCGGGATCGGTGGGGACCTGCACCCCGCAGGCCGAGACCGCCGCGATCATCAGTGCCGCGAGCGCCGACCGTGCGAGCAACCCTGCCCCTGCAGGGAGTCGACCAGCGTTCATGCACCGAACCCTAAGCGACCTCGGCCGGCACGAGGGGCGTTGTCAGCGCCCGAGCGGCTGCACCTCAACCCCCAGCTCGCCGAGGAGCTCGGTCACCCGGCGCCGTATGTCGTTCCGGATGGGTCGCACGGCCTCGACGCCCTGACCGGCGGGGTCGGCGAGCTCCCAGTCCTCGTAGCGCGTCCCGGGGTAGTAGGGGCAGGCGTCCCCGCAGCCCATCGTGATCACGACGTCAGAGGCCTGCACCGCCTCGGGAGTGAGGATCTTGGGCCTCTCGGCGGAGATGTCGATGCCCTCCTCGAGCATCGCCTCGCGCACGGCGGGGTTGACGGCGTCGGCGGGGGCCGAGCCCCCCGATCGCACCTCGACGGCCCCGCCGGACAGGTGGTGGGTGTAGGCCGCGCCCATCTGGGAGCGGCCGGCATTGTGGACGCACACGAACATGACGGACGGTCGGCGGTCGCTCATCGGGGCTCCTCGGTCAACGAGAGGTGTCAGCGGGGGTGTCAACAGCGTGCGGGAAGCGGCGGCGCAGCCACAGGCTCACGTAGACCAGGCCGACGAGGACGGGCACCTCGATGAGCGGGCCGACGACGCCGGCGAGCGCCTGCCCGGAGGTCACCCCGAAGGTCGCGATGGCCACGGCGATGGCCAGCTCGAAGTTGTTGCCCGCGGCGGTGAAGGCCAGGGTCGTGGTGCGCTCGTAGCTCATCGAGAGCGCGCGCCCGAGGACGTAGGGGACGCCCCACATCAGCGCGAAGTAGACGAGCAGCGGCAGCGCGATCCGTGCGACGTCCATCGGCCGGCCGGTGATCTGCTCCCCCTGCAGAGCGAACAGGATGACGATGGTGAACAGCAGCCCGTAGAGCGCCCACGGCCCGACCCGCGGGAGGAAGGAGCGCTCGTAGGACGCACGGCCCCAACGCTTCTCGCCGAGGCGGCGGGACAGGTAGCCGGCCAGCAGCGGGATCCCGAGGAAGATCAGGACGCTCCTGGCGATCTCCCACGGGGAGACGTCCAGGGCGGACTGCTCGAGCCCGAGCCAGCCGGGCAGCACCGACAGGTAGAACCAGCCGAGGGCGGCGAACGCGATGACCTGGAAGATCGAGTTGAGGGCCACGAGGACGGCGGCGGCCTCGCGGTCGCCGCAGGCCAGGTCGTTCCAGATGATCACCATGGCGATGCAGCGGGCGAGCCCGACGATGATCAGGCCGGTGCGGTACTCCGGCAGGTCCGGGAGGAAGGTCCACGCGAGCGCGAACATCAGCGCGGGCCCGACGATCCAGTTGAGGACGAGGCTGGAGCCGAGCATCCGGTGGTCGGAGGTGACGGTGTCCAGCCGGTCGTAGCGCACCTTGGCGAGCACGGGGTACATCATCACGAGCAGGCCGATGGCGATGGGGAGCGAGACCCCGTCGATCTCGACGGCGGCGAGTGCGTCACCCAGGCCCGGGACGAGGCGACCGAGGAGCAGGCCCCCCACCATGGCGGCGCCGATCCACGCGGGCAGGTAGCGGTCGAGCGTGGACAGGCGCGCCGCGACCGAGGACTCGGGCGCGCGGTCGGTGGTGGTCATGGCTTCCTCTCATCGACGTCCGTCGATACGGAGCCTGGCACTCGCATTGATAGTTGTCAATATGAGGACTACCCTCGACGTATGACGACCCTGGCCACCGCCTCGACGGACTGCTGCGCCGCGGGCAGCACCCCCCTGATGCCCGCGGATCGCGCCGTCTGCCTCGCCGAGATCTTCAAGGCGCTGGGCGACCCGACCCGCGTGCGGCTCGTGGGCTACCTGGCCTCGGCGCAGGGCGGCACGGTGTGCGCCTGCCACCTGCCGGACGAGCTGGGGATCAGCCAGCCCACCCTGAGCCACCACCTCAAGAGGCTCGTCAGCGCGGGGATCATCACGCGCGAGCAGCGCGGTCGCTGGGCGCACTACGCCGTCGTGCCCGAGGTCCTGGACGTGGCACGCGCTTTCCTGGGCACCACCACCGGCGACGCCCGCTGCTGCTGATCCCGACCCACTGCCGCCACTCGCGGCACCGGGCGCGACGGATCAGGCGTGGACGTGCGCCTCGTGGTCGCGATGGGACACCGCCTCGAGCTGGAAGGTCGAGTGCTCCACGCTGACCGCGAAGTGCCCGGCCACGCACTCCTGCAGGTGGTCGAGGATCCGCAGCGCGTGCCCGTCGGAGAAGCACTCGTCGGCGAGCACCACGTGGGCGGACAGGACGGGCAGGCCGGTGGCGACGACCGAGGCGTGCAGGTCGTGCACGTCGACGACGTGGTCCACCCCGAGGATGTGCCGGCGCACCTCCTCCAGGTCCAGCCCGGACGGCACGCTCTCGAGCAGGATCGACCCGGACTCGCGCAGCAGCACGAGCGCGCGGGGGACGATCAGGGCCGCGACGGCCAGGCCCGCCACGGCGTCGGCCCTGGCCCAGCCGGTCGTGGCGATCACGATCGCGGCGACGATGACGGCGACCGAGCCCAGGGCGTCGTTGACCACCTCGAGGAAGGCGGCCCGCATGTTGAGGTTGCTGCCCCGGCTCCCGCTCAGCACGAGCATCGCCACGAGGTTGCCGATCAGGCCGACCACGCCGACCAGGACCAGGGCGGAGGGCCGGATCTCGGGCGGGGCGAGGAGTCGCTGCACCCCCTCGACGACGGCATACACCCCGACGGCCAGCAGGATCGTCGCCTGGCCACCGGCCGCGAGGACCTCGGCCCGCTGCCACCCCCATGTGCGGCGGGCCGACGGCGGTCGCGCCATCAGGGCCGCGGCCACGAGAGCCACCGCGAGGCCGATGGTGTCGGTGAGCATGTGGGCGGCGTCCACGAGCAGGGCCAGGCTCCCGGTCACCACGGCTCCCACGACCTCCGCCACGAGGATGGCCGCGGTGATGCCCAGCGCGATCGCCAGCCGCGTGCGGTTGGAGGTGTCGTGGCCGTGGACGTGGTCGTGCATGCGTCGAGGTTAGCCCCCGCCGACCCCGACTCCGCCGGCCGGCAGGACGCACCGCACTCGCCGCCTGGCAGCTCGACGACGAGCGAACGACCGACCAGCAGCAAGAGCAACCAGCGGACAGCTCCTGACCGCAGAGGCCTGGGATGGCACCCACACCTCTGCCATGCTCGCCTCATGTCATCCACCCCAGCGGTGATCGCTGACCACCTCGTCAAGCACTACCGGAGCGGCAGGGGGCGCACCGGATCGATCGTCAGGGCGGCCGACGGCATCTCGCTCACAGTGCCCGAGGGCAGCGTCCTCGGCGTGCTCGGCCCCAACGGCGCCGGCAAGACCACCACGGTCCGCATGCTCACGACCCTCATCCGACCCGACTCCGGGCGGGCGACCGTCGCCGGCGCCGACGTCGTCACGGACCCCCAGAGTGTCCGCCGGCTCATCGGCGTGAGCGGGCAGTATGCCGCCGTCGACGAGTACCTCACCGGCTACGAGAACCTCGAGATGGTGGGCCGCCTCTACCACCTCTCTGCCAAGGACTCCCGGCAGCGGGCGCGCCAGCTGCTGCGGGACTTCCGCCTCGAGGACGCGGCCGACCGCCCGGCCAAGACCTACTCCGGGGGTATGCGCCGCCGCCTCGACCTGGCGGGCGCCCTGGTGGCGCGGCCGCCGGTGATCTTCCTCGACGAGCCCACCACCGGCCTGGACCCCCGCAGCCGCGGCGACATGTGGGACGTCATCGGCGACCTCGTCCGCGAGGGCACGACCGTGCTCCTCACGACGCAGTACCTCGAGGAGGCCGACCGCCTCGCCGACAACATCCTCGTCGTCGACCACGGGCGCGTGATCGCCGAGGGCACCGCCGACCAGCTCAAGGACCAGGTCGGCGGCGGGCGCCTGCACGTGACGGTGGCCGACTCCTCCGACATACGGCTCGCTCGCGAGGCCCTCGAAGGCCTCGGTGAGGGCCAGGTCGAGGTGGAGGAGCACACCCGCGAGCTCACGCTGCCCGCCGCAGGCGGGACCCGCACCCTCGTCGAGGCCGTCCAGCGGCTCGCCGACCGGGGAATCACCGTGCAGGACATCGGGGTCCGCCGTCCCACCCTCGACGACGCCTTCCTGTCCCTGACCGGCCGCCCCACGCAGGACACCGACGACGACGAGCCCGACCAGACCCCGCAGGAGACCACCCGATGAGCACGCTCCTCGCCGACGCCAGCACCATCGCCCGACGAAACCTGATCAAGATCAAGCGCGTTCCCGACCTGATCGTCTTCACGACGCTGCAGCCGATCATGTTCATCCTGCTGTTCGGCTATGTCTTCGGGTCGCTCGCGGGGTCCGGCAACGGCCAGGGCTACCGCGAGTTCCTGATGGCCGGGATCTTCGCGCAGACCATCATCTTCGGCGCCACCATCACCGGGTCCGGCATGGCCGAGGACATGCAGAAGGGCGTCATCGACCGCTTCCGCACCCTGCCCATGCACCCCGGCGCCGTGCTCACCGGCCGCACCTTCAGCGACCTGCTCAACAACGTGATGGTGCTCGTCATCATGACGCTGACCGGCCTCGCCATCGGGTGGCGGGTCCGCGACGGGCTGCTCAAGGCCGTCCTGGCCTACGCCCTGATCCTCGGCTTCGCCTACGCCGTGAGCTGGGTCATGGCCTACATCGGGCTCAAGGTGCGTGCGCCGGAGATCTTCAACAACGCGACCTTCATGATCATCTTCCCGCTGACCTTCATCGCCAACACCTTCGTGCCCAGCGAGAACATGCCCGCCGTGCTGCGCACCATCGCCGGGTGGAACCCCGTCTCCACCATCACGCACGCCGCGCGCGACAACTTCGGCAACCTCTTCGCCCTGGCCCCCGGCGGCGGGGCGGGCGGTGGCGCGGGCGCGCAGCAGCTGCGCGAGCAGATCGAGTACACCTGGGCGCTGCAGCACGCGGAGATCTACACCCTCGCCTGGATCGTGGGTCTGCTGCTGGTGTTCGTGCCGCTGTCGATCCGCGCCTACCAGCGGTCGGTCGCCCGCTGAGCCGGTCGCCTCTCCCTCCCGGCCGTATGACGGTCCCGGGGCGGGCGCTGCCGACCCGATGGCGGGACATCATCGAGCTGCGGTAGGTCTACATCGTGGACCTACCGCCTGCGGAGCAGTGAGCCTCGCTCGACAGCAGCCCGAGAAAAACCCGGCCTCCAAGAGACCGGGTGAGTTGTAGAAGCGACGTTAACCGATCCGTTGACCAGCGCGCGTCATACCGCGGCTGGCGTGCGGATCCAGTCCCCGGCCTCAAGCGCTTTCCACGCCGTTTGGACATGGTCCTCCGCGAAGAGACCGGCCTTACGCCTGGTCCAGGAGCGGATGTACTCCCGGGCGGCTTCCGGGTTCAAGGCTCCAGCTTGGGTGGCTGCCCAGTGAACCGAGGCGAGCAACTCGAGGCCGTAGGTGCTCTCGAACCCCTGGATGAGGTCCACGACTCGGCGCGTTCGATCCTGAGTAGCGGATGCTGTCGCCACAGTCGCGCCCAGGGCCGCGCGGGCTGCGTCCGTCACCTCAAGCGGTTCCGCGTCAAGGGGGCGGGCGGAGCCATCCCCGAAACCCAGGATGTAGTGGCCTTCCATCAGACTCAGCGTCTTGCGGAGGTTGTCCGCGTAAGGGCCGTAGGGCCCCTTCTCGAAGTCGAGCCTCATCGCCTCGCCGGACATCTGGAGGAAGTAGGCCAACTTCTGAGTGTCAATCACCCCGGGCCACTCCCACGCGATCTCCTGGTACGCCGTCATCAGGCTTAGCAGGGCAGCGCGGACGGGTGTCAGCGCTGGTGCTTTGGTGCGGTTGATCATCTCCCGGGCGGGAGGCGCCCCCTCGGGCGCATAGACCCTGACATCGACCGCGCCAGCCAGCGGCGTGAACGCGTCCCAGATCAGGGGGGCGACCACGGACCAGTCGAGACCGCCGTTGCCGCAGCCGAGGGGGGGCAACGCGATGGACGTGATGCCCAGCTCCTGCACCACGCGTACCAGGTCGACCAGTCCTGCGCGGATGTCCTCAAGCCGGGAGGGCGCGCGCCAGTGGCGCTTGGTGGGGAAGTTCAGGATGTAGCGGGGGCCGTCGAGCGCCCCCGTGTCCCAGACGTGAACCTGACCAACGTGCAACTCGCCCGCTTTGGCGGCCTTCTCATAGGCCCGAAACATCTCCGGGTAGGCCCGCTTGAACTGGAGCGCGATCCCCTTGCCCATGGCTCCCACCGTGTTGACGGTGTTGACGAGGGCATCCGCGTCGTCGGCAAGCAGGTTGCCGTGCGTCTCGCGGATCATGGTCGCTCCCGTGGTGGTCATGCTCTAGAAGTACCAGTGAGGTCTGACATCCCTCCGTGGTTGGTATCCGTCCAGACTACCCAGGGTCGCCTCGACCGCGTCGAGATCGCGCTGATCGCGTGTCCCGATGAACTGGATGCCGGCCCACGGGAGGCAGCCGTGGACGAGCAGCTCGGCCATCCTGCGTTCCCGACGATCGGGATACTCATCGATGTTGTTCCAGTACTTCTCATCCATAAGAGGCCAGTCAACGAGGTCATCGAGGTCTTCGGGGAGACTGGTGGCACGCGCGATGGCGAGCGCTGCGTTCCGGTCGGTCGCGACCCACAGGCAACCAAGCTCGTCGAGGCGCTCGATGGTGCTGCAGAGGTAGACGAGACCGCTTTGCCCCCCCTGGTATGTCGGGACGTTGCCACACTTGATCGCATACAGCATGGGGCTGCGTGGAGCGAAGTAGAAGGGCACGTAATCCGCCACCACCCCGCCCGGACCACAGGGCACCTGGCATCGTCGTCGCAGGTCCTTGATCTCCTGGTTGCCCACCTCGACTCGTAGTCGCCCTCCCGCCTGTACCTGAGTGTCGCAGACCAGTCCGTAGCGAACGATCCGGGCCAGATGGCTGACGTGCGTGAAGTGGTAGAGGAGAGTAGGAACGGGCCGTGGCATCAGGACCCGCCGGTGTTCGTGTACCTGGGAGCCATGACCTCCATCTGCTCGATCACCAGCCGGATGGCCTCGGGCTGCTTGTCCGGCGGGTAGTCGTACTTCACCAGCAGGCGCTTGACAGTGGACCGCAGCTTGGCCCGGACGTCTTCGCGCACGGTCCAGTCGGTGGAGGTGTCGCGGCGCATGATCGTGACGAGCTCGCGTGCGATCTGCGCGAGGACGTCGTCGCCGAGCACGTCGCGGGCGGACTCGTTGGCGCCGACGGCGTCCCAGTAGGCCAGCTCGTCGCGGTCGAGGGGTGGCGTGAACCTCTCGCCGCGTTCGGCTTCTTCGCGGATCTCGTCGGCCACGCGGAGCAGCTCTTCGAGGACTTCGGCGGAGGTGAGCTGGCCGTTCACATAGCGGTTGGTCAGCTCGGCGAGGCGCTCGGAGAACTGGCGTTCGCGCACGATGTTGCCGCCGGTGAGGGTGCGCACGTCTTCGGTGAGGGCGGCGCGGAGCGCTTCGATGGCGAGATGTGGCTTGTCCGTATGACGGATCGCCGCCGCCGCCTCGGGGGTGAGGCGTCCGAGGTCGGGGCGTTCGATGCCGGCTGCGGCGTAGATGTCGATGACCTCGCCGGTGGTGGTGGAGTCGATGAGCACAAGCTTGAGGAGCCGCTGCACGTCCTCGGGGACGATGTCGCCGGCGGCCTTGCGTTGGTCCGCGACGATCTTGGCCATGTAGACGCGCACCTCTTGGTGGAACTTGAAGCCGAGGCGCTGGTCCTCCAGCAGCTCCGAGCCGCCGCCGATGGCCCAGGCGCGGTTGAGCTGGGCGGTGAGCTGGCGGTAGCGCACGAGGATCGGGTCGCCGTGGCTGCCGTCGCCGCCCTGTCCCTCGGGGGCGGGCTGTCGGGACTCGGCGGACAGCAGCGTGTCGGCGGCCTTGGTGATGACCGTGATGAACGCCCTGGGTGCCGATGTGGCAGCGAGCTCGGCTCGCCAGTCGAAGGGGATGAGGGCGTCGAGCTGGCCGAGGAGCCGGAGCGCGAGCCTCGCCTGCTCGTTGTGGTCACGGCCGACGGGCTTGTTCTCCTGGTCCTGGGCGGAGTATTCGGCGAGGGCGCGTTCGAGGTTGTCCACGAGGGGCGCGTAGCCGACGAGCAGGCCGTTGTCCTTGCCGCGGTAGGTGCGGTTGACGCGGGCGAGGGTCTGCATGAGCAGGGCGCCCTTGAGCGGCCGGTCGACGTAGAGGGTGTGCAGGCACGGCGCGTCGAAGCCGGTGAGCATCATGTTCTGGACGATCACGATCTCGAGCGGGTCGTCGGGGTTCTTGACGCGGGCCTTGACGACCTTCTGCTCGTGCTCCTTGCGGACGTGTCGGGAGATGGGCTCGGTGTCGGTGGTGGAGCCGCTGTAGACGACCTTGACCTTGCCCTGGTCGAGGGCGTCGGAGTGCCAGGTGTCGTCCCCGGCCTCGTGCCGCTGTGCCACGATCTCGTCATACAGGCGTGCTGCGATGCTGCGGGTGGCACACACGACCATGGCTTTGCCGCCGGTGCCGATCTGGGGCTGCATGTCCTGGCGGCGGCGTTCCCAGTGGGCGAGCAGATGACCGGCCAGCCGGCGGAGCCGGTCGGGGTGGCCGTAGAGCTCGTTGAGGACGACGACGGCGCGTTCGATGGTGGCGCGCTCGATGTCGTCGAGCCCGTCGGTGGCTTCGGCGGCGGCCGCGTCGATCTGCTCGTCGGTGAGGTCGACGGGGCGGGCGATGGGGATGATGTGCGTCTCGAAGTAGACGGGGACGGTGGCGCCGTCCTCGACGGCGCGGGTCAGGTCGTAGGTGTGGATGTAGGACCCGAAGACCTGCTGGGTATCGCGCTCGGTGGTGCTGATCGGGGTGCCGGTGAAGGCGATGAAAGTCGCGCCGGGGAGGGCTTTGCGCAGGTGGGAAGCGTAGCCGTCGAGGTCGTCGTAGTGGCTGCGGTGGGCCTCGTCGACGACGACCAGGACGTTGCGGCGGTCGGTCAGCACGGGGTGGGTGAGCCCGGCGTCGCGTTCGGCCTTGGACAGCCCGAACTTCTGCAGGGTGGTGAAGTAGATGCCGCCGCTGGCGCGTCCGCCGAGGGTCTCGCGCAGGTCGGCGCGGGTGGTGATCTGCTTGGGTTCTTCGGGCAGGAGCCGCGACTGCGCGAAGGTCTCGTAGAGCTGCCCGTCGAGCTCCCGGCGATCGGTGATGACGACGATGGTGGGGTTGGCCAGCTCGGGCTGGCGGTGCACAGCGGCGGCGTACAGCTCCATCTCCATGGACTTGCCGGAGCCCTGGGTATGCCAGACGACGCCCGCGCGGCCGTCGCTGCGGGTGGCCTGGACGGTGCGTTCGACGGCGGCGACGACGGCGAAGTACTGGTGCGGCTTGGCGATGCGCTTGACCAGGCCCTTGTCGGTCTCCGCGAAGGACGTGTAGCCGCGCAGCAGCTGCCCGAAGCGGGTCTGGTTGAACAGGCCGTGCAGGAGGACCCCGAGGGGCGTGTCGTAGGCGGGGTCGTCTCGGCGAGTGCCGGGCCGGACGACCTCGCCGTCGTCGTCGAGGTTCCATGGCCCGAAGTGGTCGAGGCCGGTGAAGGGTGTCCCGTAGATCGCGGTGGCGCCGTCGCTGGCGACGGTCATCAGGACGCTGCGGAAGGCCATCGGGAACTCCCGCACGTACAGCGCGAGCTGGGCGTGTGCGCCGGTCGTCCCGGCGCGCTGGTCGCCGGATCGTTTGAGCTCGATGACGGCGACGGGCAGGCCGTTGCAGTAGAGCACGACGTCGAGGCGGCGGTGGTGGTCGCGGTCGCGCATGGTGACCTGGTTGACGGCGAGCCACTCGTTCTCGTCCTCGCGGTGGGACATGAGCCGGATCGTGGGGGTGCGTTCCACGCCGGCGCTGTCGAGGTAGGTGACGCCGGTGTAGCCCTGGGTGAGGATCTCGTGAAGGCGCTGGTTCTCGGTGATGGCGTCGGCGGACCGGGGGCGCAGGATCTCGGCCTGCGCCTGCTGCAGGTAGGTCTGCGGCACGCCGGGGTTGAGCCGCAGCAGCGCGGCTTCCACCCGCCCGGGGAGGACCGGGTCGTCCCAGGTGGCGCGCTCCCCCGTCAGCGGGGTCAGCTCGTCGCCCCGCGTGGAGGTCCAGCCGAGCTCGCCGAGGAGGTCCATGGTCAGGCCCTCCCAGGTCGCTTCGGATGCATCTGCCGTATGACGGCCCATCAGGTCGCCTCCTCGACTCGTTGCTGGGCGTCCTTGACCCGCATCCGCCCCGACATGAGCTCCGGCAACAGCGCATCCCGCAGCGCCGCCAAGGCCTCATTCTTCTTTCTCGAATCTTCACGCAGGCTTAGCAGCCCGGCCGCCGCAATCTGGAAATTCCTCATTGCTTCGGGCCCTGGAAGAACGATAGGTATGTCGAGCACCTGTGAACGGTTGAGTCCCGGGACGGCAGAATCATTGTTCATCTCAACCAGCGGCAGCGATCGCAGGAGGAAGTAGCACCACTCCAGGCTTACACCCTCCCGGGGGACCACGTAGAAGGTTGTGTCGATGGGCCAGAAAGCGCCAGAGACCCAGTAGGTCGCCCCTACGGACCCCTTCCGCCCCACCACGACTCCCGGGCCGGTGAGGAGAGCTGTGTCATGCGTCCCCACAACGCCACCGCTTCCCAGAACCATGACAGGACCCGTCCGGCGCTCTTCCGCGCCCATGGATTTCCCGTACTCCAGGTGCAAGACATCCGTGACCCGTCCGGTGGTTGCACCACTCAGTGAGATCCGACGCCAATGGGCAAATGCCAGATCATCCGCCACCTGGCCTCTTCGATCGTTGGCGGCGATGGCGTCGTCGAGCGCGCCCAGCACCTCCGCGATCGCCCGCTGCTCAGGCAGAGAGGGGAGAAGCACCGGCAGGTCCTTCATTGAGCCCACGTTAAAATGCTGTTGTACGGCGCCCACAGAGTGCGCAGCGATGTGACTCACAGCCTCGCTGTTCAGGTACGCGCACAGCCAGCGCGAATCGACAAGAGGGCCAGGTCGAGTGATTACCAGGTCAGCACAGTTCATGGGCGGACTGCCGGCGGGAATAACCGCCGACGTACCAGGCGCACCGGTGCGAACGGTCACCACGTCCCCCACCTTGAGCTCGGATTTCGGCAAGGCCTGATGGAATGGTTCATCGATCTGTAGCACATCTGAGAGGTCCAGATGGAAGCGGCGCACGTTCTGCGAGCGCAAGAAGACCACACCGTCATCGACATAGTGGGACTTCATTGACCCCACATATCCGACCGTGACGTTCTCTACAACGTCACCCACGCGGCTCGGCGACCAGTCGTTGGTCATGCGAGCCTCCCGAGCTGGGTGCGGACCTCGGCCTGCAGGCGGTCGGACTCGTCGAACGCCGCCAGCAATTCAGCGGTCAGGCGGGCGATCTTCTCGTCCACGGGTTCGCCGTCGTCGGCTACCGGCGCGGACCCCACATAGCGTCCGGGCGTCAGCGCGTACCCCGCCTCCTTGATCTGGGGGATGGTGACGGACGCGCAGAAGCCGGGGACGTCGTCATACGTCCTGCCCTCGGCGGAGGCCGTGCCGCGCCAGGCGCGGTAGGTGTCGGCGATCCGCGCGATGTCCTCGCTGGTGAGGTCGCGCTGCGCGCGGTCGATCATCGTGCCGAGGCCGCGGGCGTCGATGAACAGCACCTGCCCGCGCCGGTCGATGGACCCCTGCTCGCCGGGGCCCTTGTCCTTAGCGAAGAACCACAGGCACGCCGGGATCCCAGTCGAGCGGAAGAGCCGGTCCGGCAGCGCCACCATGCAGGTCACCAGGTCCGCCTCCACCATGCGGGCCCGGATGTCGCCCTCACCCTTGCTGGCCGAGCTCATCGACCCGTTGGCGAGGACCACGCCCGCCATACCCGTCGGCTTCAACTTGCTGACGATGTGCTGCAGCCAGGCGTAGTTCGCGTTGGTGAGCGGAGGGACGCCATACGCCCAGCGGGAGTCGTCCTCCCGGCGCGACCAGTCCTTGAGGTTGAACGGCGGGTTGGCCATCACATAGTCCATGTCGACCCGCGGGTGCAGGTCCAGCGCGAAGGTGTCGCCCCACCGGTCCGCCAGATTGCCGTTGAGGCCGTGGATCGCGAGGTTCATCGTCGCCATCCGCCAGGTGCGCTCCATCGCCTCCTGGCCGTAGATCGACAGGGCGGTCTTGTCAGCGTCGTGCGCCTCCAGGAACTTCTCCGCCTGCACGAACATCCCGCCCGACCCGCAGCACGGGTCGTAGATCCGCCCCTTCCTGGGCTCCAGGATCTCCACGATGGTCCGCACAACGCACGGCGGCGTGTAGAACTCACCGCCCCGCTTGCCCTCGGCCCGCGCGAACTGCCCCAGGAAGTACTCGTACACCTCGCCCATGAGGTCACGCGCCCGTGCGTGCCCCTCGCCGAAGAAGCGGATGTTGTTGAGCAGGTCCACGAGCTCCCCGAGCCGGCGCTGGTCGACCGCGTCCCGGTTGAAGCCGCGCGGCAGGGCGTTGCGCAGCGACGGGTTGGCACCGATGAGGACGTCCATGGCCTCGTCCGCGAGCTGGCCGATCGGCTTGGGGCCCGCCGGGTCCGCCTCCGAGAGCCCCTTGGAGTGCGTCGCGAGATAGGACCAGTGCGCGGTCGCCGGCACCCAGAACACCCCACGGCCCGTGTACTCGTCCCGGTCGTCGAGCAGGCGCTCGATCTGGTCGTCCCGATAACCCTCGGCGCGCAGCTCGTCGGCGATCTCCTGCCGCCGCGCGTCGAAGGCCTCCCCCACGTACTTCAGGAAGACGAGCCCCAGCACCACGTCCTTGTACTGCGACGCCTCCATCGAGCCGCGCAGCTTGTCGGCGGCCTTCCACAGGGTGTCCTTCAGCTCCTTCATGGTGGTGGGAGCCTGCGGCTCGGTGGTCTTGCGGGTGCGAGGTGGCACGTTCATCGTCCTTCCGTGGTGGCGGGTTCGAGCATCGCGGTGAGCTCGCCGGCACAGGCGCCGTCGGCCAGCGTGTCGACGAGCCGGGCGAGCTGGGCAGCGCGGCCGAGGGCCGCGTCGCGGGCGGCCTGGACGGCCGCGAGAGTGGTCGTGAGCGTGTGGGCGACATCAGCCGGCACCAGTCGTATGACGGTGGCCCGCCACGCGGCCGAGGTCGCGCCTGCCAGGTCGGCGGCCAGGATATGCGGGACGACGACGTGCGAGCGGTCGGCGCCCACCACCCGCAGGACGCGGGCCGGCGCCTCGACCACGCTGCCCCCGTCCTGGTCCACCCACGCGCCCCCGTGCGGGCCGGGCGCGAAGACGACGTCCCCGGGCTGGGTCCGCGCCGCGCGCGGGTGGGTCGCCGTGAAGGTCAGCAGGTCCGTGGCTCGATCGCCCGGCCGACGCTCGCCGGACAGCTCCGGGGTCCCCACGACCCGCGGGCCAGGTCCGGCGTGCACCTCCCCCGGCGCCAGCCGCACGCCCGAGAGCAGCATCAGGTGGCCCGAGTCGATCAGGACGCGGACGGTCTCCTGGACCCCGTCCTCGTCGGCCGGGCGGTTGTCGACGAGCACGGGCACCGCGGCCACGGGCACCGACACCCGCGCGGCCGCCGCGGCGGCCCGCTCGGCCCGCGGCTCGGCGTCCGTCCGGGGTGCCCGGACCGCCAGCGGACGCAGGTCCCGAGGGACGAGATCTCCCCGCTCGGCCAGCAGGTCGCTCGTCCGCTGGTAGCGCGCCACCCGGAACGCGTGCGCCCTGCCCTCCAGGTCGAGCGGTCGCCCGTCCGCAGCACGGGGCACGACGTCCTCGATCGCGGCGACGATGTCGGCGACCAGGTCGTCGGCCACCTCGTCGAGGACCATGGCGGACAGGTCCGCGACGGCCGTCCGTCCCACCTGCCGGAAGTCCGCGGTCGGCTGCGGACCCAGCACCCACAGGGCCAGGCGCTCCTGCCCGCGAGCGGGCTGCACCCGGTGCCCGAGCCGCACCACGGCCCGCAGCCGACCCGTCGACATCACGGCATGGCGCACCGTGTCGGCGCCGGTGTCGGGCAGAGCGTCGACCAGCACCGACGCCGGAGCCACGACGACCACACGCTGGGACGGCCGCAGCCGCACCGCGATGTCATCGATCGCGTCGAGGACTGCGTGCGGCGTCATACGACCCGTGCCGTGATGAGGCAGCCGCGCGACGAGCACCCCAGGCTCGTCCACGTCGACCACGCCCTCCTGGTCCACCCGAGCCGCCTCCGGCACCCCGAGGTGCGTAGACACGAGCCGCCACGACTGGCGCACGGCCTCCTCCCCGGCCCGAGCCGGACGCATCCGCACCGGGTCGCGCCAGCTCGCGCCATCCACCCCGGTGATCTCCAGCAGCAGATCTTCGGCGCACCCCGTCGGATCGACCAGGCAGCACGGCCCCTGGGCACGCACCGGCGCCGCCAACGCGTGGGCCACCTGCGCCACGAACGCCCTGACCTCGGGGACGATCTCGTCCTCCCGGGCAGGTCCGGCGAACCGGCGAGGATCCCGCACCAGGCTGCGCATCGCATCGCCCGGCCCGTACGACGCATCCATCAGGGCATCGACGAATTGCGCCGACCTCTCGACGAGCTCGTCGTCGGCTGCGGCGATCTCCGTCGCCAGCATCAGGTCCTGCGGGTCCAGCTCGTGCGCCAGCTCGACCAGGTCCTCGGCGTCGTAGTCCTCCAACGGCTCGTCCCGGAGCGCACGGGCCGCGACCAGCGCCGCGGCCAGCCGCATCCCCTCCGGCGTCGGTGCCGGCGGGCGTAGGTGGAGCGCCACGTCCGCAGCCGGGTCCTGGTTGTTGCCGCGACCCGACGCCTGCAGCCACCGCACCACCGCCGTGGCCTCGAAGTGCTCGACCCCGCTCACGGTGCGCACCGCAGCCGGGAACGCGCCCGCCGCACAAGGGCGGGCGCGCCACGCGGACACGACCGGGCGCCGCACGCCGGCCAGCGTGGCGATGTCGGTCAGGGTCAGCAACCCTGCCGCTGCGGTCCTCGACATCATGAGCCCACGGTAGACCCGCTCACCGGTCTCGGCGGTGTTGTTATTGATAAGGGGGGTTATCAAGCAATCTCTTTTGGTTTGGAGGTGATCTCGGCAGTGTTCTCCCCGTCGGCAGCCGCAGGCGTCGACCGGGCACCCGCCCGCCACCCACGTGTCCCCGGAGGACGTCATGCAGAAGAAGCACCTCATCGCCTACCCGCTCACCGCGATCATCGCCATGTCCATGGGCGCCGCCAGCGCCGGCGGCAGCTCAGCCAGCACCACCGGCGCCGCCGCCCCGACGCCGGCCACCACCGTCACGCACACCGTGACCGCCGAGGCGGGGCCCCCCGTCACCATCACCGCCACCGCTCCCCTCGCCGAGACGTCCGCGGCAGCGCCCGCCCCGGCTCCAGCGCCCGCGGCTGGCACCACCATCCCGGGAGACGGCACCTACGAGGTGGGCAAGGACATCCAGCCGGGCACCTACGTCTCGGACAAGCCGTCGTCCGGCAACTGCTACTGGGCTCGCCTCAAGGACACCGATTCTTTCGAGGGCATCATCGCCAACAACAACAGCGCTGGTCGTTCCGTAGTGGCCATCAAGAAGTCCGACAAGTACTTCCAGTCCACCGGCTGCTCCGACTGGGTCAGGCGCTGAGCCATGGACTTCTCAGCCCTCCTCACCAAGCTCGCTAGTGGTTCGCCCACCGACCGGGTCTATCGCCTCGGGTGCGCTTGGAGCTGCTATCTGGCCATCGCAGCCCACCAGCGCGGCAGCGAGACTCCACCGGTGGGCATACTCGCGGACCTCCTCGACTGGGTGGGGGTCCGTCACACGAACCAACTCGAGTGCGTTGCCACCTGGCTGCAGCTGCGCGACCAACGTCACGGCCGCAGCGCTGGTCGTAGGCGCGCTCGCTTCTCTGCTCATGACCACCGCGTCGTACTCGCGCTCTCACACCTTCTCCACTTACCTGCTCATGCTCGCCCTGCTCTCCCATGTTGGAGCCTCGACAGCTTGGACGCTGCTCGTCTGGGGCCTCGTCCTTTTGGCGGTGCTTCGGGGCCTGATTGACCGTGATGGGGGCGTGGTAGCACATGTACTGGTCGGCCTCTTCCTGGCCCTCATCGATGGGCTCGCGCCCCTGCTGTGGACCGTAGGTGAGCAGTCGTCGCCGACGCTCTCGGCACCGCCAACAGACAGCGGCCCGCATGCGGCGGAGCCGAGCTCCATGCCAACCGGCGCACGGCCACTCCCGATGCACCCAGCGGCGGCCCGTCAAACGGCTCGGTCCCGACCGAGACCCACGTCGAGCCCATGAATGTCATCCGGGACTGTCCGGCTAACGGTGTAAGTGGCGTTTGCATGGTCAGCGGTCCTCCGCC
>ERZ501016.128-NODE-128-length-35742-cov-15.523916_pt1 | contig 35742 bp, 42 predicted proteins | sample MGYA00248889_ERZ501016 | MGnify/ENA primary metagenome ERZ501016 (study PRJEB25958, sample SAMN03398594) | human skin metagenome | study: EMG produced TPA metagenomics assembly of the Human Skin Microbiome Metagenome (human skin metagenome) data set. | reverse complement strand
CCGCCCGGTGGGGCCGCATCCGCACCGAGCTCGCCTGCGCCGCAGCGCTGCTCGACGCCGCCGGACGATCCCTGGAGGCGAGCGAGAGCGACCCCGCCGCACCGGCCAGGGGCGCGGGTGGGCGCGGCCAGGAGCTGTCGACGGAGGTCCGCGCCGGCGTGGCCCGGGCGACCCGCGCCGTCCTGGAGGAGTGTCGGACCCTCGCCGGACCCGCCGGGGTGGCCTTCGACGCCGAGCTGGCGCAGGCGCTCGCCGACCTGGAGCTCTACGTCGCGCAGCAGAACGCAGACGCCGACCAGGGCTACCTCGGTGCCCTCCCCCGCTGAGCCGGACGCCCCGCCCCGCCTGCTCGTCGTCGTGCCCGCCCACGACGAGGAGCGCCGCCTCCCCGCCTGCCTGACCGCCGTGGCCGCGGCGCTGGAGCGGTGGGGCGGTCGCGCCGAGGTCGTCGTCAACGCGCACCGGTGCACCGACGGCACCGCGAGGATGGCCCGGGCCACGCTCCGGCCCGGCGGTCCCCTGTCCGGGCTCGTCGTCGAGGACGACACCTCCGCCACGGTGGGAGGGGTCCGCGACCGGGCCGTCCGCGCGGCGCTCGACCGCTGGTCCCCCGACCCGTGCAGCACCTGGTTGCTGAGCACGGACGCGGACTCCGTCGTGCCCGCCGGGTGGGTGGCCTCGCTGCTCGACGCCGCCTCCGCGCGGTCCGCCGTGGCGGTCGCCGGGCTGGTCGAGCTGGTCGACTGGCGGGCCACCTCCGAGGCGCGGGCGGCCTACGACGCCATCGTCCGGGGGGGCCTCACCGGCCCCGACACCCACGATCACGCGTATGCCGCCAACCTGGCCGTCCGCCTCGACGCCTACCTCGCGGTCGGGGGCTTCCCCTGCGTCGCGCACGGCGAAGAGACCGCGCTCCTGACGGCGCTCGCCGCTGCCGGGTGGCCCGTCACCAGCACCCGGGCGTCGGTGGTGCGCACGTCGGGGCGCATGCCCGGCCGCGCCCGCGAAGGCCTGGGCCAGCTGCTGCAGCAGCTCACCCGCCCCTGATCCCGCTCGCCCTCGTCTTGGCGTCCACCCTGCGTCTGGACGACCATCCCCCGTCTGCCCCCGCATCTCCCGTCTTGTGCTGCAACCCCAGGCAGGCAGCGGCGCCCGAGACGCAGAGCGCCGGCCGAGACGCACGCCGCCGCCCATGGCGGCGGCACGGGACGACGGGGCGGGCGGCATACGACCAGATGCCCGGCCGGCCCCAGATCGACCAGGCTCCGGCCACGTCGACCGGCCTTCGTCCGATCCGCCTGGTGTGCGAAGGCCGGTCGATGTGACTACCGGGGGCAGGTCGGGGGTTTGTTCGAGCGTGGAAGGGTATGCGGCGGGACATGAGCAGCGCAGCCCAGACCGTCATGACCCCGACGACCGACACCGCACGCGACCTCTCCGAGCCGCAGCAGCCTGTCGCCCTCGTGGCCGGTGCCTCGCGCGGCCTCGGCCTGCTGGTGGCCCACGAGCTGGGGCGTCGCGGCTTCCGCGTCGCGATCTGCGCCCGCGCCCAGGCCGAGCTCGACGACGCCCGCGCGCAGCTGACCGCCAAGGGTGTCGACGCGCACACCTATGTCTGCGACGTCACCGACCACGAGCGTGTCGAGCAGATGGTCGCCGAGGTCGAGCGGGAGGTCGGCCCGATCACGGTGGCCATCCACGTCGCCGGCATCATCCAGGTCGGGCCGCTCGAGGCGACCGAGCGCCGCCACTTCGAGCAGGCCGTGGACGTGATGCTCTGGGGCCCGATCAACCTGTCGCTGGCCGTGCTCCCGGCCATGCGCGCCCGCCGTCGGGGCCGCATCGGCATCGTCACCTCCATCGGCGGCAAGATCAGCGTCCCGCACCTGCTGCCCTACAGCACGGCCAAGTTCGGGGCGGTCGGCTTCGCCGAGGGGCTGCACGCCGAGCTGGCGGGGACCGGTGTCACCGCGACCGCGATCGTCCCCGGCCTCATGCGCACGGGCTCACACCTGCAGGCGCAGTTCGTCGGGGACCAGGCCAAGGAGTACGCCTGGTTCGCGCCCGGCGCCTCCCTGCCGCTGGTGTCCATGAGCGCCGAGCGCGCCGCCGCGCAGATGGTCGACGCGACCCTCGCCGGCGACCCCGTCGCCCTGCTCTCCCCGCTGAGCAAGGTCGGCGCGCGCGTCGCCGGGCTCCTGCCCTCCACCACGGTCCGCGCGCTCGGTCTCATGTCCCGCCTCCTCCCCTCGGGCACGGGCGACGGCGAGACGATCACCGGCCACGAGGCGCGCCGCCGCCTCGGCAACCCCGTGGTCGAGGTCCTCACCACGCTCGGCACGCGCGCGGCCCGCCGCAACAACGAGCACCACCGCGCATGACCCTGCCGTACGCCGACCTGGTCGCCGCCTCGCACGCCGTGGCCGCGACGAGGTCCCGCACGGCCAAGACCACCCTGCTCGCCGAGGTGCTGCGCCGCGCCGACGCCGACGAGGTGGGCATAGTGGCCGCGCACCTCGCGGGTGTCCTGCCGCAGGGCCGCGTGGGAGTCGGCTACCGCGCCATCGGCGCACCACCTGCCCCGGCGGCCGAGGCCACGCTCACCGTGCAGGACGTCGACCGCGCCGCCACCGCGCTGGCCGGCCTGTCCGGCACCGGGTCCGCGGCCGCGCGCGCCCAGGCCCTGGCCACCCTGCTCGAGACCGCGACCGCCGACGAGCAGGAGTTCCTGCGGGCGCTGCTCGTCGGCGAGCTGCGGCACGGCGCGCAGGACGGGTCCCTCGTGGCGGCGGTCGCTGCGGCATACGACCTCCCCGAGGCATTGATCCGCCGGGGCGCGATGATGGCCGGGCACCTGGGACCCGTCGCCGAGGCCGCGGCGACCGGTGGCGCCTCGGCCGTCGAGGCGATCGGTCTCGAGGTCGGTCGCCCGGTGCGGCCCATGCTCGCCGGGTCGGCGCCGAGCGTCGCCGAGGCCTTCGACGAGACCGGGGGCGAGCGGATCGTCCAGTGCAAGCTCGACGGCATCCGCATCCAGGTCCACCGCGACGGCGACGACGTCCGCGTCTACACCCGCAGCCTGGACGACATCACGAGCCGCGTGCCCGAGGTGGTCGAGGTCGCGGGCGCGCTCGAGGTCCGGCGGGTCGTGCTCGACGGCGAGGCGATCGCGCTGCGCCCCGACGGCCGCCCCCACCCCTTCCAGGTCACGGGCGCCCGCACCGCCTCCTCCGGCGACGTCGCGCGGCTACGGGCCGAGACGCCGCTCACCACCTACCTGTTCGACGTGCTGCACCTCGACGGTGCCGACCTCGTCGACGAGCCGCAGCACGAGCGCGACGCCACCCTGCGGCGCATCGCCCCCGACCACCTCGTCCCCTCCCTGCTCACCGGCGACGGCGAGGAGGCGACCGCCTTCTTCGCCGACCTGGTCGCCGGCGGCCACGAGGGTGTCGTGGTCAAGGACCCCGAGACCCGGTACGCGGCTGGCCGCCGTGGCAGCGGATGGATCAAGGTCAAGCCGCGCCACACCTTCGACCTGGTCGTCCTCGCCGTCGAGTGGGGCAGCGGGCGCCGCTCCGGGCTGCTCAGCAACATCCACCTCGGCGCGCGGGACCCCGGCACCGGCGGGTTCGTCATGCTCGGCAAGACCTTCAAGGGCATGACCGACGAGACGCTCGCCTGGCAGACCCAGCGGTTCCTGGCGCTGGAGACCTCGCGCGAGGGCCACGTCGTGCATGTGCGGCCCGAGCAGGTCGTCGAGATCGCGGTCGACGGGGTGCAGACCTCCCGGCGCTACCCGGCGGGGATGGCACTGCGGTTCGCCCGGGTGCTGCGCTACCGCGACGACAAGACCGCCGCCGAGGCCGACACCGTCGACGCCGTCCGCGCCCTGCACCAGCGAGGCTCGTCATGACCGCCCGGCCCTCGCCGAGCGCGCTCCAGGTGCTGCGGCTGGTCGGCTCGGCCGCCGGCGGGCTGGGCCTCGCCGCGGGACTGGGCGCGGTGGCGGTGGCACGGCGCGACAAGCCGCTGCATGCCTTCGGGCGCGTCGCGACGGGCACGCTCACCGTGACGGCCGACGCACCGGCGTCCGGCGTGCCGTTGCTCGACCACCCCGACCACCACCGCTGCACGGTGCGCCGCTCGCGAGCCATGTCGCTCGCCCACCACGGGCCCGACGTGATGGGCGTCGCCGTGCGCATCGAGGGGGCGGCCGACGACGGCGGCCCCGCCGACCTCCTCCTCGCGTCCACCGGCACCGGCGGGCTCAGCCGGTGGCTGCTCAGGCCGCACCTGCGCGAGGACGGCGGCCCGCTCACCACGCTCCTGCCCCAGCTCGGCCCCCGCGGCGCCGTGTGGCTGCGGCTCGACCCGGCGGGCCGGTCGGCATACGACCTGTCCTGGTCGGGCACCCACGACCGCTGGCACCGGGTCGGCCGGCTCGAGCTCGACGGGCCGTGGGGCGAGGACCGTCCGCTGCGGTTCGCGCCGGTGGACCGGCCGCTCGCCGGGCTGCGCCCACCGACCTGGGTGCGGGTGCTGCGGCGCCCGGCCTACCAGGCGGCCCAGCACCTGACCACACCAGCACCACCACCGAGGAAGAGGAGAGCACCATGACCGACGAGCAGCACGACAAGGTCGCCGAGATCATCAAGAGCACCCGCATCGCGATGATGACGCAGGCCGACGCGACCGGCCGCCTGGTGTCCCGACCGATGGCGACGCAGGACGTGGACTTCACGGGCACCGTGTGGTTCATCGCCGAGCGCGACACCGAGAAGGTCCGTGACCTGCAGGCCAACCCGCAGGTCAACCTGGCGTATGCCGGCGACGGCTCGTGGGTGTCGCTGTCCGGCACGGCCCGGGTCGTCGACGACCGCGCCAAGCTCGAGGAGCTGTGGGGCACGTTCACCGGCGCCTGGATGGAGGGCGGCCCGGACAACCCCGACAACATCCTGATCGAGGTCACCGGCGACACGGCGGAGTACTGGGACGCGCCGGGCGGCGGCAAGGTCGTCCAGCTCGTCAACCTGGTCAAGTCCGCCGTCACCGGCAAGCGCGTCGAGGGCGACAACGAGACCGTCGACCTCTGATCCACCCCACCCCGCAAGCGAAGAATGCAAGAGACGAAGGAGAGCGATGATGAGCGACAACCCCAACGAGGTCCAGGCGGCCAAGGAAGAGGCCGTGGACAACGTCGTGGAGCGGGTCGAGTCCTGGCAGGAGGGCGCCGAGGAGCAGACCGTGGCGCAGGAGCTGCGTGAGGGCTTCGACGAGGCGGGCGTGGACGTGGCCGAGGGCGACGTCGACCGGCTTGCCGAGCAGATCCACGAGGACGGCAAGGCCGACCCCGGCTCGGTCGACCCGTCCTGACCGCGGACGGATCGCCCCGAGGAGGAAGAGGAGCCACCCCGTGACCAGCGTGCTGTGGCTGCGCCGCGACCTGCGGCTGCACGACCACCCGGCCCTCATGGCCGCGGCCGAGGACGGTGCCGTGCTGCCCCTGGTCGTGGTCGACCCTGCCCTCGACCGGGCCGGGGAGCCGCGGCGCGACGCCTACCTCGGGGCGGTGCGAGCGCTGCAGGACGCCACCGATGGCGCGCTCGTGGTCCGGCGTGGCTGCCCCGACGAGGTCGTCCCCGCCGTCGCCGCCGAGGTGGGTGCTCGCCGGGTGCACGTGTCGGCCGAGGCCACGCCCTACGGCCGGCGGCGGGACGACCGGGTGCGGGCAGTCCTGGGGTCGGCCGACGTGGAGCTGGTCGCCACGGGATGCCCGTATGCCGTGGGCCCCGGCACCCTCACGACCGGCTCGGGCACGCCCTACAAGGTGTTCACGCCGTTCTCGCGGGCGTGGCGCGACCACGGCTGGCCGGCCCCCGCCCCCGTCCCGTCGGACCTGCGCTGGCACGGCGGGGTGGACTCCGAATCCCTCCCGGACGTCGAGCCGCTTCACCCGGTCGGCGAGGACGCGGCGCGGGCCGCCTGGGCGGACTTCCTCGACGGACCGCTCGAGACCTACGGCGAGGACCGCGATCGGCCCGACCTGGACGGCACCTCGCGGATGTCGATGCACCTCAAGCACGGCGCCATCCATCCGCGCACGCTCCTGCATGACCTGGCGAGACACCCTGCGGCGCAAGGAGACTCGGCGCAGCGCTATGTCAACGAGCTGTGCTGGCGCGAGTTCTACGCCGACGTGCTGTGGCATCGTCCCGACTCGGCCTGGGGCGACCTGCGCCGAGAGCTCGCGTCGATGCCGTATGCCGACCCCGCCACCGACGAGGACGCCGCCGGGCTCCTGGACGCCTGGCGGCAGGGCCGGACCGGCTACCCCATGGTGGACGCCGGGATGCGCCAGCTCGCGCGAGAGGGCTGGATGCACAACCGGCTCCGCATGGTGACGGCGTCCTTCCTGGTCAAGGACCTGCACGTCTGGTGGCCGCACGGCGCCCGCCACTTCCTGGACCTGCTGGTCGACGGTGACCTGGCCTCCAACAACCACGGCTGGCAGTGGGCGGCGGGCACCGGCACCGACGCCGCCCCCTACTTCCGCGTGTTCAACCCGGTCGAGCAGGGCAAGCGCTGGGACCCCCAGGGTGACTACGTCCGCCGCTACGTCCCCGAGCTGGCCCACGTCGCCGGCAAGGCGGTGCACGAGCCGTGGAGGGTCGCAGACGGCTACGCGCACGGCTACCCCGAGCCGGTCGTGGACCACGCCGAGGAGCGCCGCGAGGCGCTGCGCCGCTACGAGCAGACCCGGCGCGTCTGACGACGCCGGCGCCGGATGCGCGCACGCGGCCTGCGGCCGGTGCAGATCTGGGTGCCTGACGTGCGCAGCGAGGGCTTCGCCGAGGAGGCACGTCGTCAGGCGGCACTGGTCGCCAGCCTGGACGAGCGGTCCGACGACCAGCAGCTCGTCGAGGCGATCACCGCTTCCTGGGCCCTGATGGTGTCCCTCGGTCTGGCCAGCTAGGTGTACTGACCGGGGACATTGGTCAATCGTGAGAACGGCGGCTGGTTGCCGCAGGCCGTGTGCGGCCGATGCTGGTTGTAGTAATGCAGCCAGCCGTTGAGTTCGCCGCGGCGTTCGGTCTCAGAGGTGTAGCAGCGGGCGTAGGCCCAGCCGTCGGCCAGGGTGCGATGGAATCTCTCGATCTTGCCGTTGGTCTGCGGACGATACGGCCGCGTGCGCTTGTGCGTGATCCCGAGCTCAGCGCAGGTGTCTCGCCACAGGTGTGAGCGGTAGGCGCCGCCGTTGTCGGACAGGACCCGCTCGACGGTGACCCCGCGGGCGTTGAGCCACTCGACCGCCCGGGCCAAGACAGCGGCCGCTGTGAATGCGGTTTCGTCGTCGTGGATCTCGGTGTAGGCGACGCGGGAGTGGTCATCGATGACAGTGTGGACGTAGGCCTTGCCCATCAACGGGTCCCGGTACTTGTTCCGGGACTTGACCGGTGTGGCCGACCGGTTCTTCTCACCCTGCTGACGTCCGACGTAGCGCCAGCCTCCGCCATCGGGGATGTTGCCGAGCTTCTTCACGTCGACGTGGAGCATCGCCCCAGGGCGATCGTGCTCGTAGCGACGGACCGGTTCGCCGGTGGCGCGGTCGACGTGGGAGAGCCGGTTCAGGTGGGCGTCGGTCAGGATCCGATGGACCGTAGACGGCGCGATGCCGAGCCGGTAGGAGAGTTGCACGGGGCCTTCTCGGAGTCGGAGACGGAGCTGGATGCAGCGCTTCGTGGTCTTCGCGCTGGTCTTGTTCGGCGAGTGATGGGGTCGTGATGACCGGTCCTGCATCGACTGGCCGTCGCGGTAGCGGTCGGCCCAGCGCTCTACGGTCGGCCACGAGACCTGGAACCGGGCGGCGACTTCGCTGATCGGCCAGCCCTCGTCCACGACGAGACGGCCGACGATGAGGCGATGGCGGGGCGTGAGGGCGGCGTTGGGATGGGTCATGGTGTGCTCGATTGCATGCAGATGGCGCCGCACCGGTGGGTGCCGCGCCATGCGGTTGTGGGGCTACGTGGTGGTTGCTGTGGCGACGATGTGGCCGCGGGTGAGGGTGTGGGTTGAGATCGTGAACCCGACCAGAGCTGGCGACGCGGACGGGGCGACAGCCAAGTGGGGCACGTCGATGGCCGTGACGGTCAGGTAGTAGTGGTGGGTGGCGGCGCCCTTGGGTGGGGCAGCACCGAGGTATCTGGGCAGGCTCGCGTCATCAGGCGCCTGGATGGCGCCGGCGGGCAGAGCCGCGGATGCCGGTGTGCCTGCTCCGGCGGCGAGTTGGTGAATGGTGGCGGGGATGTCGTACACGGTCCAGTGCCAGAACCATGACCCTGTTGGCGCGTCGACGTCGTACATGGTCACGACGTAGCTCTTGGTGCCGGAGGGGCCGGCGGTCCAGCTGAGTTGGGGCGACTCGTCCTTGCCGCCAGAGACACCGAAGATGCCTGACATCTGGGCTGCGGCGAACGGCTGGCCGTCGCGCACGGAGGTGCTGGTCACTGACAGCGACGGGACGGAGGCCAGAGCGGCGTAGGGGTTGGCCGTGGAGCCAGAGGACGCGGTACTCGGTGTGGAGTTGCTGGTCGGGCTGCTCGTGGCCGAACATGCGCTCTGATCGCCAGCAATGCCACGGCAGTCAGGGTGCTCACTGTGGGAGGCGTCGGCTTCATGCGGTCCTCTTCGTGGCAATGATTTCGCCGTGGGGCACTAAGAACCACGCATCGGGATCCTGTCCCCAGGCGCGCCAGTCCGCGGCGATGTGGTCGATCTGGTCGAGGCTGAGTCCTTGTTCGGCGGCCCTCTGCGTGAAGTTGGAGTGCTGGACTCGATCGGCCTGGGATCCGCCCCACCACGCGGTTGCTTCGGGAGTGGCGTAGGTCCAGTTCGAGGATCCCGCGAACTCGACCTCCAGGCCTGCGGCGTGCGCCCAGGCCCGGAGCCGACGACCGGCAAACGGCTCACCACCCGTGGCGCGGGCGCCCTCGCAGTAGGTCTCGAGCCATTGGTCCATCCACGGCAGCTGCGGGTACCAGGCCATGGCTCCGTAGTCAGCGTCGCGAGCAACGATCAGCCCATCCGGCTTGCAGTAGTTGGCCATCGCCTCGAGGGCCTGCACCGGATTGGGGACGTGTTGGAGGACTTGGTGCGCGTGCACGATGTCGAATGATCCGGTCGCCACGTCCACGTTGAACAGGTCCCCCACGAAGAACTCGGTCACGTCATCGCCGCGTCGTTCGGCTGAGTTGCGGGCCACTGCGATCGCGTCGGCGGAGAAGTCGACCCCGACGACGTGACCCGCTGGACCTACGCGCTCTGCCAGGTCCAAGGTGATGGACCCCGGCCCGCAGCCCAGGTCGAGAACTTTCTGCCCGGGGGCGAGTCGGTCGAGAAAGTAGGCACAGCTGTTCGCGGCCGTGCGGGTAGCGTGCGAGGCCAAGACGCTGGGTTGATGGCCATGGCTGTAGCCAGACGTGTCGGCTGGTGTGTGGTGATCGCTCATGCCGTCACGCTAGAGCCAGCGTCTCTATATGTGAAACTATTATCTCAATAAATGGTCGGCCGCGGTCGCGAGGCGATCGAGGGCGGCCGTAAAGTCGTCGACCCCCAGGGGCGCGAGCGAGCGTCGGAGTTCCACCTCCACCTGATTGACGGCATCGTCGGCGATTTCGAGAGCGTGCAGCCCGCGGGAGGTGATCGACAGGACTCGCGAGCGGCCACCGTGAGGGGATGGTGTCTCCTGGACAAACTCGGCCTCGACTAGCCGATTTACGGTCTTGTTCATCGCCTGCTGGCTCACCCCACAAGCCGCCGCCAGCTGAGTTGCCGTCGATCCATGTCCGCGCTCCAACAGGAGCAACGCGTTGTACTGGGCCTTGGTCAAGCCACTATCGAGCAGGGCTCGATTCTTTGCGGCCTGCGATGCCTCCATGCTCCGTCGAAGGTGGCTCAACACTCGGTCCATGGGATTCATGCGACGATGATAACAACTGGTTGTGTAAACACAGGCTGCTTCAACCCATCAACCAATGTCCCCGGTCAGTACAGCTAGGCGGCCGGGCGTGGCTCGGCGTTGCGGCGCGTGATCTCGGCGGTCAGTGCCGCGGCGAACGTCGTCCAGGCGGCGTATGGCGCCAGCGCCACCCCCTTCTCGGGGCTGACCCTGGCGGCGCGGCGCACGAGGTCGGCCGAGCTCGCCGCCAGCGCCACCGCCTCGACCGTCGACAGCCGCAGCTGCTTGGCGCCGAAGAACAGCGCGCTCCAGCCGGCGTTGAGCACCAGGTTGGTGCCGAGGGCCGCGGCATACGCGCGAGCCTCGTCCTCGCGACTGGTCTCCTGCAGGTCCGCGATCGACAGGGCGGAGACGAGGGCGATGTCGGCATACAGCGCGGTCCAGGCCACGGGAAAGGCCCACGACGGGGGCTGCCAGGAGGGCTTCGACAGCCGGCGGTACCACCGGCTGGTGGGGTCGGTCACCAGCGAGCCCACGACCGCGGTGGCGGTCACGGCGGCGCCCGTCCACGCCAGGGTGCGGCGCCAGCGCCGGGTGTCCGACCCGCGGGCCGCACGGCGCACGGCCTCCTCGAACCCCGTTGCACCACCAGCTGGCTCGCCCACCAGGTCGGCGAGGTCGTGCTCGGAGGCGACGGTGTCGTGCAGCAGCGACCCGACGAGCGGCTTGGCCAGCTCGTGGTCCACGGGCGTCACGAGCCCGATCCAGCGCGCGGCGGCCCGCGGGGTCGTCACGGGGGCGGTCAGCACGAGGCGCGGCCCGAGGCCGAGGGCCCGGGCATAGCGCTTCATCATGTCGGCATAGCTGACGACGTCCGGCCCGGCGATGTCGAAGGTCCGGTTGACGTCGGGCGCCAGGTCCGCCGCCGCCACGAGGTAGTGCAACGCGTCGGCGACGGCGATGGGGGCGATCTCGTTGCGCAGCCAGCCGGGCGCGATGGCCCCGGGCAGCCGCTCGGCCAGGTGCCGCAGCATCACGAAGGACTGGGACCCGTCCCCCAGCACGACCCCGGCCTGCAGCGCGGCGGTCGGCACGCCCGAGCCGAGCAGGATCTCGCCGACCTCGACGCGGGAGGCGAGGTGCTCGGACAGCTCCTCGCCCTCGGGGTGCAGGCCGCCGAGGTAGACGATCCGGGACACCGCGGCCGCGCGCGCCGCCGCGGCGAACGCCTCGGCCATCGACCGCTCCTCGTCCTGGAAGTCGTCGCCGTCCCCCATCGAGTGCAGGAGGTACCACGCGACGTCCACGTCGCGCAGCGCGGTCGCGAGGTCCTCGGGCGAGGACGCGTCGCCCTCGACGACCTCCACCTGCCCCGGTCCCGCCACCCCCTCGACCACGGCGTCGCCCCACTCGGCCTGGCGGACCTTGTCGGCGCTGCGCGACAGGACGCGCACCCGCCACCCTCGCTCGACGAGCGCCCCGACGACCTCGCCGCCGACGTAGCCGGTGGCGCCGGTGACGAGCCCGAGCCGGGTCTCGGGGTGAGGAGCAGGGTCGGCAGCGGTCATGACATCTCCAGGAGCTCGAGGGTGGGGCCGAGCAGCAGGAGCATGCCGATCGACCAGGTCAGGTGAGCGACGACCGGGGCGAGGACCCCGTGCGTCAGGCGGCGCAGGGCGGCGACGGCGAGTCCGACGAGGAGCCCGGCGAGCGCGAGCAGGGGTATGCCGGCCAGCGCTGTGACGACGGTGTAGACCACGGTGCTGCCCACCACCGCACCCCGGCCGCCGAAGGCGTCGTAGAGCGCCCCGCGGTAGAACAGCTCCTCGACCACGCCGTTGAGCGCGGTGATGGCCACGACCACGGGCAGCGAGCCCCAGCGGGCGTGCGCGAGCAGCTGCTCGACCGGGGCGCTGAGGGCGGGCACCTGGGCCACGATCCCGGCCCCGAGGAGAAAGACGACGAGCAGCACGAGCCCGACGCCGAGGCCCACCAGCACGAGCCGCGGCGCCCGAGGTCGTCCGAGCTCCTCGGTGGCCCGCAGGGGTCGCCCGGCAGCCAGGGCACCGACGAGCCAGACGGCGGCCAGGCCCAGGGTGGCGGGGTAGAAGAGCTCGTCGCCGGGTCGGATCCGCAGGGCCCAGGCCAGGACGGCGGCCCCGACCACGACGGTGACGGCGGCGACCGCCCGACGGCGCGTCCGCGCGGCAGGGGGCTCGGCGTCAGCGGCTGTGCGCTCGGCCCGCTGGTGTCGCGCGAAGGCCTCGCGCCAGTGCTCCATGGCCTCACCCTATCGGGATACCTTTCGTCCATGGAACGATCCCGCGACGCCATCTCGCAGCCCCGCGTGTCCGTGGTCGTGCCCGTCCGTGACGACGCCGAGCTCCTGCGCCGCTGCCTGTCGGACCTCGCCCGGCAGAGCGTCGCCCCGTGGGAGGTGATCGTCGTCGACAACGCCAGCTCCGACGGCTCCGCCGCCCTCGCCCGGTCGTATGGCGCCCGCGTGGTCGCCGAACCCGTGGTGGGGGTGCCCGCGGCAGCGGCCCGGGGCTACGACAGCGCGACGGGCGACGTCATCGCCCGTTGCGACGCCGACTCGCGCCTGCCGCGCGACTGGGTCGCCCGGATCGCCCGCCGGTTCGCGGACGACGACCGCCTGGAGGGCCTGACGGGGCCGGGGTCGTTCTACGACCTGCCCCCGCGCCTCGCGCCCCTGGCCACCGCGGCCTACCTCGCCGGGACCTTCGCCGCGACGGGGGCGGCCCTGGCCGGCATACCGCTGTGGGGGTCCAACATGGCGCTGCGGCGCAGTGCCTGGGAGCGCGTGCGGCATCTCGTGACGCGCGACGACCCGGGGCTGCACGACGATCTCGACCTGAGCCTGGCGCTCGGTCCGCGGGCTCGCGTCACCCTCGACCCCCGGTTGCGGGTCGGGGTCGCGGGCCGGATGTTCCACTCCCCAGGCCAAGCCGCGCGGCGCGTCCGGATGGCGATGCGCACCCTGCGCCGCGGCTGGGCGAGCGGGGGGTCGCCCGGCCTGCGCTGGGTGGACCGGCTCCGTGTCCCGATCGGCCCCGGCCTGCCGACGCCGGTGCCCGTGCCCGACGCGGCCGCTGCCGAGCAGGTGGTCCTGCTGGACCCGGCCGGCCACGCCATCGGCACCGCCCCCAAGCGCGCCGTCCACCACGAGAGCACCCCGCTGCACCTGGCCTTCTCCTGCTACGTCGTCGACGACCGCGGCCGGGTGCTGGTCACCCGACGGGCCCGGGACAAGGCGACCTTTCCCGGGGTCGTGACCAACTCGGTGTGCGGCCACCCCGCGCCCGGTGAGGACCTGACCCACGCCGTCGTGCGGCGGGCGGCCGACGAGCTCGGTCTGGCCGTCGACCGGGTCCGGGTGGTCCTGCCGAGTTTCGCCTACCGCGCGCAGATGGCCGGGATCGTCGAGCACGAGCTGTGCCCGGTGCACGTCGCGGAGCAGGACGGCGCGGCCGAGGCCCTGTCCCCCGACCCGACCGAGGTCGACGACGCCTGGTGGGTGCCCTGGCCCGAGCTGCGCGACGGCGTCCTGAGCGGCTCGATCACCGTCTCCCCGTGGTGCGCCGACCAGGTCGCCGAGCTCGCCGACCTGCCCGACGACCCGCGCCAGTGGCCCACCGGCGACCTCACGACGCTGCCGCCGGCCGCCCGGCATCCGTGACGCGCCACGACTGGCTGGTCCGGCAGGGGCGGTGGCGCTGGCCCGACGTGGCGCGCCTCCTCGTCGCGGCCCTGGTGCCGCTGGTGTGGGTGGTCTACGGCGCCCCCGCAGCCGCGGCGATGTTCCTGGCCCTCGGCGGGGCGATGGCGGCGCGGTTCCTCGACCTGCCGCGTCGGCACGACCTCGCCTGCCAGGTCGTGCTCGCGCTCTCGGCATGGTGGGCCGCCGACGGCAGCTATGACCGCGTCCGGTGGCTGGACCTCGTCGCGCACGCAGGCTCGGGGGCCGCGCTGGCCCTGCTGGTGCTGCGTCTCCTGCCGCAGGCGCCGACCCGGGGTGCCCCGCTCGCGGCTGGTGAGCGCCGCCGCCGCGTGGCCACGACCACCCTGTCGGTGCTGGCCCTCGGCGTCGTCTGGGAGCTCGGCGAGCTGGCCGGGCACCTCTGGCTGGACCCCGCGATCCACGTCACGTTTGCCGACTCCCTGTCCGACCTCGTCGCCGACGGCGCCGGGGCGCTGGTGGCCGCCCCGGTCGCGACGCGGGTCAGCCCAGCAGCCAGCGGGCGATCAGCAGCTGCGTCAGCAGGAAGCCCACGGCGTAGTTGATCCACAAGAACCTGCGCCACCCGCCGTTGGCGCGCGGCGCCTGCGCGTCGCTCAGCGACCGATAGGGCCAGGCCATCCACAGGTAGGGCAGCACGAGCAGCGCGGCGAGCAGGCCCCACGTGCCGGTCGTGGCGAGCAGCAACCCGGCGGCGGCATACAGTCCGCAGCTGAGCCGCACGGTCGCGCGCGCCCCGATGACGGTGGCGACCGACCCGATCCCCGCGGCACGGTCGGCGGTCACGTCCTGCACGGCCCCGAAGGCGTGGCTCGCCATCCCCCACAGGAAGTACGCGAGCAGCGCGACCCATCCCTGCCAGGGCAGCGCCACCCCCGCGAGCACCACGCCGTAGACCGCGGGCGACACGAAGTGCGTGCTCGACGTCGCCGAGTCGACGAACGCCCGCTCCTTGAAGCGCAGCCCCGGCGCCGAGTAGGCCACGACCGCGGCCACCGACACCGCGAGCACGACCCCGGCAGCGAGCGACCCGTGCGCCAGCAGCCACAGCACGAACGGCACCGGCAGCAGCACCGCGGCCCACAGCGTGACCCGGTGCAGCGACCGGTCCAGCACGATGCCCTCCACGCCGCCCTTGCGGGGGTTGCGCAGGTCGGACTCGTAGTCGAAGACGTCGTTCACGCCATACATGAGCAGGTTGTAGGGCACGAGGAAGAAGACGATCCCGACGACCGCGCGCAGGTCGAGCCGCCCGGCGGTCAGCAGGTAGGCCGCGCCGAAGGGGTAGGCGGTGTTGACCCAGCTCAGCGGCCGGGACGACGCGACGAGCCGGCCCAGCGTGGTCATCGGCGAGTCCCCTTGTCTCGCAGACGGACCCACAGCGCAGGGAGCAGGATGGCGGCGCCCAGCGGGTAGGCGAGGTCCTCGATGGGCGCGAGCCCGAGCTGGACCCCGCTGCGGTGCTGGTCGCCGTAGTCGAACAGGTCGGCGGCGATCATGAGGTTGTCGAAGACGACCGTCAGCGCGGCCAGCCCGGCGAGCATCAGCAGCATCGGCCGCAGCCACGGACCGCGGCGACCCGCCGGGACGCCCGGCAGCGCCAGCCACGCCCCGAGCGCCGCGGCACCCAGCATCACCGCGTTGACCAGGGTGAAGGTCATCGCGCCTCCCCTTGGTGCCGGGCCCACCGACGCCCGCCGCACCACAGGCACATCGTCGACCAGCACAGCAGCACGAGGAAGAACAGCTCCTCGACGGGGAGCTCCGGCGCCACCTGCAGACCGGTCATCCAGGGCGTGTCCCCGCGGTGGAAGAGCCCGAGCGCGATGCCGGCGAGGTCCCACACGACGAAGTAGCCGAGCCCGACCGCCAGCACCACGAGCGCCGCCCGCGGCCGGTCCCACACGAAGAGGCGCCAGCGTCGGTCGATGGCCGCGACCCCGCCGAGCGACAGCAGCAGCGCGGCGAGGTAGGCGAACCCCGTCACGCCGACACCGCGGCCGGGGCGGGCAGCCGCACCAGGGCCCGGGCCGCGGTCGCCGCCTTCACCGGGGTGGGCACCCGGATCCGGGAGCTGAAGACGTCGTGGTCGGCGGCCTCGATGCGGTCCAGGATCTGGGAGTAGAGCAGCCGGGCCGTCGCCACGCAGCGCGCCGAGGCGCCGGGGAGCAGGGGGATGCCCCGGTCGGCCTCGGCATACAACGCGCGGTTGCGCTCGATCTGCTCGGCGAGGAAGGTGCGCCACTGCGGGGTCACGCGCCGCAGCGCCGGGTCGGCGCCGTGGGCCCGTAGGTCGGCCTGCGGGAGGTAGACGCGGCCCCGGTCCAGGTCCTCGGCCACGTCACGGATGAAGTTGGTCAGCTGGAAGGCCAGCCCGAGCGCGCGGGCCGGCCCGAGGGCGTCGGGGGTCGTGGGTCGCAGCACGGGCAGCATCATCTCCCCGATCACCGCCGCGGACCCGTCCATGTAGCCGAGCAGGTCCTCCCAGGTCTCGTAGCGCGTCGTCGTCAGGTCGGCCGCCATGGCGCCGAAGAAGCGGTCGAGGACGGCCTGGTCGAGCGCGCAGCTGCGCAGCGTGCGGACGACGGCGGCGAGCACGGGGTCGTCCACCGGGGCACCGTCGACCGCCTGCAGGACCGTATGCCGGAAGGCTGCGAGCCGCCGCTCGGTGTCCTGGACCTGCGAGGGCGTGGTCGCCCCCGGCTCGTCGACGATGTCGTCGGCGGCCCGGCACAGGGCGTAGACGGCGTGGACGTGCCGGCGGCGCTCGGCCGGCAGCAGCGCGACGCCCCAGTAGTAGGTGGTGCCGTGGCGGCGGGTGATCGCGGCGCAGCGCCGGTAGCCCTCGCGCTCCAGCGGGCCGGGCCCGCTCATCGGGCCCTGCTGCCCGCCGCGGCCAGGGCGTCCACGCGGTCGGCCGCGAGCTTGCCGCTGACCAGGACCATCGGCACACCGACGCCGGGGATCGTGCTCGACCCGGCGAAGATCAGCCCCGGGACACGCTTCTCGAGGTTGGACGGACGCAGCGGGCCGGTCTGGGCGACGGTGTGCGCGAGCGCGAAGGGGGTGCCGTGGGCGTGGCCGATCCGCTGCCAGTCCGCCGGGGTCCACAGCTCCTCCGCGACCACGTCGGTCGGGTAGCCGTGCGTCTCGAGGAAGCCGTGCAGGCCCTCGCGCATCGGCCCGGCCATGTGATCCCAGTCCTGGCCGCCGTCGAGGTTGGGCACGGGCTCGAGGACGTAGAGGGTGGAGCCGCCCGGCGCGGCCAGCGACGGCTCGGTGACGGACGGGACGGTCACCAGGCGCGAGGGGTCGGGCATGAGCTGCTTGCGGCGCAGCAGGGCGTCGAAGGCGGCGTTCCACTGCTCGCCGAAGTGGATGTTGTGATGAGCGACGTGCTCCGGCACCGGCGAGCGCGTCCCGACGTGCCACACCACCGCCGAGGGCGAGTAGGTGCCGTGCCGCACCGCGCGCGGCGGTCGCAGGTCGGGCAGCAGCCGCTCGTAGGCCACCGGCAGGTCCAGCGTGCAGACGACGACGGGCGCGTGGAGGCGCTCGCCGTCGGCGAGCTCCACGCCGCTGACCGCGCCGGTGACGGTGCGCAGCAGCCGGGTCACCTCCGCGTCGTACCTCACCTGCACGCCGGCGCGCTCGGCGGCGGCGGCCATGGCGACCGGTATGGCGCCCATGCCCCCCTCGGGGAAGTGGACCCCCTCGACGGTGTCCATGTAGGTGATGACGGCGTAGATGGCGAGCGCCGACTCGGGCGGCAGCCCGGCATACATGGCCTGGAAGGTGAACAGGCGGTGCAGCCGCGGGTCCTGGAAGCGGTCGCGGATCAGCGGCCCGAGCCTCCGCAGCGGCCCGAGCCGCAGCAGCCGCGCCACGGCTCGCGGCTCGGACAGCATGTCCGCCACGGAGTCGAAGTTGCGGTCGATGAAGTGCGGCATCTCCACCGCGTAGAGCTCGCGCAGCCACGCCACGAAGCCGTCGTAGGCGGCGGCGTCCACGCTCCCGCACGTCCGGCGGATCTCGTCGCGCATCGCCTCCTGGCCGTGGCGCACGTGGATCGTGCTGCCGTCGTGGAAGGTCGCGCGGTAGGCCGGGTCGAGGACCCGCATCGGCACGCTGTCGGCCACGCTGGTGCCGACCGCCCGCAGCGCACCGTCGAGCAGGTCCGGCATGGTCATCACCGTCGGCCCGGTGTCGAAGGTGTAGCCGGCGCGGCGGGACCGCCCCGCGCGTCCTCCCGGACCGGCGTCACGCTCGACCAGGGTCACCTGGTGACCGCGTCCTCGCAGGTGGCACGCCGCCGCCAGCCCGGCCAGCCCGGCCCCGACGACGATGACATCGGTCTGCGGATCCGGCATACGGTCCGACCTCCTGGGAAGTAGGATCGGGCCGCCTGCCCCTGCAGACCACGCCCTCGTCACGAAAGGTTCTTTCGACGGCTGGGTTATTCCACCATCGAAATTTGCCATGGTCAACCGACGCCAGCCCGCACCGGATCCGCAGCCGGCGAGCCACCTCGTGCGCGAGGTCGGGGACGCCGTCCGGCGGCTGGGCCTGCAGGTCAACTCCTACGTCGCGGCCGTGTCCCGCCGGACCGGCCACCACGCCTCGGACCTGCACGCGGTCGCCGTGGTGCGGCGCGCAGCCGAGCGGGGCGAGCCCATGGGTGCCGGCGACCTCGGGCGCGCGTTGGGCCTTTCCCCCGCCGCGGTCAGCGCCATGCTGCGCCGCATGGAGCGCGCCGGGCACGTGCAGCGCACCCGCGCGGGTGACGACGGACGGCGGGTGCTGCTCGTCCCCACCGACCAGACCTTCCAGGACAGCAGCCACCTGTTCGAGCCCATGACCGAGGGCTTCGGCCAGGTGCTGGAGGACTACTCCCCCGAGCAGCTGGACCTGGTCGCCGAGGTCCTGGACCGGCTGCGGGACGCCACTGCCGGCGCCGAGCGGGAGCTCGGCCACCGGCCGTGAGCGCGTCCGCCTCCGGCGGGGAGGACGGGGAGCAGGGGGCGGATCAGAAGACGGGCTTGCCGCCCGTCACCCCGAGCACCGTCCCGGAGACATAGCTCGCCTCGTCGGACGCCAGGAAGACATAGGCTGCGGCGACCTCCACCGGGTGCCCGGCCCGGCCGAGCGGCGTGTCGGAGCCGAAGCCCTCGACCTTCTCCTCCGGCATGGTCGCCGGGATCAGCGGGGTCCAGATCGGGCCCGGCGCGACGGCGTTGACCCGGATGTCGCGCTCGCCCAGCTGACCGGCCAGGTTGACGACCATGTTGTTGAGCGCGGCCTTGGTGCCGGCGTAGTCGAGCAGGTTGTCCGACGGGCTGTAGGCCTGGACGCTCGTGGTGATGATGATCGAGCCGCCGCGCAGCTCCTCCGCCAGCTCCTGCACCAGCCAGAACGGCCCGAACACGTTGGTCGCGAAGGTCCGCTCGATCTGCTCCGGCGGGAAGTCCTCGATGCGCTCGTGGGTCATCTGGTAGGCGGCGTTGGCGATCAGCACGTCCAGCCCGCCCAGGGCCGAGACGGCGGCCCGCGCCACGCGCTGGTTCTCGTCATACGTCCGCAGGTCCGCCTCGATCAGCTCGCAGGTGCCGCCGGCCTCCTGCACCGCGGCCTGCGTCGCCCTGGCGTCCTCGGCCTCCTGCGGCAGATGCGTGACCACGACGCTCGCGCCCTCCTTGGCGGCGACGACCGCCGTGGCGCGGCCGATCCCCGAGTCTCCGCCGGTGATGAGGATCCGCTTGCCGGTCAGGCGGTCCCGCCCCACCCACGACGACTCGCCGTGGTCGGGGGACGGCTGCAGGTCGACCTCGGAGCCGGGCCATGCCTGCTTCTGCTTGGGGATGGCGGACAGGTCAGGGGCGCTGGTGCTCGTCGTCATCGTCGTCCTCGGTGGGTTGCGGGGGGGGAGGGGAGGTGTGGGGCCGCGGCTCGTGGCTGAACCGCGTGAGCGCCGACCGGTGCTGCTTCGTAGGCCGGTTCGCCCCACACGACACCCACCTACCCGGCCGCGGGGAGGCCTACCCCTTGAGACGGCGCGGATCAGCGGGCGCCGCGAGTAGCATGGCGCGGAGGATCGAACGAGGAGCAAGTGCATGAACCCGCTGCCACCTGAGGCCTCCCAGGTCTTCGCGCGGCTCAACGAGATCGTCTACTCCGGGGCCACCACCCAGGCGGTCTACGACGCCATCGTCCACGCCACCGTCGAGCTCGTCGACGGGTGCGACCGCGCGGCGATCCTGCTGCGCGACCGCGAGCGCCTCACCAGCGCCGCCGCCACCGATGCCGTCGCGCGAGGCATCGACGAGCTGGAGCTGAGCATCGGCGACGGGCCCTGCCTCGACGCCATCGTCGACGAGGCCGTGCAGTTCGACCCCGACCTCACCACCCCCACCGCCTGGCCCGGGCTCGCCGCGCGGGTCCTGGCCGACACCCCCGTGCGCGGCATGATCGGCTGCCGGCTGCTCATCGACGGGACCAAGGTGGGAGCCCTGGACCTGTTCGCCGACCAGCCCGGGGCACTGACCCAGCGCTCCGTCGACCAGGCCGCCATCATGGCCTCCCTCGCCTCCGTCGCGATCATGACGGTGCGCGCCCGCGGCGAGGCCGCCAACCTGACCCGTGCCCTCGACAACTCCCGCGCCATCGGCAAGGCGGTCGGCCTGATCATGGCGGCGCGCAAGGTCGACGACGACGAGGCCTTCCAGGTGCTGCGCAAGACCAGCCAGGACCTCAACATGAAGCTCTCGCTGGTCGCCGAGGAGATCGTCCGCGGCCAGACCCAGCAGGCCCGCCGCTGACGCGCACGACGATCCGCGCGCCAGGGCTAGACTGGCCCCTCGCGCCGACCACCACCTCCGCCGGGTGGCGGTGCACGGGCCTCTAGCTCAGCTGGTCAGAGCAGCGGACTTTTAATCCGCGGGTCGTGGGTTCGAGCCCCACGGGGCCTACCCCGCACCCCCCACCCGAGGAGGCTCGTCATCGACTCGACCGACCGCCCCGGCTCGGCCCTCGCCTACTGGACCACCGGGCCCGGCACGGGCGAGCTGCGCACCGAGCCGCTCCCCCCGCTCGGCAACGACGAGGTCCTCGTGCGCACCCTCGCCTCGGGGGTCAGCCGCGGCACGGAGCTGCTCGTGCACCGGCACCAGGTGCCGCCCGAGATCGCGCCGCTGATGCGGGCGCCTTACCAGGTGGGGGACCTACCGGGCCCGGTCAAGTACGGCTACCTCAACGTGGGGGTCGTCGAGGCCGGCCCCGCGGAGCTGCAGGGCCGCAGGGTGTTCTGCCTCTATCCCCACCAGGACCGGTATGTCGTCCCCGCCGCCGCCGTCGTGCCCGTCCCCGACGACGTGCCCACGCACCGCGCCGTGCTCGCCGGCACGGTCGAGACCGCCGTCAACGCCCTGTGGGACGCCGCCCCGCGCATCGGGGACCGCGTCGCCGTGGTGGGGGCCGGCATGGTCGGGCTCGCCGTGGCCCTGCTGCTGCGCCGCCATCCGTTGCAGCACCTCGAGGTCGTGGAGACGTCCGCGTCGCGTCGCGAGCAGGTCCGCACGCTCGGCCTGACGGCCGTGGAGCCGGACCAGGCAGTGGTCGACTGCGACCTCACCTTTCACACGTCAGCGACCTCCGCCGGCCTCACCACCTGCCTCGACCTGCTCGGCGTCGAGGGCGAGGTGGTCGAGATGTCGTGGTACGGCACCCGCACCCCCGAGGTCCCCCTCGGCGGGGCCTTCCACGCCAAGCGGCTGTCGGTGCGGGCGAGCCAGGTGTCCCGGGTCAGCCCCGCCCGCAGCGCCCGCCGCGGCTACGCCGACCGGCTCGCCGTCGCCCTGGCCGCGCTCGCCGACGACGCGTTCGACGAGCTCCTCTCCCCCGCCGTCGACCTCGCCGACCTGCCGGCCACCATGGTCGAGCTCGCCGACGGCCGGCGCGACGCCGTGTGCCAGCTCGTCACCTATCCCGACCCGTCCCCCGACCAGCAGGAGTAACCGTGTTCAGCGTCACCGTCGGCAGCAGGTTCATGTGCGCCCACAGCCTCCCCGACCCCTTCTTCGGGCCCGCCCAGCAGCTCCACGGCGTCACCTACGTCGTCGAGGCGACCTTCGAGCGGCGCGAGCTGGACGAGCACAACGTGGTCGTCGACATCGGGGCCGCCACCGAGCAGCTGCGGGCGATCCTCGCGCCGCTCGACTACCGCAACCTCGACGACGTCGAGGAGCTCGCCGGCATCCTGACGACCACCGAACGCATGGCGCAGCACATCGCCGAGCGGCTCACCGCCACGATGGACCTGACCGGTCTGCACGCCGTGCAGGTGCTGCTGCGCGAGCACGCCGACGCCTGGGCGAGCTACCGCATCGACCTGTCGGCGTGACCTCGGTCGGGTTCGTCATACCGGACCTCGGGCGACCCTCCGGGGGCTCGACGTATGACGAGCAGGTGGTGCGGGCCTGGCCGCCCGAGGGACCCCCGGTGCACCCGATCGCCGTGCCGCACCCGACCCCGCCCGACACGCTCGCGGTGGCGCTGCGCCGGCACCCCGTGACGCTCGTGGACGGGCTCGTCGGCTCCGAGCACCCGGACGTCCTGGCCGAGGCGGCCGAGGACGGGCACGCGGTGGTGCTGCTCGTTCACCTGCCGCGACCCGCGGACTCGGGCCTGACCGACGACGACCGCGAGCGGCTGGCCGGGCTCGAGGCCGCGGCGCTGCGCACGAGCCAGGGGGTCGTCGTGCCGAGCCGGTGGGCGGCCGCGGACCTGGAGCGTCGCTACGGGGTGGCGGGGGCGGTCGTGGCCGTGCCGGGCGTGGCCCCGGCTCCGCTCTCCGAGCCGCACCGGGTGCCGGTCATCGTGCAGGTCGGGGCGATCGGGCCGCTCAAGAACCAGCTGCTGACGGCCGAGGCGCTGCTCGCCTCCGGGGACCTGGGGCTGTGCGTGCGGTTCGTGGGTCCGGTGCTCGATCAGCCGTATGCCGATCGGCTCGCCGAGTCCCTCCGGCCGCTGGGTTCACGGGCGCAGGTCCACCCCGGCACCGACGCCGCCGGGGTCGCCGCGCTCCTCGCCGAGGCTCACCTGGTGGTCAGCGTCGCGACCACCGAGACCTACGGCCTGACCGTCACCGAGGGGCTGGCGCGCGGGCTGCCGGCGCTGGTCGGGCGGGGCACCGGCGCCGAGGAGGCCCTGGCCGCGGGCGGGTCGGACCCGCAGAACCTGCCGGGGGCTGCCGTGGCCACGGACGACCCGCAGGAGCTGACCATAGCGCTGCGTACCTTCGTGCAGGACAGCACGATCCGCGTACGATGGCGCGCCGCCGCCGAGGTCGCCCGAGGGCGGCTGCCGCGGTGGGACGACACCGCCCGCACCATCGCCGCAGCGTGCGGTCAGCGCAGGACCAGCTCCGTGCAGACGTCGTCGCCCAGCACGAACCTGCGCGAGGGGTGACGAGGGGCGTCGCCGATCTGGGACGCTGGTTGCACCCGCAGCCCTGGCACACCGTCGCCGAGCAGGACGGGCACCGTGGTGACGTAGAGCCGGTCGAGCTCCCCCGCGTCGGCGAACCGTGACACGGTGCGCCCGCCGCCCTCGACGAGTACCCGCCCGAGGCCACGCGCCCGCAGGGTCGCCACCACCTCGGCCGGCGCGAAGTCCGTCGTCGGCAGCCGCAGCACGGTCACGTGGTCGGCGACCCCGGGCACCTGCGCGTCCGGACCCACGAGCCACAGCGTCGGCGAGGTGGCCTCCACGAGGACGGTGGCGTCGTGCGGCACCCGGGCATGGGGGTCGAGGACGACCCGCGTCGGGTGGGGGCCGCTCACCTCTCGCACGGTCAGCTGCGGGTCGTCGGCCACGACGGTGCCGGCGCCGACGACCACGGCGTCGACCAGAGCCCGCAGCCGGTGCAGGTGCTCGTGGTCCGCGGCGCCGGACAGGCCCGCGCCGTCGCCGGACCGGGTGGCGATGAAGCCGTCCAGGCTCTGCGCCATCTGCGCGACCACCGCCGTCGGCTGCGCGACGAGCGGGCCGTAGCGCTCCACCAGCTGAAGGTCCTCGCTGGACGATGCGGAGACCGGCACGCGCCCGTCGAGCAGCTCCTGCCACACCGACGCCTCGGGAGGGGCGTCGTGCCGCATCCGGGCCCGCTTGGTGTGCAGGTAGAAGACGCTGTCCGGGGGCTCGGGGACGAACATGCCGGTCCGCTCGACCACCTGGATGCCGAGCGCGGCGAGCGCCTCCTCCTTGCCGGGGTTGGAGCTCATGAGCCGGATCCGCGGCAGGCCGAGGTCAGCCAGGATCGCCGCCGCCTGGCCATAGTCACGGGCGTCGCTGGGGTGCCCGAGCGCCAGGTTGGCATCGACCGTGTCGACCCCGGCGTCCTGCAGCCGATAGGCCTTGAGCTTCTCGAGCAGCCCGATCCCCCGGCCCTCGTGGCCGCGGACGTAGACCAGGACCCCGAGACCCTCGCCGGCGATGCGCGCGAGCGCGGCGTCGAGCTGCACCCCGCAGTCGCAGCGCCACGAGCCGAGCCCGTCGCCGGTGAGGCACTCCGAGTGCAGCCGCACCAGGGGCGGGACGTCCGGGACGGCGTCGTCGTGCACCCCGACGCTCAGCGCGACGTGCTCGGTGCCGTCATACCCGAGGTAGCCGACCATGCGGAAGGTGCCGTGCCGCGTGGGCAAGACCGTCTCCACCACGCGCTCGACGACCTCGCCGGTGCCTGGCGTCGGCGACGCGGTCACCATGCCGCCTCCGTCCGGGCCGACACCGGCAGGTGCTCGCCGGGATCCCCGAGGTGGGGCACGACAGCCACCGCCCCGGCCGCCACCAGCTCCGCACGTCGCCGTGGGTCGCTGCTCACCCCGATGCCTCGCACACCCGCCCTGGACGCCGCAACCATGTCGCTCACACTATCGCCGTAGAACGCGGTGCGGTCCGTTGCCGACCCGAGGACCGCCATCGCGTCCAGGAGCAGCGCAGGCTCCGGCTTGAGCCGATCCACGTCGGCACCGTGGCGGGCCGCCACGTGGTCGACGAGAGACAGGACGCCGCACTGCTGGAGGGCGGCCCGGACCGCCTCGTCGGCGTTGTTGGAGACGACGGCGACGGCATACCCCTCGTCGTGGGCCCCGTGCAGGAAGGCGACCGCGCCGGGGGCCGGGAGAGCCTGCCGGGCGGCGCGGACCTCGGCCGCGGTAGCCCGACGCTCCAGCTCGGGCAGCAGCTCTGGCGCCAGCTCGCGCACCGAGCGGAGCACCTGCACGTGGTCGACCGCCGCCTCGAGCCGGCAGCCCGTGCGCGTGGCCAGGACGCCCGCGATCTCCTCGGCGAGCACCAGGTGAGCGGGGTCCGGAAAGAGCTTGGTCAACGGGCCGTCGAGGTCGATCAGCAGGGTCGCGGAAGGCATCCACAGACCTTAGTGGCTCACCCTGGCCGGTGTCGGCTTGTCGCCCCGCGGCCGCTCCGGCTGCCAGCCACCCTCGGGCAGCCCGCCGGTGTCCTCCACGTCCACGGCGACGTCGCGCAGCTTGCGGTCGAGCAGCCGGCTGCATCGGATGCTCCACCGCCACCGCTCCACCGACGCACCCCCTTGCCGCTCGTCGGGCAAGACCCGCTGTGTGATGAGGTGGACGCATGACCCGCCGCCCTCGCCGCAACGCCGGCAAGCCCCAGAGCGCCGACATCGTCGGACACCTCACCACGCTCGCGGCCTGGGAGGAGGGTCTCGCCGCCGGCGCCTACACCACCTCCACCCACGGCCGGACGCTCGAGCAGGAGGGCTTCCTGCACTGCTCCTCGCCGGAGCAGCTCCCGCGGACGGCACGGCGGTTCTACCAGGACGTCCCCGGCCCGCTGGTGGTGCTGGTCATCGAGCCCGCCCTGCTCGGCCGCAGCCATCTCAGGCTCGAGCAGGTCGGGGACCAGACCTACCCGCACCTGTATGGCGCCCTGCCGCCCGAGGCCGTCATCGCGGTGATGCCGACGTGGTTCGAGGACGGGGAGCTGCGGCTCGCCCCGAGCCGCTGACCGTCAACGGGGATCGCCGCACAGATAGAGCACGTCCGGTGCCACGTCGCCGCGGTGGACGTCCACGCGCTCCACCTCGGCGTACACCTGCCGCAGCCGTGACTCGAAGGGCTCGGACGGCCACGCGGACCAGTAGGCGCAGAGCCCACCCGGCGCCAGACTGCGGGCCGCCACGAGCAGGGCCGGGTCGGCATACAGCGCAGCGTTGCGCTCGTGCACCAGCCACTCGGGACCGTTGTCCGTGTCGAGCACGATGGCGTCATAGCTCTCCTGGGTCGTTGCGAGGTGCTGCCCCACGTCCCCCCGGATGACCCGCAGCCGCTCCAGGTCAGGTCCAGAGAGCCCCCAGCGGGCCCGGAAGTATCTCTCCCACCACCGCACCACGAGCGGCTCGACCTCGACGACGTCGATCTGCCCCGCCCCCGACTCGAGGGCCTGCACCACCGACGACCCGACCCCCAGCCCACCGATCAGCAGCCGTGCACCTCGCCGCACCCGGGCCAGCGTGGCGGACACCATCAGTCGCTCCGAGACTGTGACGCGCGTGTCCATGAGGAAGACGCCGTTGGCGATGACCTCGAGGTCGGTCCCGTCGGTCCGCAGGACCAGCTCGCCGTTGACGCCCTCGCCCCGGTCCAGGACGACGAGCGCGCCGCCCACCTCGTCCCCAGGGCTCAACGACGGCATGAGCCGCGGCCCCCTGGGTATGCGCGACAGCACCCACCTCCGAGCCCAAGGAGATGCACATGTCCTCCCGCACCTGGCTGCGACGCGCGACCGTCACCGCCCTGGCCGCCGCCGTCGTCCCCCTCGGCGCCCTCCCCGCCGCGGCCTCCGCTGACGCCTCCCCGCGGCACGTCGTGGCGGCGTTGGCGGCCGACACGTCCACGCCCACGCCGAGCAGCTCCACCGAGCGACCGGTCACCAAGGGCGAGCAGGGGGACCTGAGCTTCGGGTACGTGCTCTTCGGCGTGGTCGTCGCGTTGTTCGTGGCGCTCGGCGCGTGGTTCCTGAGGACGCGCCGCGGTCGTCCCCAGTAAAGGGCTCACCCCTGTGAGCCCCGATGGCCGTTCTTGAGCTCCATCACCAGCTCGTCCAGGGCCTGGGCCAGGGTCGGCATCGCCGCGCGGACGCTCTCTTGCTGCCGGGCGGTGTAGTCCGGGTTGCTGCCGTTCTCGGTCCACGCCCGGACCACGGCGTCCAAGACCTTGAGGCGACGCTCGTCCATGGTGACCTCCTCGTCACTGGTTGGTGCAGGTCATCCTCGCACCTCGCCGAGGATGCAGCGCACCGACCCCCCGGTCCGCCTCTGTGTCCCTGCCGCGCCCTGCCCCCGACCGACATGCGGGCACCGGTTGGGCCACCTGTCACCCTCGGTTACGGTCGCGGCATGGACATCTCGATGGAGAGCTTCCACGTGGGGGGACGCAAGGTCGGCGCCCTCGTGCGGCGCCTCACCCCCACCCAGCTACGCAGCCTCCTCGTCTACCGCGACGGACCCCGGCTGCGGCGCACCGACCACACGCTCACGCACCGCGGTGACGTCCGGGACTGGACGTCCTGCTCGCTCAGCACCCCGGAGGGGTCCACGTCGGCGCGGCGCACCGATGCCACGACCATCGACGTGGACGGGACCGCGCACGAGATCCCGGCGGACACGATCCCCAGCAGCGCCCAGACCGTGGTGCTCGAGCAGATGCTCGCCGGCTCGCACACCGACGAGGAGTTCCACGTCCTGGACGAGTCCACCCCGCAGGACGCCCCGCGCAGCGCCCACCTCAGCGTCGGCAACCCCGAGACGGTCCAGCTGCCCGGCCGGGCCGAGCAGGAGCTCGGCATGGTCACGTTGTTCGTCGACGAGTCGGCCTCGCACCACTTCTGGTTCGACAGCCACCACGTCCTGGCCGCCGACTGGGAGGGCCCTCGCAGCTACCTCGTCAGCTCGCACGACGAGCTGCTGGCCGGCCTCGACGACGAGGTCGCCGCCGCGGTGCGGGAGTTCATCGCCTGACGCGCGGCCCGTATGCCGGAGCCCGCCGCCTCGCCCCGTTGGGGTGGGGTCAGGCGGCGGGCTCGCGGCATACGGGCGGAGATGTTCAGGCCAGCCCGGCCTGCTCCTGCCGCAGCGCGTCGACGAGGCGCCCCTCGGGCAGCTCGACGTCGGCGTAGGTGAGGTACTCGTCCTTCTTGACGTCGCGCGTGAGCACACAGCCCTCGGCGACGCCCATCGGCAGCAGATCCTCGGCGGCGGTGACACCCGCGGCCTCGCACTGGCCGTAGGTGTCGTAGCCGCCCAGCCCGTCGAGCGTGTGCCCGGCCGGGAGGTCCCGCTTGGCCACGGTGATGACCTCGACGGTGGGCTTGCCGGCGGGGGTGATCGCGTAGTCCCCGAAGAGCACCGCGCGGGCCACCGTCAGCGGCACCTCGAAGTGGCACAGGTGGTAGGGCGTGTAGAACGAGTAGAGCGGCCCGTCCCCGAGCTTGTAGAGCTTGAGGTAGTGCTGCTGCTTGGGGTCGTCGTGCGTCGCGAAGCAGTAGACGCCCGGTCCGGGCTGCGCGCCCACGACGTAGTCCACGACGCCGCCGAGCTCCTTGAGCTGCTCCACGTCGTAGAGCCTGGTCGCGGCGTCGATGTGCTCGCGGTGGTCGGCGCCCTTGAGCCCGCGCTTCTCGACGGTCATGCCCGTCGCGTTGGCCACGAGGGCCTGCTCGAAGGACACCTTGGTGCCGTCCGCGAAGCTCGTGACCATGTAGGGATCCTGGCCCCACTGCTTGGCGAACCCCTCCTGCGTGGTGGGGTTGCGGTACTCGTCCTGCAGGCCCTTGATGTTGCCCATGACCAGCGGCGTCAGCCCGATGGACTTCACGAAGCGGTAGAGGTTCATCTGGACACCCGGCTGGTCGCCGTCGCAGCCCGTGATGATGACGCCCTTGGCGAGCGCCCGCTGCTTGAGCGCGTAGCCGACGGTGCCGTCGACCTCGGCGTTGAGCAGCACGACGTGCTTGCCGCCCTCGATCGCGTCGGCGACCACGTGCGCGCCGTACTCGACCGCGCCGGTCGCCTCGACGATGGCGTCGATGGAGCCGGACTCCGTGACGGCCTGGTGGTCGCTGGTGATGACGGCCTTGCCGGCCTTGACCGCGGCGTCGAGCGCCTCGGCCGAGTCGACGACCTCCCAGTCGGTGACGCCCGCCTCGGAGTAGGCCCGCTCGGCGTTGGCCTGGGTGCGGTTGACGATGGCGGCGACGACCATCCCGGGAACGGAGTTCGTGACCTGGTTGACGAAGCCGCGGCCCATGAAGCCCGCGCCCACCAGGGCCACCCGGATCGGGTTGCCCTCGGCCTCGCGCTGGGCCAGGGCGGTGTCGACGATGATCATGCGTCCTCCTTGAGCTGCGCCTGGCGCGGCGCGGGCAGGGTCGCGGGCTTCTCGACGTCGTCGCGGTCGGCGAAGAGCGGCCAGGCCGCGTCCTTGTCGCTGATGACCGCGATCTCGCGACCCCAGTCGATGCCGAAGGCCGGGTCGTCGTAGCGGAAGCCCCGCTCGGTGTTCGGCGTGTAGGCGTGGGACACCTGGTAGGTCACCTCGCAGTCGTCCTCCAGCGTCAGGTAGCCGTGCGCGAAGTACTCCGGCACGTAGAGCGCCTGCCGGTTGTCGGCGGTGAGCTCCACCTTGACGTGCTGCAGGTAGGTCGGGCTGTCCGGACGCATGTCGACGATCACGTCGATGATGCGGCCGCGGATGCAGCGGACCAGCTTGGCCTCGGGGGCCGGGTCGATCTGCTGGTGCAGGCCCCGGATCGTGCCGGCCTTGTAGTTGTAGGACATGTTGCACTGGATCACGGCCGGGGTCAGGCCGGCGTCCTCGAACTCCTGGGTGCAGAAGGTGCGGGCGAAGAAGCCGCGGTCGTCCTGCAGGAGCTTGAGGTCGATCAGGGCCGGGCCCTCGATGTCGAAGGTGCGGAACTCCATCAGAGGATGCTCCCCGCCGGCTTGGTCCAGAACATCTGGTCGTCGATCTGCTTGGTGCGCATCAGGTACTCGAGCTGCTTGAGGCGGGTGTGGCCGCGGCCGGTGAAGGTGGCCTCGTCCAGGTCGATGGTCGTGAAGACCTCGGCCAGCTGCTGGGCGCCACGCTCGGCGTCCCAGTCGCTCGCGTAACCCGGCAGCTGGGACGCGATCTTGTCGAAGTTGACCTTGTAGGAGCGGTTGTCACCGGCGTTGTCGCCGAAGGTGACCTCGCAGCCGGGGAAGGCCGCGCCGACGATCTCGGCGATCTCGCGGACCCGCCAGTTGTGCTCGGTCTTGCCGACGTTGAAGATCTGCTGGTGCACGGCCTCGCGCGGCGCGTTGATGGCGCAGCGGATCGACTTGGCGATGTCCAGGGCGTGGACCAGCGGGCGCCACGGGGTGCCGTCGGAGGTCATCGCGATCTTCTTGGTGGTGTAGGCCAGGCCCGACAGGTTGTTGAGCACGATGTCGAAGCGCATGCGCGGGGAGGCGCCGTACGCCGTCGCGTTGCGCATGAAGGTGGGCGAGAAGTTGTCGTCGCCCATCGGCAGCACGTCCCGCTCGACCATCGCCTTGCACTCGGCATACGCGGTCTGCGGGTTGACCTGGGACTGCTCGTCGACCACGCCGTCGGCCACGCCGTACACGGAGCAGCTGGACATGTAGACGAACCGCGGGACGCCGGCCTGCTTGGCCAGCTCGGCGAGCTTGACCGAGCCCTTGTGGTTGACGTCGTAGGTGACGTTGGGGATCAGCGCGCCGAGCGGGTCGTTGGACAACTCGGCCATGTGCACGATGGCGTCGTGGCCGCGGACGTCCTCGACCGTGAGGTTGCGGATGTCCTTGCGCAGGGTCTTGGCGCCGAGGTCGACGCCGTTGTAGAGCCAGCCCTGGGCGTAGAAGCCCGTGTCGACGCCGGTGACGTCGTGGCCGTCGCGGATCAGCTCCGCGGCGACGAGACAGCCGAGGTAGCCCTCGGTACCAGTAACCAGAACCTTCATGTGGATGTCCTCAGTCCTTCCAGATCTTCCAGGGAGCCTTGTCGTCGTCCCAGAGCCCGTTGAGCTCCTTCCAGTCGCGGAAGGTGTCCATGCCCATCCAGAAGCCCTCGTGCTCGTAGACCGCGAGCTCGCCGTCGCGGGAGACCTGCTGGAGCGGCTTCTTCTCCATCATGTCCTCGTCGGCGATGTCGGCCAGGTAGGTGTCGACGAACTCGCGCTTCATCATGAAGAATCCGCCGCTGACCCAGCCGGTGGCCAGGGTCGGCTTCTCGTTGAACTCGACGACCATCTCGCCCTTGTCGTCCACGTGCATCTCGCCGTAGCGGGAGGCCGGGTGGACACCGGTGACGCAGGCCATCTTGTCCATGCGCACGGCGTGGTTGACCTCGGCGGTGATGTCGACGTCACCGATGCCGTCGCCGTAGGTGAGCATGAACCAGGGCGCGTCGAGGTACTTGGCGACCAGCTTGACGCGGCCGCCGGTGCCGGCGTCCAGGCCGGTCTCGACCAGGGTGATCTCCCAGTCCTCCTCGGTCTTGTCGCCCCCGAGGAACTCCGGCTCCTGGCCCGGACGCAGGACGACGTCGGCGGAGAGGCGCTTGCGGTCGAGGAAGTAGCTCTTGATGACGTCGGACTTGTAGCCCAGGCACAGCACGAACCTGCGGAAGCCGTGCTCGTAGTAGGTCTTCATGATGTGCCACACGATGGGCTTGTCGCCGATCGCGATCATCGGCTTGGGGAGCTTCTCGCTGGCCTCGCGGATGCGGGTGCCCTGGCCACCGCAGAGGATGACGACGGGGATCTGGGAGACGTCCACGGGAGCGTCCCCCGCTCCGGCTGCTGGCTGTGCATGGTCGACGGTCATGTGCTCTGCTTCCTTCTCGGACGAGAAAGTCCGGCACCTTCCGGCGCCCGGACCGGCCGTGCCCCACCGACGAGGGACGTCCCGACGTCGGGACGGTCACGCCTCTCCCCCGATCCCCGAGCCCGCCCGCACGGAGTGCGGCGGTGCCCCCCTTGGAGATCTCGGGGAGATCACGGCCACTCATGACTCTAGGTGCCTTCCCGGAGACCTGACGAGCGAGCCGGGTTTTCTCACGAGGATGCGTCAATGCGTGCGCGGAGCGTAGTGATCGACCTCGCTGAGTGACGCCCGAGATGCCCTGAGACGTCCGCGGACGTCACGCTTGTGAGGATCGGGCCCACAGGTTGATGCCGGCCTCGACCGCGTCCTGATCGATCTCCCGGAGCTCCTCAGCGGTGAGGTCGAGGTGCTGGAGGGCGTCGAGGTTCTGGTCGAGCTGCTCGACGCTCGAGGCTCCGACCAGCGTGGACGTCATGCGCGGGTCGCGCAGTACCCAGGCCAGTGCCAGCTGCGACAGCGTCGTCCCCCGGCGCTCGGCGACGCCCGCGAGCGCGCGCACGTGCCGCAGCGTCTGCTCGGAGAGGTGGTCGGCGGACAGGCTCGACCCGGGGCGGGCCGCTCGACTGTCCTCAGGCACCCCCTCCAGGTAACGCTGAGTGAGCAGACCTTGGGCCAAGGCGGTGAACGCAATACAGCCCATACCCTGCCTTTCCAGCTCGTCGAGCAGCTCCTCCTCGATCCACCGGTTGAGCATGGAGTAGGACGGCTGGTGGATGAGCAGCGGGGTCCCGAGGTCCCTGGCGATCTCGGCGGCCTCCCTGGTCTTGGCGGCGGAGTATGACGAGATCCCGACGTAGAGCGCCTTGCCCGCCCGCACGGCGTGGTCCAGCGCCATCATCGTCTCCTCGACCGGCGTCTCCGGGTCGAAACGGTGGCTGTAGAAGATGTCGACGTAGTCCAGACCGAGCCGTTGCAGGGACTGGTCGAGACTCGCGAGGACGTACTTGCGTGCCCCGCCTCCCTGCCCGTAGGGGCCGGGCCACATGTCGTAGCCGGCCTTGGACGAGATGACGAGCTCGTCGCGAAGCCCGGCGAAGTCGTCGCGGAGGTACTCCCCCATGTGGATCTCGGCCTGGCCGTAGGGCGGCCCGTAGTTGTTGGCCAGGTCGAAGTGCGTGACCCCTCGGTCGAAGGCGCGTCGCAGGATGGCCCGCTGGGTCTCGCGGGGGCGGTCCGTGCCGAAGTTCTGCCACAGGCCCAGGGAGATGACGGGGAGCCGCAGGCCGCTGCTCCCGCACCGTCGATAGATCATGTCGCCGTCGTAGCGGTCCTCGGCGGGGCGGTAGGCGTTCGTCATACGAGCATCAAAGCGCACTCGGCAGCCCGAGGGAGGGTCAGCACTCGATGACGTTGACCGCAAGGCCGCCGCGCGCGGTCTCCTTGTACTTCACCTTCATGTCGGCCCCGGTCTCGCGCATCGTCTTGACCACCTTGTCGAGCGAGACGATGTGCGACCCGTCGCCGCGCAGGGCGGTGCGGGCCGCCGTGACCGCCTTGACCGCCGCGACCGCGTTGCGCTCGATGCAGGGGATCTGGACCAGCCCCCCGACCGGGTCGCAGGTGAGACCGAGGTTGTGCTCCATCCCGATCTCCGCGGCGTTCTCGACCTGGCCCGGGGTGCCACCGAGGACCGCCGCCATGCCGGCCGCGGCCATCGCGCAGGCGGAGCCGACCTCTCCCTGGCAGCCGACCTCGGCGCCGGAGATCGAGGCGCCCTCCTTGATGATCATGCCGATGGCCGCCGCCGTGAGCAGGAAGCGCACCACTCCCAGGTCGTCCGCCCCCGGCACGAAGCGCACGTAGTAGTGCAGGACCGCCGGGATGATCCCCGCGGCGCCGTTGGTCGGCGCGGTGACCACGCGACCTCCGGCGGCGTTCTCCTCGTTGACGGCGAGGGCGTAGAGGGTGATCCAGTCGAGCCCCCTCAGCGGGTCGACGTTGCCCTCCTCCAGCGCGAGGCGCAGCGCGAGCTCGGGGGCGCGCCGACGGACCCGCAGGCCGCCGGGGAGCACGCCCTCGGTCGTGATGCCGTTGTCCACGCACTCCTGCATGACGCGCCAGATCTCGAGCAGGCCGGCCCGGACCTCGGCCTCGGTGCGCCAGGCCCGCTCGTTGTCGAGCATGACCTGCGCGATGGAGCGGCCCGTCGCCTGGCAGATGGCCAGCAGCTCGTCGCCCGTGCGGAACTCGTGCTCCACCGGCGTCTCGTCCTCGACGACCCGGTGCCCCCCGGACCCGTCCTCGACGACCACGAAGCCGCCCCCCACGGAGTAGAAGGTGCGCCGCACCGGCTCGTCCAGGCCCTCCACGACTGCCTCGCAGGTCATGCCGTTGGAGTGCCCGGGCAGGGACCGCGTCCGGTGCATCACGAGGTCCGTGGCCTCGTCGAAGTCGATCTCGTGCCGACCGAGCAGCGACAGCCGCCGCGAGGCGCGCATCTGCGCGAGCCGGCCCGCGACCGCGCGCGGGTCGACGAGCTCGGGGGCCTCGCCGGACAGGCCGAGCAGGACCGCCTTGTCGCTGCCGTGGCCATGGCCCGTCGCCCCGAGCGAGCCGTAGAGCTCGACGCGCAGGCGGGTGACCCGGTCGAGCTGCCCGTCCGCCGCCAACGACCGAGCGAACATCAGCGCCGCCCGCATGGGCCCCACCGTGTGCGAGCTCGACGGCCCGATGCCGATCGAGAAGAGGTCGAAGACGCTCAGTGCCATGCCCCGACCGTAGGTGACGCGCGCCACGTCGACCAAGCCACGTGCCGCGGTGCGACGATGGCCGTATGCCGAAGCCCGCCGCCACCGGCCCGCAGCGCCATGGCTCCGCCTCCGGGGAGCCGATCGCCGACACCCTGACCCGCGACGCCGCCGGGGTCGTCCTGGCCCTGCGCCGCATCTCCTTCCTGCTCGAGCGGGCCCTGGAGTCCAGCTATCGCATCAAGGCCTTCCGGGGCGCCGCCGCCACCCTGGGGGCCCTCGGGGACGAGGAGCTGGCGGCCCGGGCTTCGGCCGGCACGCTGCAGGACCTGCCCGGCATCGGCAAGGGCAGCGAGGCGATCGCCCAGGCGGTGCTCCGCGGCGAGGAGCCGGACTACCTCGTCCAGCTGGAGGAGCGCGAGTCGGCACCGCTGGCCCGCGACGGGCTGGACCTGGCCGCCCTCCAGCGTGGCGACCTGCACAGCCACTCCGACTGGTCCGACGGCGGCTCGCCGATCGACGAGATGGTCATGACCGCGGTCGAGCTCGGCCGGGAGTACCAGGTGCTGACGGACCACTCCCCCCGGCTCAAGGTCGCCAACGGGCTGTCGCCGGAGCGCCTGCGCACCCAGCTGCAGGTCGTCGCCGGCGTCAACCGCATCGTGCCGGACGGCTTCCGGCTCCTGTCGGGGATCGAGGTCGACATCCTCGACGACGGGTCGCTCGACCAGGAGCCCGACCTGCTCGAGGAGCTCGACGTGGTCGTCGCCTCGGTGCACTCCAAGCTCAAGATGGAGAGCGCCGCGATGACCCGCCGGATGGTCGCCGCCGTCGGCAACCCCCGCACCAACGTGCTCGGCCACTGCACCGGGCGGCTCGTCACCGGGGGCCGCGGCCGGCGGCCGCAGTCCACCTTCGACGCCCGCGCCGTCTTCGAGGCGTGCGCGGCCCACGAGGTGGCGATCGAGATCAACTCACGGCCGGAGCGGCAGGACCCGCCGGACGACCTGGTCACGCTCGCCCTGGAGCTCGGGTGCCTGTTCGCCATCGACACGGACGCGCACGCCCCGGGGCAGCTGGACTTCCAGCAGCTGGGGGCCGAGCGAGCCTGGCACCTCGGGGTGCCGGCCGAGCGGATCGTCACGACCTGGCCGCGGGAGCGGCTGCTGGAGTGGGCCGCTCGGCGGTGACGCCGACCGGCTCCCACCCGATTAGGCGTTCCGCGTCGGCGTCCCCTATGCTTTCGGAGTCCTCGACGGGCTCGAGCTACTAGAGCGCTAGCGGCAGAGGGCCCGAGAGATTCGGGTCCCCATCGTCTAGCGGCCTAGGACCCCGCCCTTTCACGGCGGTAGCACGG
>ERZ501016.127-NODE-127-length-35805-cov-7.673399_pt1 | contig 35805 bp, 38 predicted proteins | sample MGYA00248889_ERZ501016 | MGnify/ENA primary metagenome ERZ501016 (study PRJEB25958, sample SAMN03398594) | human skin metagenome | study: EMG produced TPA metagenomics assembly of the Human Skin Microbiome Metagenome (human skin metagenome) data set. | reverse complement strand
GCCGGGGGCGGGCGCGGGCGCATCGCCGACCCGCGCGCGGCGGGCGGCTTCGTCGCGGGCGATCGCCTCCTCCTGCGCGCGGGCGGCGGAGTCGAACTCCTCCAAGCGGCGGCGACGTTCCTCGGACACGGTCGTGGTCCATTCGACGTTGGCCGCCTGGCGCCGCTCCGCCACCGCCTCTTCGACGAGGTCGTTGAGGCAGCCGGTGAAGCCGCCCAGCCCGACGGGCGAGCAGCTCAGCGTGCCGGTCCGCCCGACGCGTTCGAGCGCGCGCACGCGCTGCGTCCAGCTTTCGCGGCGCGGGCTGTTGGGATCCCCGCGCAGTGCTTCCGGGATGCGGTAGCGCTCGCCTTCGTCGAGCCGTCCGCACACGACGATGTCGTCGCCCTGCGCTTCGGGGCATCGGTCGTTGCCGTAGACGATGACCGTGTTGACCCGCTCGCCCTGGACGGTGCGGCTCTCTCCCTGCGCGAGCGCGGGGCTGGCGAGGAGCGACAGGGCGAGGGCGGGGAGGATGCGGGTGACGGACATGGCGCTTACCTAAACGTCGACAGGGTTGACGGTAACTGAACGCTCAAATGCGCTCCGAGAGCCGTATCGCGATGCGGCAGATGGCGCGGATGCCCGCGCTGAGCAGCGGATAGCCGACCGCCCGTTCCGCGCCCGCGGCGAGCGCATGGTCGCGGTGGGCGAGCTCATCCGACTGAAACTGCGCGATCGCGCCCTCAAGCTCGTCGTCGTGTCCGGCAAGCGCCTGGCGCTGCTGTTCGTAATGCCGGTCGATTTCAGTCTCGACCGCAGCGGTGCAGGCCATCGCCGCTTCGGGTGAGATGGCCGCGGTGACCGCCCCCAGCGCAAATCCGCCGCGGTTCCAGATCGGGTGGAGCAGCGTCGGGCGCACCCGATGGCGGGTGAGCGCGCCGTTGAACCAGGCGAGGTGCGCGACCTCCTGCTCGGCCATATGCGCGATGTCGCGGGCGCCGGGACCGCTCGGCCCCAGCACCGCGAGCTGACCTTCGTAAATGCGCGTTGCGCCAAATTCGCCGGCATGGTCGACGCGCATCATCGCCGCCTTGGTCCGGCGCGAGGGCGGGATGCGGCTGCGCACCTTTCCTTCGACGTTCGCTTCGACGGGCGCGTCGGCGGGGACGGGGGCAGGGGCGGGGGAGGGCGCGCTCATCGCGGGCTGCTCCGCCGCACACGCGCCAGCAGCACCAACGCCACCAGCGCCGAGCCGAGCGAGATGAGCGCATTCCACGCCGCCATCGACAGGCCAAGGAAGCGCCACTGCACCTCGTCGCAGCGCACGATCGGCGCGGCCATGATATCCTCGAGGCTGCGCGCGGAATTTCCGGCGGTGCAGGCGGTGACCCCCGCCCACCAGCGCGCCTCCACCCCGGCGTGGTAGGCGCCGATAAGACCGCTCCCCGCCACCGCCAGCGCAGCGAGCGTGACCAGTGCGATGCGCGGTTTGCCGCGCACCGTGAGCGCGCCGAGCGCCAGCGCGATCGCCGCATAGTGCGGCCAGCGCTGCCACAGGCACATCTCGCAAGGGGCCAGCCCGCCGACATATTGGCTGAGCAGCGCACCCGCGATCAGCAGCGACGGGACGCCCAGCATCATCGCATGCGCAAACCGCATCTCATCGCGCGAGGAAAAGCTTTCCCCGCCCCCGTGGTAGCCGTCGGCCAGCGGGTCCTCGCTGCGTCGCCCGAGCCTGCGCATCGTAATGCCTCAGCGCCCCCCGCTGCCGCCGCCGGAGGGGCGTGGCGCCGCACTCCCCGCGACCGCGGCGGGCGTGCGTGTCTGCGCCAGCCGCGCCACCGCGCGCGTTGCGTAATCGAGCTGGAAGTCGGTGATCCCCGCCGCGCGCAGCTGCTCCGGCGTCTGGCTGAAGCGCGGATCGGTGGCGGTATCTTCTTCCACCACGCGATCGTCGACCCGCGCCTGATTGACGAGGTGACGGCGCAGGTCCGCCTCGCGGATGACGGGGCGGCGGCGGTAGTCGGGGTCGGTCAGCTGCGGCACGCGGATGTCGGGCGCAATCCCGCCCTCCTGCACCGAACGGCCCGACGGGGTATAGTAGCGCGCGGTCGTCAGCCGCAGCGCGGTGGTGTTGCTGAGCGGGACGATGGTCTGCACCGACCCCTTGCCGAAGCTCGTCTCCCCCATCACCAGCGCGCGGCGATTGTCCTGCAGCGCGCCCGCGACGATCTCACTCGCGCTCGCCGAGCCGGCGTCGATCAGCACCACGATCGGCTGGCCGCGGGTGATGTCCCCCGCCTGCGCCGCCCAGCTTTCGTTCTCGGCTGCGACGCGCCCGCGCTGCGAGACGATGTTCCCGCGCTCGAGGAACAGGTCGCTGACCTCCACCGCCTCGTCGAGGAGGCCACCCGCGTTGCCGCGCAGGTCGAGCACCCAGCCGGTCGGCTGCCGCCCGAGCTGGCGCTGCACCGCGTTCATCGCGGCGGTGATCTCCCGCGTGGCGCCGTTGGAAAAGCTCGACAGCTTGACCACGCCGACGTTGTTCTTGACCTCCCAGGTGACCGGGCGGAGGACTATGCGTTCGCGGCGGACGGTAACCTCGATCGGCTGTTCGCGGCCCATGCGGATCAGCGTCAGCTTGACCGACGTTCCCGCGGGCCCACGCATCTTCGCGACCGCCTCGTCGAGCGTGTAGCCGCCGAGATATTCGCCGTCGATGTGGGTGATGTAGTCGCCCGCCTTGATCCCGGCGCGATCGGCGGGCGTGCCCGACTGCGGGGCGATGACCTTGACCGCGCCATCCTCCTGGGTGACCGACAGGCCGAGGCCGGGATACTCGCCGTCGGTGGTGGTGCGCAGCTGCGTGAAGTCGGACGCGTCGAGGTATCCCGAATGCGCGTCGAGCGACGACAGCATCCCCTGGATCGCGCCGTCGATCAGCTTTTCGTCGGACACCGGCTCGACGTAATTGGCCTTCACCTCGCGCATCACCGCCATGAAGCGCGCGAGTTCGGCGCGGGTGTCGGTTTCGACGCTGGCCATCGCCGTGGTCGACGCAGGAATGGCGACCATTGCGAGGCTGGCGGCAACCACCGAAGCGACACCGCGGCGGTTCTGCCGAAGGGCAGGGCGGGAAAGGTTCATGCCCCGCGTTTTACGCAGCTTGATGCGCGTTGCATAGCGGGGGTTTGGGGGGCGTCAGACGTGCGCTTGAGCGGGGGCCAGGCACTTGCTGCGCGTTCCGCTCCCGTCCCCCTGCCTGCGCAGGGGCACAGGTGGGGCCCGGCTCTACCGAGGGGGCCAGCGAACCGCGCCACACCCGCCGCGTCAGGCGGCCTTCTTGACCTCCGCCACGATCTTCTTCGCCGCGTCGCCGAGGTCGTTGGCGGGGACGATGGCCAGGCCGGAGTTGGCGAGGATGCGTTTGCCTTCTTCGACGTTGGTGCCCTCCAGGCGGACCACCAGCGGCACCGACAGGTTCACCTCGCGCGCGGCGGCGACGATGCCATCGGCGATGATGTCGCACTTCATGATGCCGCCGAAAATGTTGACGAGGATGCCCTCCACCGCCGGATCGGAAAGGATGATCTTGAACGCCGCGGTCACCTTTTCCTTCGAAGCGCCGCCGCCAACGTCGAGGAAGTTGGCCGGGAAGGCGCCGTTCAGCTTGATGATGTCCATCGTCGCCATGGCGAGGCCGGCGCCGTTGACCATGCAACCGATGTTGCCGTCGAGCTTGATGTAGGCGAGGTCGTGCTTGGAGGCTTCGACCTCCATCGGATCCTCCTCCGTCTCGTCGCGCAGTTCAGCGAGATCGGGGTGGCGGAACATGGCGTTCGAATCGAAGCTGACCTTGGCGTCGAGCACCATGATCTTGCCGTCGGTGGTCGACACCAGCGGGTTCACCTCGAGCATCGACATGTCCGAGCCGACGAAGGCTTCGTAAAGCTTCTTAATCGTGTCCTGCGCCTGGCTCGCGAGGTCGCCGTCGAGCTTCAGCGCAGCCGCCGCCTTGGCCGCGTCGGCGTCGGTGAGGCCGGTGGCGGGGTCGATGGTGATGGTCTCGATCTTCTCGGGCGTGTCGTGGGCGACCGCCTCGATATCCATGCCGCCTTCGGTCGAAACGATCATCGCAACACGCCCGGTGGCGCGGTCGACCAGCAGCGAGAGATAATATTCCTTGTCGATGTCGGCGCCGTCGGTGACGTAGAGCCGCTGCACCTGCTTGCCCGCGTCGCCGGTCTGGATGGTGACGAGCGTGTTGCCGAGCATCTCCTTGGCGTTGCTCTCGACCTCCTCGACCGACTTGGCGAGGCGGACGCCGCCCTTGGCGTCCGCGCCGAGTTCCTTGAACTTGCCCTTGCCGCGTCCACCGGCGTGAATCTGCGCCTTCACCACCCACAGCGGCCCGGGGAGCTTCTTCGCCGCGGCGACCGCTTCCTCGACACTCATCGCCGCATAGCCGGCCGGGACCGCGACGCCGTATTTCGCGAGCAGTTCCTTGGCCTGATATTCGTGGATGTTCATGTGCGCCGCGCCTTTGTGCGAGTGGGGGATTGCTCCCCCGCCCCTAGTCCAAGCGCGGCGCGAGGCGCAACCGCTTGCCGCGCGTCAGTTGGTGACCGCGCAGATCGCCGCCGAGCTCGTCACCACGCCAAGGATCTCGGGATCGCCGAGCGCACGGGCGCGGTGCATGACGAGGTCGACGGGCATCGAGCCGATGTTCTGCCCGCGCAGTCCCGCCGCGTCGCCGAATCGCTGCAGCTGCGCGATCGACAGGCGGCTCGCCATGCGCTGGGCGAGGCAGCCCGCCACGGGACGCGAAATTCCCGCCTCGATGAATCCGTTGCGGAGGCGCTGCTCGGGCGTCGCGCAGGCCGAAAGGCCCAGCATTGCCGTGGCGCTCGCGGCGACGAGGGAGAGGCGCGTGAGGTGGGACATGGCTCAATAACTCCAGTTCGGTGCCGGGGCGGAAAGGCCGGCAAGGCGTTGGCAGGTTACGGCGCCGATAACCATGGCATGACCAGCCGCACCGCTTCTCCGACCCCCAACGCACCAGACGCCGAACCGCTGCTGATCGGCGACAGCCCGGCGATGCAGCAGCTGCGCGAGATGGTCGCGCTACTCGGCCCAGCCCCGGCGCCGGTGCTGCTGTCGGGCCCGAGCGGCGCGGGCAAGGACGTCACCGCACGGGCACTTCACGCGGCGGGGGGAGCGAGCCGACCGTTTGTCGCGGTCAACTGCGGCGCGATCCCGGCGGAGCTGATCGAGAGCGAGCTGTTCGGGCACGAAAAGGGTGCCTTCACCGGCGCCGCCGAACGCCGCATCGGGCGCTTCGAGGCGGCCAATGGGGGCACGCTGTTCCTCGACGAGATCGGGGACATGCCGCTCGACGCGCAGGTGCGGCTGCTGCGCGTGCTCGAGGGGCGCAGTTTCGAGCGGGTCGGCTCGACCAAGCCGATCGCCTTCACCGGGCGCATCGTCGCCGCGACGCACCGTAACCTCGCCGCGATGGTCGAGGCAGGGACGTTTCGCGAGGACCTCTATTTCCGGCTGGCGGTGTTCCCGCTGCAAGTGCCCGCGCTCGACGAGCGGCGCGAGGACGTGCCCGCGCTGACGCGGCACCTCGCCAAGCTTGCGCAGCCGAGTCCGCGCTTTTCGGAAGCCGCGCTCGCCGCGCTCGCCCAGCGCGCATGGTCGGGCAACGTGCGCGAGCTGCGCACGCTGGTCGAGCGCGCGGCGCTGCTGGTGCGAGGGCGCGAGGTGGCGGCGGGCGACATCGCGCTGCTCGCCGGGTTCGGGCAGGTGCGACTGCCGCAGGATGCGCAGACCGTTGAGGCAGCGGCGCCCGCGACGCCGCGGTTGCACGCAGTGGCGGAGGCGCCGGACCCCGACCTCAACGGGCTGCTCGAAGGCATCGAGCGGCGGCAGCTGCAGATGGCGCTGGAGCGCGCGCGGGGCGTTGTCGCGGATGCGGCGCGGAGCGTCGGGCTTTCGCGCACGACCTTCATCGACCGCATGAGGCGACACCGGCTGAACCGCGGCGATGAGGCGATCGCAGCCTAGAATTTCAGAGCTGCGGGGGAGTCGGCGCTGGTCCGCCCGCCCTCCCAGGCCCCGCCGCACTCCAGCGGGGCAGCTCGGCAGCGTCGTGGTAGGGCGCGACTGGTCCCAACCCCCACCACGACGCGCCACCCGCCAAGGCAAGCGAGATAGCGAAGCTATCGAGCGATCCGCGCAGCGGATGCCGAGGCGCGGCCGGCGGGTCGCGAAGCGAACCCGACCGACGTCATGGGATTTACTCCCATGACGCCAAGGCAAGCGAGATAGCGGAGCTATCGAGCGATCCGCGCAGCGGATGCCGAGGCGCGGCCGGCAAGGCCCCCCTTACCGGCAGCTCGTGTCCGGCCCGGCCAGCAGGTCGCGGCATTGTCCGTCGATCTCACCCGCCGGCACGCGGAGGCCGATCCATGACGCGAGCGTCGGCATGGCGTCGGCGACGAGCACCGGGTTGGGTTGTTCGAACCCCACCATGCCGCGCCGCCAGAAGATCAGCGGCACGCGCCGGTCGTAATCCCACACCGACCCGTGCGTCGCGACATAGCCGACGCCCGCCTCCGCGATCGGCGTCACGCGGTCCTTGAGCACCAGCAGCAGGTCGCCCGAGCGCTGGGGGTCGTAGTTGGCACGCAGCCGATCGAGCACATCCCATAGTTCGGGCGAGCGTGTCGGCATCGGGCGGCGTGCAAGTTCGCTGCCGAGCACCACGCGCTCGACCTGCGGATGCGCGGAGAGGATGCGCACCGCCGCCTCGCGGACGCGCTGCTGGTCGCGCGGGTTGAGGCTGCGGCTGACATAGAGATCGCCGAACGGTGCATCGCCGAGGATCAGCGGCGCATTGCTCGCGATGCCGAGCTCGCGTGCGATGCTCTGCGACAGGTTGGCGGGGGCGAGCGCCATGTCCACACGCTGCGCGGTGGGTGCGGCCTGATCGCGGTTGCGTTCGGGGAGGTCGTGGCCGCCGTGGTCGGCGGTCAGCATCACCATGTAGTCCACGCCGCTCGCGTCGAGCCGGTTGAAGAAGTCGCCGAGCTCGCGGTCGAGCGCGCGCATCTGCAGGCACATCTCGCTTCCTTCGGTGCCAAAGCTGTGCCCGACATAGTCGGTGGCGGAGAGGCCGATGGCGAGGAGGTCGGTCTGCGGCCCTTCGCCCAGCCGCCGCGACTGGCGCAGCGCGGCCGCTGCCGCCAGGACGGCGCCGTCGGCTTCGGGCGAGGCGAGGAAAGCGCGGAAATTGCCGCCCTCGCGCGCGAAGCGGCCGGTGCCGACGCTGCGCCCCTGCGGCAGCGTCACCGCGCGGTCGTAGCGCGCGCAGTCGATGGGGAGGGTCAACGCGGTCCGGGGCGCGGCGATGGCGCGGCCGATCGCAGCGGAAATCTGCGCCAAATCGGGCGCCGCCTCACGCCCGCGCACGCTGGCGAGGCCGGTCGGCGCCAGCCACCATTGTTCGTCGGCATTGCGGCCGGTCATCATCAGCACCGCGCGATCCTTGCCCGCGACGGCGACGACGCGGGTGGCGGGGTTGGCCGCCTTCATCCGCTCCCCCAGCGTGGGCACGCGCAGATACTGCGGCGAGGGAGCGTAGCGTCCGCTGACGCTGGTGGTGCCGGCGACGCTCGGGTCCTCCGCGCAATAGACGCGCTTGTCCTCGCGGCTGATCGACTGGTCGAACCAGTTGTTGGCGATGATGCCGGTGCGGGCAGGGTGCGCGCCGGTCAGGATCACCGAATGGCCGGGGCAAGTCTCCGTCGCGGCGTGCGCCTGATAGGCCTGGGGGAACACCACGCCTTGCAATAGCCGCGCGAAACCTCCGCCGAACTGGCCGCGATACTGGTTTAGGAGGTCGGCACTCAGCTGGTCCACCGAAATGGCGACGATCAGCCGCGGCGCGCCCGTCGGCGCCGCGCGCGCTTCGCCGATCGGAACGCGGGTGGGGGCGGGCGTGCGGTTCCCCTGCTCCTGTGCCAGCGAAGGGGCGGTGAGCAGCACAGCGGCAGTGGCGAGGAGGGCGACGGCGAAACGGCGCATGCGAATGGCGACTCCGACAGGCGAGCGGAGAGGGCCTCCGCGCAGCAACGCTATTGCGGAAAGCGCCCCCCTTGGCGCAAGCGATTTGGCGATGTCGCTGCTCTCCCGCCTGTTCCTGCTGTTTGCCGCGTTGTTTGCCGCGCCCGCCGCCGCCCAGATCGGCGCACCCGCGAACGCGTCCAACATCCGCGCCGAACTGGTGGCGGAAAGCGCCGCCCCCGCGCCGGGGCGCGCGACGACGCTGGCCATCGCCATGACCCCCGCGGCGGGGTGGCACGGATACTGGCTCAACGGCGGCGATGCAGGCTTTGGCATGCAGGTGACGTGGACGCTGCCGCCCGGGGTGAGCGTCGGCGAACTCGCCTATCCGGTGCCCGAAACGCTGATCATCGCGGGGCTGATGAACCATGTCTACGAGCGGCCCTACGCGCTGCTCGCGCCGCTGCGGGTGGCGGCGAACGTCGCGCCTGGCACCCGGCTGCCGATCGTCGGGGAGGCGAACTGGCTCGCCTGCACCGACCGCGTGTGCGTGCCCGAGCGCGGCACGCTGCGGCTCGATCTGGTGGCGGGGGAGGGCGGCGTCGAGCCGGCGTCGGCGGCGCGCTTCGACCGCTGGCGGGGCGAGTTGCCGCAGCCGCTCGGCTCACCCGCGCGCTTCGTCCGGGCGGGCGACAAGCTGCGCCTGGCGCTCCCCTATCCGGCTGCGGCGCCGCTCGAGGAGCCGCATGTGTTCGTCGCCGAGCAGGGCCCGACCGCACCGGGAGTGGCGCAACGTTTCTTCCGCGCAGGCGACACGCTGATTGCGGAGCTGGGCGTCGGCGACCGCGATTTGCCCTCGCTCAGCGGCGTCCTGCGCATCGGTGAACATCGCGGACTGAGCTTTAACGCAGCGCGCGGGGCGGTGCCGAGCGGGGGCTCGCCGATCGCGAGCGGTGCGGCTTCTGAAGGCGGCGATGGCGTGGCGACGTTCGGTTGGGCTCTGCTGGGCGCGATCGTCGGCGGGCTGCTGCTCAACATCATGCCCTGCGTCTTCCCGATCCTCAGTTTGAAGGCGCTCGCGCTCGCCCGCGCGGGCGGCGCCGAGGCGGAGGTGCGGGCGGAGGGCGTCGCCTACACCGTGGGGGCGGTATTCACCGCACTCGCGCTGGGCGCCGCATTGCTGCTGTTGCGCGCGGGCGGGGAGGCGATCGGCTGGGCGTTTCAGTTGCAGAACCCGGCGATGATCCTGCTGCTGATCGTGCTCACCGCGGCGATCACCGCCAACCTCGCCGGCCTGTTCGAGCTCGGCAACATCGGCCTCGGGGATCGCTGGGCCAACGCGGGGGGCGCGAAGGGCGCGTTCGCCACCGGCGCGCTCGCGGCGTTCGTGGCGACGCCGTGCAGCGGCCCGTTCCTCGGTGCCGCGCTGGGCGCGACGCTGGTGCTGCCGAGCTACGCCGCGCTCGCCGTGTTCGGCGGGCTCGGGCTGGGCCTCGCGCTGCCGTTCCTGCTGCTCGCCTTCGTTCCCGCGATGCGGCGGCGGCTTCCGAAGCCGGGGCCGTGGATGGAGCGGCTGCGGCGCTGGCTCGCGCTGCCGATGGCGCTGACGCTCGCGGCGCTGGTCTGGCTGCTGTGGCGCCAGGCGGGGGCGCAGGGCCTGCTTGTGGCGCTGGCGGCGAGCGCGCTGGTGCTGGCGCTCGGCTGGTGGGCGGGGCGGCGGCAGCGCGGCGGGCTCGACCCGCGCCCCGCGATCTTCCTCCTCGCCGCGAGCGCGGTGCCGTTGGCGCTGCTGCTCCCGGAGGCGAGCGCCACCTCGCGCGGGAATGCGCCAACGATGGGTCAGCCGTGGGACGCAGCCAGGGTCGAGACGGCGGTCGCACGCGGCAAGCCGGTGTTCGTCTACTTCACCGCAGACTGGTGCGTCAGCTGCAAGGTCAACGAAGCCGCAACGATCGACCGCGCCGAAACCCGCGCGGCGTTCGAGCGCGCGGGGGTGCAGGTGTTCGTCGCCGACTGGACGCGGCCCGACCCCGCGATCACACGTGAACTGGCGTGGCATGGGCGCAATTCAGTCCCGCTCTATCTCTGGTATGCGCCGGGTCGCTCGCAGCCTGAAATACTGCCGCAACTGCTCACGCCGTCGATGCTGGTCGATCGCGCCATGGCTGCGCGCGCCACCTCCGCGCGGCCGTGAGCAAGCGCGCGGACGTGCGGCTGGTGGAGCTGGGCCTCGCCGAAACACGCGCGCGGGCGCAGGCGCTGATTATGGCCGGGCTCGCCTACGTCGGCGATCAGCGCATCGCCAAGGCGGGGCAGAACGTCCCCGACGATGCGCCGCTGCGCCTCACCGGGCGCGATCATCCCTGGGTGTCGCGCGGCGGGGTGAAGCTCGACCACGCGCTGACCGAGCTTGGCTGGGACGTCGCGGGGGCGGTGGCGATCGACGTCGGCAGCTCCACCGGCGGCTTTACCGACGTGCTGTTAGCGCGCGGCGCGGCGCGGGTTTACGCGGTCGATTCGGGCACCAACCAGCTGGCGTGGAAGCTGCGCCAGGATGATCGGGTGGTGGTGCTCGAACAGCTCTCCGCGCGCCTCCTCACAAGCGAGCATATTCCCGAAGCGGTCGACCTCATCGTTTGCGATGCGAGCTTCATCAGCCTCGCCAAGGTGCTGCCGGTGCCGCTCGGTTTCGCCAAGCCGACCGCGCGGCTGGTGGCGCTGGTCAAACCGCAGTTCGAGGCGGAGCGCGGCGAGGTCGGCAAGAAGGGCGTGGTGCGCGATCCGGAAGTGCACGCGCGCGTCTGTGCGGAGGCCGAGGCCTGGATCGAGGCGCAGGGCTGGCGCGCGCTGCCAACGATGACCAGCCCGATCACCGGCCCCGAGGGTAATGTGGAGTTCCTGCTCGCGGCGGAGCGGGGGTAAAACCCTCCACGGCGCGTGCAGGGGCACGCCTCGTTGTTAGGGACGGAAATGACTCGTTGTTAGGGACGGAAATGATCGGCGCCGCCACCCCCGGCAGTCCTTGACCCGCCGCGTCGCATCGGGCCTGTGGTGCCAGGCACTTTCGACGACAGGACATCCCATGACCGAACTTGCGACGCACGGGCAATTGCGCATGACTCTGGCGCGCTGGCTCTTGGTGCTGGTGCCGCTGATCGTCGGGGTGGGGAGCCTGATGGGCTACCTCTCCAATAGCGGCTACGGCAATCGCTGGTTTGCGAGCCTCGACCTCCCCTGGTTCACGCCGCCGGGCTATGTTTTCGCCATCGTCTGGCCGATCCTCTACACGCTGATGGCGATCGCGCTGGCGATGGTGGTGAGCGCGCGGGGGGCGCGCTGGCGGGGGCCCGCGATCGCCGCGTTCGTGGTGCAGTTCCTCCTCAACCTCGCCTGGTCGCCGACCTTTTTCGGCGCGCGGCAGATCACGGCAGGCTTCTGGCTGATCCTCACCATCCTGATCGCCGCCATCGTCACCACCATTTTGTTCGGGCGCGTGCGAAAGGCGGCGGCGTGGCTGATGGTCCCCTACCTCGCGTGGCTGAGCTTTGCCTCGATGCTCAATTTCACCATCGACCAGCGCAATCCCGACGGCGAACGGCTTGTGCCCGCTGCCGCCAGCGCCGATATTCGCTGAGCCCTCTTCCGGCGAAGGATAACCCAATGCAGTCGCAGAACCGCTTTTTCGACGACATCTCCAAGGTGCTGAATGGCGCCGCAGGCACCTTTGCCGGGATGGCGCGGGAGGTGCAGGACGTCGCCCGCGAACGCGCGCAGGACTTCGTCGGCAATGATTGGGTCCGCCGCGATGAATTTGAGGTGGTGAAGGACATGCTCGCCGCGACGCGCGCCGAACTCGCCGCGCTGAAGGCAAAGGTCGAGGGCGGGTCGCTGGGCGATGCTCCCGCGGTGCGCCCGGCGGCGGCCGCGACGACCACGCCGCCTGCCACGTCGACTCAGGCGAGCGCTGCCGAACAGCCCGGCCCAACCGAGTCCGCCGAAGGCCGCGCGCCTGAGGGGAGCTGATGATCGACCCCTACACCGAACTCCACGACCATGACCTCGGTGAACCGATCGAGGTGATCGAAGGGCTCGCTGCTGCCAGCGGCTGGCCGTACGAACGCGTCGCCGATGACGAGATGGTCGTCAGCCTCGAAGGCAGCTGGGGCAAGTATGAACTGCGCGCGGTGTGGGGGCGCGGGGTCGACCGCATCCTCCAGCTGATGCTGTTTCCCGACATCAAGCTCCTCGACGACCGCCGCAGCGCGCTGGCGGAAACGCTTGGGCTGATCAACGAGCACGTCTGGCTCGGCCATTTCGAGCTGTGGTCGCAGGGCGGCATCATCGTCTACCGCAACTCGGTGCTGCTGAGCGAGGACGGCACCTTGTCGCAGGACATGGCCGACACGCTGATCGGGGCAGCGCTGGAGGAGGCGGAGCGCTTTTTCCCGGTGTTTCAGTTCGTGCTGTGGGGCGGAAAAACGCCCGCGGACGCGATCGCCTCCGCTTTGATCGAAACCCGCGGCGAGGCATGAACGACGCGCCGTCGCCGCATTGGCCTGAGCGCATGGTCGCGCTCGGCTGCGGCCATATGGCGGGCGCGATGATCGCACGCTGGCTGGAGGCCGGCCTTCCTCCGCAAGCGCTGACGGTGGTGCGGCCGAGCGGGACCGCGGTGGCGCCCGGCGTGCGCGTGGTGCGCTCCGCCGACGAGCTCGCTGGCGAGGGCGCGCCAGACGTGCTGCTGATCGGCACCAAGCCGCAGCTCTGGGGCGAGGTGCGCAGCGTCGCGCAGGCGCTTTCGGGCGATGCGACGCTGGTGCTGTCGATCATGGCCGGGCCGACTTTGGCGAGCCTGCGCGCCGACCTTCCTGGGCGGGAGGTGGTTCGGCTGATGCCCAACCTTCCCGTGCGATTCGGAAAGGGCGTGGTCGCGGTCCACCCGCCGCTCGCGCGCGGGGAGGACCGCTGGCTTGCTGCGCTACTCCTGCCGCTCGGCCACGTCGAACCGCTCGCAGACGAGGCCGCGTTCGAAGCGGTAACCGCGCTCGCCGGGTGCGGACCGGCGTTCGTCTTTCGCTATGTCGATGCGATGGCGGCGGCGGGCGAGCGGCTCGGATTAGGGGGCGAGCAGGCCGCCGCCCTGGCGCGCGCAACGCTGGTGGGTGCCGCTGCGCAGCTCGCCGCGGACGAGGACGCTACCCCCACGGCGCTGGCCGATCGGGTGGCGAGCAAGGGCGGCTCGACCCGCGCCGGGCTCGACCGGCTCGATCGGGACGGCGCGCTGCAAGGGCTGCTCGCCGAAACGCTGGAGGCGGCGCGGGCGCGTGGGCGGGAGCTGGCCGAGTCCCCGCGTTGACCCCTCCACCGCCGCCACCTAACGCGCGGAGCCATGGCTGACCCCGACATTATTTTCGCCCGCGAGGCGCATTCCTCCCCCGTCGCCGACGCGGATCGCGCAGCGTTGATCGCCGATCCGGGCTTCGGCAAGGTGTTCACCGATCACATGGCGATCGCGCGCTACACTCGCGAGCGCAGCTGGCACGACGCCAAGATCACCGCACGCGCGCCGATCGCACTCGATCCCGCCGCGTCGGTGCTGCATTACGCGCAGGAGATTTTCGAAGGGCTCAAGGCCTACCGTCTCGCCGATGGCGCGATGGCGCTGTTTCGCCCGGAGGCCAACGCCGCACGCTTCGCCAGCTCCGCCGAGCGCATGGCAATGCCCGAACTGCCGACGCCGCTGTTCATGGGCGCGATCGAGGGGCTGGTCGAGGCCGACAAGCAGTGGTTCCCCGATGTCGAGGGCGGCAGCCTCTACCTCCGCCCGTTCATGTTCGCGTCGGAGGTGTTCCTCGGCGTGCGGCCGGCAAACGAATATCTGTTCGTCACCATCGCCGTTTCCTCCGGCGCCTATTTCAAGGGCGGAGCGAAGCCGGTGCGGCTACTTGTTTCGGCGCATGACAGCCGCGCCGGACCGGGCGGCACGGGGGCGGCCAAGTGCGGCGGCAATTACGCCGCGAGCCTGCGCGCGCAACGCGACGCGATCGCCCGCGGATTCGACCAGGTGATGTTCCTCGACGGCGCCGAACATCGCTACATCGAGGAGCTGGGGGGCATGAACCTGTTCTTCGTCATGGACGACGGCAGCATGGTCACGCCCTCGCTCAACGGCTCGATCCTCCCCGGCATCACCCGCGACAGCCTGATCACGCTCGCGCGCGATATGGGCGTGGAGGTGGTGGAGCGCCGCTACGCGCTCGACGAATGGCGCGCCGACGTGGCGAGCGGTCGCTGCCGTGAGAGCTTCGCGTGCGGCACCGCGGCGGTGGTGACGCCGGTGGCAGGCGTGGCGGGCGACGGGTTCGAGCTGACGGTGGGTTCAGGCGAGCCGGGCGAACTGACCTGGCGTCTGCGCGACGCGCTCACCGCCATCCAGCGCGGGACCGCGCCGGACCCGCACGGCTGGGTGCATCGCCTGCCCTGACGGTTTTCGCTTGTGGGCGGTCAGCGCAGCGGCTCGACCACCGCGCCGCGCTCACGAACATAGGGTTGCGCGAGCGGAGGATCGAGGATCTCCAGCACACGCTCGACCGGTCGGCACAGCCGCGCGCCCTTTTGCGTTACGACGATCGGGCGTTCAATCATGATCGGATGCTCGATCATCGCGTCGATCAGCGTGTCGTCGCTAACCTGGGGCAGGTCGTACCCAAGCTCCTCCATCGGCGTGCCCTTGCGGCGCATCACCTCCCGCGGGGGCAGGTCCATGGCTGCGATCAGTTCGGCAAGCTCGCCCCGCGACGGCGGCGTTTCGAGATAGAGCACCACCTCCGGCTCAACGCCCGTCGCGCGTATAATGCCGAGCACGTCGCGCGAGGTGCTACAGGCCGGGTTGTGGTAAATACGCGTGGTCATTTGCGACCAACACGCGAACGCGCGGTAAGGTTCACGGGTTGGCGCCTCTCGCCAAGCCTTGCCCCCGCGCACCGCTTGCGGGCAAAGGGTGCGCGATGACTGATACGGCCACCCCTGCCTTCGACCCCGCCCCATATCTCGAGGCGGCGCGCGTTTCCAAAGCCTGGCCGTTCGAGGAAGCGCGCAAGCTCGTGCAGCGCTACCCGGAGGGGAAGCCCAACGGCGCGGCGGTATTGTTCGAAACGGGTTACGGCCCCTCCGGCCTCCCGCATATCGGCACCTTTCAGGAGGTGCTGCGCACGACGATGGTGCGGCGCGCCTATGAGACGCTGGTGCCGGGGGCGCCGACGCGGCTCGTCTCGTTCAGCGACGACATGGACGGGCTGCGCAAGGTACCCGACAATGTGCCCAACCGCGACATGCTTACCGAGCACCTCGGTCGCCCGCTGTCGGCGATCCCCGACCCGTTCGGCACGCACGAAAGTTTTGGCGCGCACAATAATGCACGGTTGCGCGCGTTTCTCGACGGGTTCGGGTTCGACTATGAGTTCGTGAGCTCGACCGAGCGCTACACCAGCGGCGCGTTTGACGATCAATTGCGCGAAGTGCTGCGGCGCTGGGATGCGATTCAGGCGGTCATGCTGCCGACGCTGCGGGCCGAACGTGCCGCCTCCTACGCGCCGGTGCTGCCCATCTCCCCCACCACCGGCCGCGTGTTGCAGGTGCCGGTGGAGGTCGTGGACGCCGATTCCGGGCTGGTGCGCTTCACCGATGAGGACGGCAGCAGCGTCGAGCAATCGGTGCTCGGTGGGCGCGCCAAGCTGCAGTGGAAGCCCGACTGGGGCATGCGCTGGGCCGCGCTGGGCGTCGATTACGAAATGTACGGCAAGGACCTCACCGACAGCGGGGTGCTCGCCAGCAAGATCGCCAAGATCCTCGGCGCGCGGCCGCCTGCGCAGATGATCTACGAGCTGTTCCTCGACGAGCGCGGCGAAAAGATCAGCAAGTCCAAGGGCAACGGCCTGACCATCGACCAATGGTTGAGCTACGCCCCGCCCGAAAGCCTCGCCGCCTACCTTTACCGCGAGCCCAAGGCGGCGAAGGCGCTGCACCTGGGGCTGATTCCTAAAGCGATCGACGACTACGAAGGCTTCCGCGGCGGCTGGGCGGAGCAGTCGCCCGACAAGCGGCTCGGCAACGCTGCGCACCATGTCCACGGCGGCGTCGTCCCCGACGAAGCGTTGCCGGTCAGCTTCGCGCTGCTGCTCAACCTCGTCGGCGTGCTCGGCAAGGGGGCGAGCGTCGAGCAGGTCAAGGCCTACCTCGCGCGTTACCTCCCCGACGCGGCGCCGAGTGCGCGGCTCGATGCGCTGATCGAAAAGGCCGTCGCCTATAATCGCGACGTGATCGCACCCACGCTCAACCGCCGTGCGCCGACCGCGGCGGAGGCGGAGGCGCTACGCGCGCTCGACTCCGCGCTGGAACGACTGGGCGAAGGCGCCGATGCGGAGGCGCTTCAGAACGCGGTGTATGAGGTCGGCAAGGACGAACGCCACGGCTTCGCCAGCCTGCGCGACTGGTTCCGCGCGCTCTACGAAATCCTCCTCGGCTCCGAGCAAGGCCCGCGCATGGGCAGCTTTATCGCCCTCTACGGCGTGGCCAACACCCGCACCCTTATCGCGGAGGCGTTGGGGGCCACGACCGCGAGCGGGTAGGGCTTCGCCCGGCAGACTCGCGAAAGCTGGTCCGTTTGCGATCAAAGTGCGAGAGTCGGGCGCGCGGTTTGTGCCCGACGCCGTTGACAAGCCCCGTCTGAAAGGCAGAGTGCTCGCCAAATCAGACGCTTGGGGGGCGCGTATGTCTGTTGGGGGATATGAGGACATCCGCTTTGCGGATGATCCGGGCTATGACGACGGGTCGCGCGCCCGGACGGGATGGGGCCGGCTTGGGGACCGGATCCGGTTGTTCACCGATCGGAGCGAGGGGCGATATCTTCGCGCGCTGCGTGTCGCGACGCTTCTGATCGCCACGCTTCTCCTGCTGATCGCGCTGATCTACCTCGCCCTCGGGCTCTACGGGCGCGCGCACGTGCTGTCGGCGAAGCCGGCCGACGTCGAAGTGGCGGGCAGCGACCTCGTCACCCGGCCGACCGACCGCTCCGCGCAGCCGAGCGAAACCGACGGCACCCGGCCGCGGGCGCAGGGACCCCGGTGGGCGGCGGAGGTGCCGCAGGCGACGCGCACCGCTCTGTTCACAAGCTACAGGCAGCTGTTCGAGCCCTACAAGCGCGCCGGGGACGGACGCCTCACCGAACAGGCGCTGATGGCGCGATTGTTCCCCGACGCTGCCCTGGATGCGTTCGCGGACGTCGCAATGCGGCGTCCGGCCGGCGAGCCCAATGCCGCGCGCGACAGCATCTTCGCCATGTTCGCACGGGCGCTCGATGAGGCCGGGAGAGACGGTCAGACGAAGCGCGAACTTTCGGCCTATAAGGCCGCTCGGCAGGTGCAGGTCTGCCGGACCGTCACGACCGAACGCCAGCGTCGGGTCCAGCAATGGGACCGGTACAGCATCGCCTGCCCCTATTGGTACGAGGACAACGGGTGCCTGGTGACGCGATCCATCACCGAGCCCGTGTCGTCGCGCGCTTGCCGGATGCAGTTCCCCTCCGAACTCGCCGGCCCCGCCGAAACGATGGAAATGCTGCGCATGCGCTTCCTCACAGAGATGGGCAGCCGTCTCAGTAGCGCCGAGAACGATGCGGAAGCGGTGAACCTCGCGCGGGCCCAGATGCGCCAGCGGGGCGCGCAGCAGTTGATGGAGGCCGCCAAATATCTGCTCGCCTTTCTGGCGGTGATGATGCTGTACATATTCGTCGCGGTCGAGCGGCATCAGCGCTCCATGGTCCGCGCGTTCGAGCAGCTTGCGGGCAATTCGGACAGGCGCGCACAGCCGCACGGCCCTCCCGCGCAAACAGCGACGCCGACAAGCTAGGGCGCCGTCACCATCCGCAGCACGCTGGCGTAGCCGGGGGCGATGGTCAGGCGCTCGGCATGTCCGTCCTTGACGAGCGCGGCGTGGGCGGCGGGGAGGCGGTAGCAGGGCAGGCCCATGAAGAGGTGGTGCTCGGCATGGAAATTGACCCAGTAGGGGGCCACCAGCGCCCGTTCGAGCCAGTTGGCGCGGGTGGTGCGCGCGTGGCTGAACGGGTCGCCCGGACCGGTGGCGGTGCAGGCGTGCTCGGCGATGTTGCGCACCCGCAGCGCGAGTTGAAACGTCGTCGCAAGGCTCACCAGCCACAGCAGGAAGGGCGTCCACCCCCACAGCAGCAAAGATAGCGCGAGCAGTCCGAGCTGAAAGCCGACGAAGCGGAGGAAGGCGCTGCGCAACGGCCCTTCGCCCCGAACTGCGATGCGCAACTGCGCGCCGCGCTGCTTGAGGAAGGTCCGACCGCTGAGGTCACGCGCAACCTTGCGCCACAGGCTCGCGCGGCTGGTCGGGAACGGCGCGCTCAGCGACAGGTCGGGGTCTTCGGGCTGCTGGGTGAAGCGATGATGCGCGAGGTGATAGGTGCGATATGCCTTGAGGTCGCTGCCCACCGCGACCCCGCTCGCCCACTGTCCCAGCCAGTTGTTGAGAGCGCGGTTGGGGTGGAGCAGCCCGTGCGCGGCATCGTGCATGAGGATCGCGAGGCCCAGCTGCCGCCCCCCGATCAACGCGATCGCGAACGGCCAGCTGAACGGGCCGAGCCAGACGGCCAGCGCTAGAATAAGCGCAATGCTCCCCCACGCATGCGCCACCAGCCACACCCCCCGCCAGCGCGACACGCGCCGAAGGTCCGCCCACGTCGCGGGGGCGAACACGGCATCAGGGCGAACGGCGGCGACCGCAGGCATGGCGGGGAGGCTAGCACGTCGCGGGGCGCGAGGAAGGGGTTTCGCGTTAGAGCGGCGAAACGAAGCGCGCAGGGCAGATGCGGCGCGCATCGGTCATAGCTCAGCCAAGGCGCTCGACCTTGCCTTCCTGCATCGCAACTGATAATCGTTCGCAACAATGCCGCGTTCCCCCCAGAGTCTCGATCGCGTGCCCATTGGGCGGGTGGCGCGGGTGACGCATGTCGACTGGGACATGCTGCCAAGTGCAGAGGCGCGGCGGCTGCGCGATTTCGGCCTGTTCGAAGGCGTCGAGGTCGAACCCCTCCATCGCGGCGCGCTGTTTTTTCGCGATCCGCTGGCGGTGCGTCTAGGGCGGCTGTCGATCATCCTGCGCGGCGCGCATGCGCGGGCCGTGACCGTCGTGCCCGAACCCGACTGACGGCGCCGCGTCGATGACCACGCTGCCTCCGCTGATCGCGCTGGCCGGCAATCCCAACGCCGGTAAAAGCTCGCTGTTCAACGCGCTGACCGGCGCGCGGCAAAAGATCGCCAACTATCCGGGCGTGACGGTGGAGCGGCACGCCGGTCGCACGACGCTGGGCGACGGGCGGCCGGTGGAGCTGGTCGACCTCCCCGGCGCCTACAGCCTCGACCCCGCGAGCCCCGATGAGGCGGTAACCCGCGCCGTCCTGCTGGGCGAGCAGGCGGGGGAGCGGCGCCCCGACGCGCTGATCGTGGTGGTCGATGCGGGGCAGCTCGAAAATCACCTCCGCTTCGCGCTCGAACTGATCGGGCTCGGCCTCCCCACGGTGGTGGCGCTCAACATGGTCGACATGGCCGAGCGCGACGGGCTGGAGCTCGACGTCGCGGCGCTTTCGGCGGAGCTCGGCGTGCCCGTCATCCCGACCGTAGCGGTGCGCAAGCGCGGCCTCACCGCGCTCAGCGCGGCGCTTGGCGAGGTGCTGGGAAGGCCACCTGCTTCGCTAGACATCGCTGGCGACGATGCCGGCCGCCGCGATCAGGCGCGGGCCATCGCACGCGCGGCGACGCTGGGCGAGAGCTGGCAGCGCAACTGGACGCGCCGGCTCGACAGCGTGCTGCTGCATCCGCTGCTCGGCTTCGTCATCCTGCTCGCGATCCTGTTCGCGCTGTTCCAGGCGGTGTTCAGCCTCGCCGAAACGCCCATCGCGTGGATCGAGGGCGTGGTGGCGAGCCTGGCTGACGCCGTTTCCGGCGCGCTCCCGGCCGGGTTCCTGCGCGACCTCCTCGTCGACGGCGTAATCGCGGGGGTCGGCGCGGTGATCGTCTTTCTGCCGCAGATCATCATCCTGTTCTTCTTCATCCTGCTGCTTGAGGCGACAGGCTACATGGCGCGCGCCGCGTTCCTGATGGACGGGCTGATGGCGCGAGTCGGCCTGTCCGGGCGCGGTTTCATCCCGCTTCTGTCGAGCTTCGCCTGCGCCGTTCCGGGCATTATGGCGACGCGCGCGATCCCGGAGCCAAAGGATCGGCTGACGACCATCCTCATCGCGCCGCTGATGACCTGTTCCGCGCGCCTGCCGGTATATGCGGTGATCATCGGCGCCTTCATCCCCGCGCGCACGCTGGCTGGAGGAATCGGGCTGCAGGGGCTGGTGCTGTTCTGCCTCTACCTCGCCGGAGTGGTGGGGGCGCTGGGGGTGGCCTGGGTGCTGCGGCGCAGCATCACCAAGGGGTCGGCGGGCGGGTTCCTGATGGAGCTGCCCCGCTACCAGTTGCCGCGCATCACCGACATCGCACTTGCGCTGTGGCAGCGGGCGTGGCTGTTCCTGAAGCGCGCGGGGACGATCATCTTTGCCTCGACCGTCGCGCTGTGGCTGCTGCTCGCCTACCCCAAGCCGCCGGTGGGCTCGGGCATCCCCACCACCGAATATTCGATCGGCGGCCGCATCGCGAGCGGGCTCGAGGTGCTGGTGCGCCCGATCGGTTTCAACCACGACATCGCCATCGCGCTGATTCCCGCCATGGCCGCGCGCGAGGTGGCGGTGTCTGCGCTCGCCACCGCCTACGCCATCGACAGCAAGGATGATGCGACCACCGAACGCGCGCTGGGCAGCCGACTGGCGGGCAAATGGAGCCTCGCCACCGCGCTCGCCTTCCTCGCCTGGTTCGTGTTCGCCCCGCAGTGCGTCTCGACCATCGCGGTGGTGCGGCGGGAGACCAATGGCTGGAAGTGGCCCGCCTTCATGGTTGGCTACCTGTTTGCGCTCGCTTACATCGCCGCAGGCTTGACATACTGGGTCGCGGTCGCCTTCGGCTTGGGCTGAACAGGGGAGCGTCACGCGACATGGCAGGCAGCGTCAACAAGGTCATTCTGGTCGGCAATCTCGGCGCCGATCCTGAGGTGAAGAGCTTTCAGAACGGCGGGCGCATCGCCAATCTGCGCATCGCCACCAGCGAAAACTGGAAGGACCGCGCCACCGGCGAGCGCAAGGAGCGCACCGAATGGCACAATGTCGTCATTCAGTCCGACGGCCTGGTCGGCGTGGTCGAACGCTTCCTCAAGAAGGGCAGCAAAATCTACATCGAAGGCCAACTGCGCACCCGCAAATGGCAGGACCGTGACGGCAACGACCGCTACACCACCGAAGTGAGCGTCGGTGGCATGGGCGGCGTGCTGACCATGCTCGACGGTGCAGGCGGCGGCGGCGGCGGCGGGTCGCGCGGCGGCGGCTATGGCTCGGGTGGCGGCTACGGCGGCGATTCGGATTTCGGCGGCGGCAACGATTACAGCTCGGGCGCATCGCGCAGCGGTGGATCGGGTGGCGGTTCGGGCGGCGCGCCGTTCGACGACCTCGACGACGAAGTGCCCTTCTAGGCGGCAGGCGTAAGCCCGGCTCGGCGCGCGAGGGTGAGAAGCGCGTCGGCGACCTGTGCGCTGTGCGTCGCGTGCAGCCAGCGCCCGCCCTCCGCGATCCGCTCGACGGTGACGCCGGGCAGCGTCTTGCGCCAGTAGCGCTCGGTCGGATCGAAGGCGTAGAGCGGGTCGCGCTCACCCACCAGGATCGTCCAGTTCGACCCGTCGTTGAGCGGCGTCGCGCGCTTGCCTTCGCTCTGCGCCTGCATATCCGCGAGGAAGCCGCGCATGCCGAGGGCGCATTGCCGCCCGCCCCGCACCAGCGCCGCGAGCTCCGCCGGGTCGTCGAGCACGCCGAGGTCGATCGGGCTTTCCGCGACACTCTGCCGCATGAGTTTGGCGATGGCCGCCTCGCTGGTCCGCTGCGACAGCAGCCGCGCCATGCGTTCGGCGAGCCACGGGCGATCGTAGAACAGCGCGCGCGCGGCGCCCATCATGCCTTTGCGGCGCTGGTCGAGCTCCACCGGCGGGTCGGGGTTGAGCAGCACGCCGCCGACGACGCGATCGGGCAGCACGCCGGCAGCGGTCACGGTGGCCCCGGGCACCCCGCGTGACAGCAGCAGCACTGGCCCAAGCTCAAGCGTCGCGCACAACTCGTCAACGTCGTGGGAGAGCGCGCGATAGGGGCAGGCATCGACCGCGTCGCTGAGCCCGAACCCCGCGCGATCGAAGGCGATCGGCCGCATCCCGCGCGCCTGCAACGCCGCGATCAGGCGCGGGGAGATCGCGCGTGCGAGCGAGGTTGCGTGAACCAGCAGCACCGGTACGCCCTCGGGCGGCCCGTGATCGGCGACCGCGATCCGCCCGGAGGTCCAGGCCCTCGCGATCAGCCGCAGCGGCTCTGCTTCCGCGACTCCCGCGCTCAGGACGATGTCGCACGCCGCGGCGAGGCCCGCGAGTGCGTCGACCTCGGCGACGACGCGGGCCAGATCGACCGCATATTCGACGCCGCAGGCGACGAACACGGCCTTGAGGTCGGACTTGACCGCATGGTCTGAGATATTGAGCGAACGCGCGACCTCAGCGCGCATATGCCCGTGCGCGATGCCGCGCGCGATCATCGCCTGCCGGAGCGTCAGCCCGAACAGGTCGCCAAACAGCCGATCGATCCCCGACGGCGGCGCAAGCTCGCCCGCGGCGATGCGGAGGACCTCGCGGATCAGCTCGGTCTGCCGCGCCGCGCCGGCGCGGGTCATTGCGCTCGCGACGAGCTTGCGCGCGGTTTCGTAGCCGATGCCGAGCGCGGCTGCGGCATCGCGCAGGTTGCCCGTTTCCGCGAGGGCAGACACGAGCCGCGTCTCCGCCGGCGTGAAGCGATGCGCGCGGGCGGCGCGGCCGATCCCCGCGTCCGCCGGGCGAAAAGCGAGCAGCGCGAACTCCGCCTCGCCCCGGTCGAGCGCGCGGCGCACATCCGCCGTGATGGGCCAGCCCTTCACCGCCGCTGCGCCTCCCGATGCGACGGCGACGGGGCGGCCGCTGTCATCCTTCACGAGCAGCGCGAGATGTGCGCTGGTTCGCGACGGCGGGGCGAGCGAGGCGTCGGCGGTCGACCATGTGTCGAGCCAGTCGCTGAAGCTCGCATCGGCGATGACGATGTGACCGTCGCGGTCGCAGGCGGCGGAGGCGAAGCTGCCGGGAACCAGCTCGGCGATCGGCGCCACGGGGGCCGCCAAGGCCTCGTCGATGGCCTCACCCAGCGCCTCGGGTTCGTGGATCACGGCATCAAGGAAGCCGTCACTGTCGTCGGCAAAGGCGAGCAAGGAGGTGCCGTCGCGTTGCGCGGTGCGAAAACGGTCGAGGAAGCGGCTAGCGCGCATCACCGTTCGACGATGCGGTGCAGGCTGAACGCTCGCTACCCCCAAACGGGGGGCGCAAGCGCGACGTCACCGCTCTACCCAGCATCTCAGGTCGACCGGCTGCCTGGTGGACCCAACAAGGTTCGGGACCGCCGACGGTTTGGGGAAGCCCCGGCCGGATTCCGGATCGAACCAAAGGCGCGTGCCGTGGACCCGATCCCTCTTCGCGGCACGCGCCCCTTCTCCTACTCGTCCCGCGCCGACGGCGGGGCGAGCATGCTGGAGAGGCCGGAAAAGGCGCCGCCCTTTCGCGCGGCCTCCTCCTCGCTGAGAACGCCACGCTCGCGTAATATGGCGTCGGCATTGGGCGCGCGCGGAAAGGGATCGAGCGCCAGCGCCACAGTTTCGACGAGCGCGTCGCCCAGCGGCAGACGCCCGCCGTCATAGCCCACCGTGTCGAGCGCATCGGCGTCGAGCTCCACTTCGGCCTCACTCTCCTCCGCTTCGAGGAGCGCGGTCGGCACGAAGCGCAGCGCGACGGGCTCACGCACGTTGACGGGCAGAGGTTCGCCGGTCGCGGCACAGCGCTGGACCAGCGCCGCGCGCACTTCGCCGGTGAGCGTCACCACCTCTCCCCCGCCGACGTCGAGCACGACATCGGCGTCCAAACTGTCGAGCGATTCCCAGCCAAAGCGCGCTGCCGCAGCGGCGCGCGCGTCGGCGTCGAGGCTGACGCTGCGTTCACCGCTCCGCTGACGCACGTCGGCGATGGCGGGCTCGAGGTCGGTCACGCCGCCCCTCCGAACAACCGTCCGCGCTCTGCCGCGATCAACCGCGCGACCTCCGCCGCGTGAGTGGAGTCGCCCGCGAGGAGGTTGCGCGTCGCCACCCCCTCCAGCGCGGAGGGGTCGCTGCCCGCGTCACGTAGCGCCTGCAGTCGCCCGCCGAGCGCGCTCATCATGCGCCCGACATGCTTGCCGACGATCATGTCGCCGACGCCGATCTGACGCAGCTGGCCGTCCATATCGTCGACGAACAGTTCGGTGAGGTGCGCCGCGTCGGCGGTGCGCGCGGGGTCGCGCTCCCACGCCAGCAGCGTCAGCGCGACCACCGTGGCGAGCACGTCGAAGCGCCCGTCAAGCGTGTCGGGAACGCCCGCGCGATACCAGTGCGGTTGCCGCGCACGCTCGACCACGGCGGCATAGGCGGGGCGCAACGCCTCGCGCGGGTCCGGCTCGCTCGCGCCGAACAGTCGGTTGAGGAGGCCCATCGCGTCAGGCCGGGGGGTAACGCAGGCGACCGACGAAGCGCGACAGCGACGGACGGCGTTCGGCCCTCGCGCGCCAGCCTGCCTTGAACTTTTCGAAGCGCATCACCTCGTCGATCCGCCGCGCGAGGAAGGTGCGCGTCTCGGAGAGGTTGTCGCTCTCGTCGCCCAGGAACACGGCGATGGTCGAGCCGTAGACTCCCGACAGCGTCAGCCGCTTGGTATAGTGGTTGAAGTCGGTCGCAGTGTCGCCGGCGAGCCGCCACATCGCATCCGCCGCGCGCCAGCCAAGCCGGGTCGCGAAGGGGAGGTTGGTGGGCAGCGCGAGCACCGCCAGCGCCCGGCGCAGCGCCTCCCGTTCGGGCAGCAGGATGTCGAGCCGCGTCTCCACCAGCGCGGTGATACGCGCGCGGATCTTCATCGCGCCCAAGGTTTCCGGCGGCAGGCGGCGCGCCATCTCCGCATCGATATGCGCGAACCAGGCGTCGATCTGCGCGACGGCATCTTTGCCGACCGCAATCCGCGCGAGCTCCGGGTCGATCCCGCGCGTAGCCGCCGCGCTGCGCACCGCCGCCTCACCCCAACCGTCGAAGGCGGCGTTGCTGGCGACATCGGCGATCAGCGCTTCGCGCAGCTCGTCGAGCGTGGGATCGTCGGGCAGGGACTGGGTCATGGTGCTATGATAAGCGCAGCGCGCCCCCGCGTCACCCCTCCGCCTGCTCCGCCGACGCGCGGCGCGACGGCAGGCGGATCAGCACCAGTCCGGCGGCGACCAGCACGCCCCCGAACATCTCGATCGGGGAGAGCTGCTCATGATAGACCCACCAGCCGATCACCGACGCCACCGCCGGCTGGGTGAGCAGCGACAGCCCCACCACCAGCGCGGAGAAATGGGGCAGGGCGTAGACCATCAGCCCCTGCCCGATCAGCTGGCTCGACACTGCGAGCGCGATCACCGGCCACCAGACCGTCGGCACGATCTGTTCGCCCAGGAGCGTCGCGATGGCGAGCAGCGGCAGCAACCCAGCGGCGGTCGCGATGGCCAGCGTCGGAAACGGCGCAAGGCCACCCCGCGCACGCTGCATGGCGAGGACATAGGCGGCGTAGAGCACCCCCGCGAGCACGCAGAGGAGATCGCCGAGCAACACATTGGGCCCCTCTTGCCCGCTGTCGCGCATCAGCATGTAGGCGCCCACCAGCGTCAGCGCGATGGCGACGCTTTCGATGGGGGTGGCCCAGCGGCGCGCCACCACCAGCGTCGTCACCGCGAGGATCGGGCTCGCCGCGTTTCCGAACAGCGTCGCATGCGCCATTTTGGTGAGGAGGATGCCCGCGTGCCAGCTCGCAAGGTCGAGCGCGAAGAACACGCCCGCCAGCGCCGCCAACGCGACCAATCCGCGCGAAGGCGGCGATGCGCGCAAGTCCTTGACCGCGAGCAGCGCCAGCACCGGCAGCGCAATTGCCAGCCGCCAGAACCCCGCGCTGACCGGTCCGACATCGGACAGCCGAACGAACAGCGGCCCCGCCGCGAGCGCCGCATTGGCGGCGATCAGTGCCGGAAAGGCGAGCGCAGGTGCGCGGGCCTCGCCCGGTGGAACGGTTGCCGTAGCGGCGGGCGCGGAACCTGTTGCGGCAGTCATCGGCTCGCCCTAGCCGGGTCGTCCCGCGCCGCCTAGCCGCGCCAGCTACCGGAGCCATTTGCCGCCATGCCCAGCCTGTTCGACCCCATCCGTCTCGGCGCGCTCGACTGCCCCAACCGGATCGTCATGGCGCCGCTCACCCGCGGCCGCAGCGACGTGCCGGGCCATGTCCCGCAGAGCGCGCTCAAGGCGGAATACTACAGCCAGCGCGCCGACGCCGGGCTGCTCATCGCCGAAGCAACAGGCATCAGCGTGGAGGGGCTCGGCTGGCCCAAGGCCCCCGGCATCTGGTCGGACGAGCAGGTCGCGGGCTGGCAGCCGGTGACGCAGGCGGTGCACGACGCGGGCGGGCGGATCGTGCTGCAGCTGTGGCACATGGGGCGCCTCGTCCACCCCGACTTCCTTGGTGGGGAGGCGCCGGTCAGCGCCAGCGCCACCACCGCGCCCGGCTACGCCCATACCGCTGAAGGCAAGAAGGACTATGCGCAGGCCCGCGCGCTCGCCGTCGAGGAGATGCCGCGGCTGCGCGAAGACTACGCCCGCGCCGCCGCCAATGCGATGCGCGCGGGGTTCGACGGCGTGCAGCTCCACGCCGCCAACGGCTACCTCATCGACCAATTTCTCCGCGACGGGACCAACCATCGCAGCGACGAATATGGCGGCTCGATCGCCAACCGCGTGCGCCTGTTGAGCGAGGTGACGCAGACGCTGATCGACACCGTCGGGGCCGACCGCGTCGGCGTGCGCCTCTCCCCCAATGGGGAGACGCAAGGGTGCGACGACAGCGATCCGCAGGCGACCTTTACCGCCGCTGCGGCGGAGTTGCAGCGGCTCGGCATCGCCTGGCTCGAGCTGCGCGAGCAAAAGCCGTTCGGCAATTTCGGCAAGAGCGATGTGCCGCGCGTCAGCCCGTCGATCCGCAAGGTCTTCACCAACCCGCTGGTGCTCAACCAGGAGTATCGCCTCGACAGCGCGCGGGAGGATATTGCCAGCGGGCTCGCCGACGCGATCAGTTTCGGGCGGACCTATATCTCCAACCCCGACCTGGTGGAGCGGCTGCGCGCCGATGCGGAACTCGCGCCCGACAACTACCGGACGTGGTATTCGGACGGGCCGGAGGGTTACACCGACTATCCGCGCATGGGCGGCGCCGCTTGAGCGAAACCACGCATCGGTTGTCGCGCGAAGGTCGCCCCGACCTCGCCGCGCGCGTGGTGGAGGGCGCGGGGCCGACGGTGCTGTTCCTCCCCGGTTATGCCAGCGACATGGCGGGGTCGAAGGCGGAGGCGCTCGCTGCCTGGGCGTTGCGCAGCGGACGGCGACTCGTGCGCTTCGACTATGCGGGCTGCGGCGCATCGGACGGGCGCTTCGCCGATCAGACGCTGCTCGACTGGCGCGACGATGCGCTGGCGGTGGTCGCCGAGCATGCGTCGGCAGGCCCGCTCGTGCTGGTCGGATCGTCGATGGGCGGCTGGCTGATGCTCCACGTCGCGCTCGCGCTGGGGGAGCGGGTGGCGGGGCTGGTCGGCGTCGCCGCAGCGCCCGACTTCACCGATTGGGGCTTTGACGCGGGCCATGTGGCGGCGCTGCAACGCGACGGTGAGTTGCGGGAGGAGAGCCCCTACGGCCCCGAACCGACGCTCACCACGCGCGCGCTGTGGGAGTCGGGCGAGCGGCTGCGGCTGCTCGACACGGAGATCGCGATCGGCGCCCCGGTGCGTCTGCTGCACGGCGATGCCGATCCCGACGTGCCGCTCGACATCGCCTTCCGCCTTGCGCGGGCCGTGCGTTCAGCGGACGTTGTGACGAGCGTGATCAAGGGCGGCGATCATCGTCTGTCGAGCGAGTCTGACCTCGCCCGGCTGATCGCCACCGTGGAAAGCCTTGCATGATCGCCGCGCTGCTGCTCGCACTTCAGACCGCTCCTGCCGTGCCGCAGTCGCCCCCCGCGCCAGCCGCCACGCCCGCGCCGCGCACGCTGGGCGTGATCGACGCCGACGACCAGCGCCGCTGCCGCCGCACCGCGGAGGGCGATGGCGCGGCCGGGATCGTCGCGGCGAGCGATTGGCTGCGCCGCGGCGGCGGGTTCCTCGCGCGGCAGTGCCTCGGTGTGGCGCAGGCGCGCGCGGGGCTCCACGACGCGGCCGAGCGCAGTTTCGCCGAAGCGGCGCGCGAAGCAGAAGCGGCGGCGAACGCGCCGCTCGCCGCCTCTTTGCGTGCGCAGGCGGGCAATGCCGCGCTCGCTGCCGGGCGAGCGGCGGAGGCGCGCGCACATTTCAACGCGGCGCTCGCCGGCACGACGCTCGGCGGAGCCGAGCGCGGCGCGGTGCTGGTCGACCGCGCGCGGGTGCTGGTCGCGGCGGGCGACGCGGCGGGCGCGAAGGCGGACCTGCGCAGCGCGACCGAGCTCTCCCCCCAGGACGCGACCGCATGGCTGTTGCGCGCGACACTCGCGCGGCGGATGGGCGAGCTTGCCGATGCGCAGAGCTCGATCCGCACCGCTGCCGGCCTCGCCCCGCGCGACCCGGCGGTCGCGCTGGAGGCGGGCAACATCGCGGCGAGCGCAGGCGATGCCGCCGCGGCGCGCGCCAGCTGGCAGAGCGCGGTGGCGATCGGCGGCGACCATCCCGCGGTGGAGACCGCGCGCCAGCGGCTCGCCGAACTCACGCGCGATGCGCCTCGCGACGCAGCCCCCGCCGCTCCCCCGCGTTAGGGTCGTAAAGCTCAAGTTGGGGAGAGGCGCATGGCGCTGGAATATCTGCACACGATGCTGCGCGTGAGCGATCCGGACGCAAGCGTCGGCTTTTTCCAGCTGCTGGGGCTCGAGGAGGTTCGGCGGTTCGACAATCCGGCGGGGCGGTTCACTCTGATCTTCCTCGCCGCACCGGGGCAAGCCGGGATTGCGGAGGTCGAGCTGACCTATAACTGGCCGGCCGAGGGCGGCTCCCCAGCGGAAGAATATCGTGGCGGGCGCAACTTCGGGCACCTCGCCTACTGCGTCGACGACATCTACGCTGCCTGCCAGCGCCTCTCCGATGCGGGTGTGACGATCAACCGCCCCCCGCGCGACGGGCGCATGGCGTTCGTGCGCAGCCCGGACGGCATCTCGGTCGAGCTCCTCCAGCGCGGCGAGGCGCTCGCCGCCGCGGAGCCGTGGGCGTCGATGCCCAATACGGGCGAGTGGTGACGGGCATGGAGGTGGTTCGCATCCCCGCGCTCAAGGACAATTATGTCTGGCTGCTCCACGATGCCGACAGCGAGGCCTGTGTCGTCATCGACCCCGCGGAAGCCGCGCCGGTCCTCGCCAAGGCCAACGCGCGCGGCTGGCGAATCGGGGAGATCTGGAACACGCACTGGCATCCCGACCACACCGGCGGCAACGCGGAGATCAAGGCGGCGACCGGCGCCATCGTGCGAGCTCCGGCGGCGGAAGCGGCGCGCATCCCGACGCTCGACGCATCGCTCGAGCAGGGCGACGAGGTGCGGCTCGGCAATCAGGTGGCGCGGGTGAAGTCGGTGCCCGGCCATACGCTCGGCCACATCGCCTTTCATTTCGATGGCGCAGGTAAGCTGTTCATCGGCGACACGCTGTTCGTAATGGGCTGCGGACGGCTGTTCGAAGGGACGGCTGCGCAGATGTTCGACGCGATGCGCTGGATCGACACGCTCGACGATGCGACCGAGATTTACTGCGCGCACGAATACAGCCTCTCCAACGCGCGGTTCGCCCTCGCGCAGTTTCCCGACAACGCGGCGATGCAGGCCCGTCTCGACGCCATCGCGGCGATGCGCGAGCGCGGTGAGCCGACGGTCCCCACCAACCTCTTTGCCGAGCGCGCGACCAACCCGTTCCTGCGGGCGCGCGACGTGGACGAATTTGCCCGCCTGCGTGCAGCCAAGGACCGGGCCTGACGTTCATCTGAGCGTCAGCGGCAAAGGCGCAGCGTGGGCACGCGACAAGCAATGGGGACAGCGGCGATGAGACGGCTTGGATGGATGGCGGCAACACTGGCCGCGATGGCGACAGCGGGCTGTGCCTACACGGCGCAGGACACCACCGACCGCGGTCTGTCGCCGCAGCAGATGGCGCTGATGGAGCGGGAATTGGGCGGCAAGGTCGCGGGTCGACCGATGAGTTGCATTCCGACGCACTCGACCAACGATCTGGTGCGGGTATCGGACTCGGTGCTGCTCTACCGGGTGGGCTCGAACCTCGTGTATAAGAACGAACTGCGCGGCTCGTGCCCTGGGTTGAGCCGGGACAGCGACGTTATCGTTTCGGAGGTGCGCGGCGCTGGCCCGTGCAGCGGCGACATCATCCGGCTCGTCGATCGTGCGACAGGCATGTATCACGGCAGCTGCGCGCTCGGCGACTTCGTGCCCTTTCGTCGGGAAAACTGACGGTCATTTGAGCGGAGCGGGCGGCGTAAGCATCACGCCGCCCCCCGTTCGCTAGGCCGTCACGCGGCCGAACTTCCCCGCCTGAAAGTCGCGCATCGCCTGGCTGATTTCGGCGGGATAGTTCATCACAAAGGGCCCGTGACCCGCCACCGGCTCGTCGATCGGCTCACCGGCGAGCACCAGCAGCATCGTTTCCGTCGTGGCGCGCACGTCGATGTCATGGCCTTCGCGCGACAGGCGCACGAGCGCACCGGCACCCGCCGTCGCTCCCGTCACCTCTAGCTCACCGTCGAGAACGGCGATCATCGCGTTGAAGCCTTCGCTGATCGGCAGATGCAACTCCGCACCCGCGTTCAGCCGCACGTCCCACAGCTCGATCGGCGTAAAGCTCTTCGCCGGACCCTGAACGCCGGCAAAGGCGCCGGCGATGACGCGCGCATGGCCGCCGACGAAGGGCACGCAGGGGATCTGGTCGCGGGTGATCGCCTGATAGGCGGCGGGCGCGTCCTTGTCCTTGGCGGGCAGGTTGACCCACAGCTGCACCATCCGGAACGGCCCGCCAACGCGCGAGAATTCCGCCGAGTGAAACTCCTGATGCACGATCCCCGCGCCTGCGGTCATCCACTGCACATCACCCGCGCCGATCGTCCCGCCGCCGCCCGCGGAGTCCGCGTGGCTGACCTCCCCATCATAGACGATGGTCACCGTCTCGAACCCGCGGTGGGGGTGTTCGCCCACGCCGCGCAGCGCATCCGACGCGTTGGCTGGAAATTGCCAGGGTCCTGCGTAATCGAACAGTAAAAAGGGCGTCACCGCAGCTGGATCGTTATGATAGCTGAACAACGAGCGGACGGGGAAGCCATCCCCCACCCAATGCCCCTGTTGCGGGGGCGGAACGATCTCGACGATCGACTTGGTCATCTGCCTGCCTTTCGACAACGCAACGGGCGCCGTGCCACTTAGCACGGCGCGCTGCGCCTGAATATCTCGTAAGGCGGCGGAGATGGTGTTGCCGCGTCGCGAATTCAACTCGCAGGCGCTGGCAGTCGCGCTTCGATCCAGGAGAGCAGCTCGGCGGCGATGCGCTTGCGCGGCATGTCGTTGAGGAGCTCGTGCCGCGCACCCGCGACCAGTTCGAGCCGCTTGTCCTCCGCCGCGAGCGCGTCGAACAGGCGCTGACTGGCGCGCGGGTCGGTGTACTGATCGGCGGTGCCGTGGAGGATCAAGGTCGGCGCGCGCCAGTTGGGTGCCGCAGCCCTGACCTCGGCAGCCGCAGCCAGCGCGGTGACACCAAGCAGCGCGGGCACCCGCCGCGGGTTGACCAGCGGATCGGCGAGATAGGCATCGACCTCCGACTTGATGCGCGAGATCCCCGACGGCTCCCCGAGCGGTGCGACCCCCACGCCGGGCGCGACCTTCACTAGCGCCTGCGCGATGAGACGGAGCGGCAGCGGCGCGCTGTCGGGAAGCGCGGGCGAGCTCAGCACCACCGCGGCGAGACCCTCCGGATCGCGCGCCACCGACAGCGCTGTCACCAGCCCGCCGAGTGAGTGGCCGAACAGCAGCAGCGGCCGGCCGCGCTGGGCGAGCTCGCGCCGTGCCGCCCGGTGCGCCTGCGCCATCGCATCGACATCGACCACCCCGCGCGCACCGGCGGAGCGGCCATGCCCCGCCATATCGAACGCGAACACCTCCACCCCCATTGCGTTGAGCGCCGGGACGAGGCCGCTGAAATGTTCGACATAGCGCCCGGCGTGCTCACCGAAGCCATGCTGAAGGAGCAGCGTCGCGCGCGCATTTTCGGCAGGCCAGTGGTAGCCGAACAGGCCCTCGGGCGCCTCCCACCACTCCGCCCGGGCGGGGATCGGCGTCGACGCCTGCGCGTCTGCGGTGGTCTTGCGCTCCTGCTGGCGCCGACGCGCGGCGAGTCCCAACCCCACCGCACTCGCGGCGAGGCTCCCCAGCAATATCATCCGCGCGGGCGACCGTCGCGCCATCGTCATACCCTTTCGTGCAACCGAATGGCCGTTGTGACGTGCGCGCCGAGCACCCGCAAGCGCCGAGCCGCTCGTCGCGTTGACATTCTTGCGACTCGTTCGCATTAAAGGTGCAAAGGAGTTCCCCATGCGCAAACTGCACCGCTGGCTCGGCCTCGTCGCCGGACTTTTCCTGCTCATCATGGCGCTGTCCGGCACGGTGCTGCAGTTCCACGAGCTCGAAGAGTCGCTGGAGGGCGAAGGCGAACGCCCCGCGCTTTCGCAGGCGGCGATCGAAGCGCCCGGCGACGCCATCGCGCGCGCGGCGCAGATCGCGGGCGGCGGCGCGGTGGCCGAAGCGCTGGTCAAGGGCGGCGAGCAGGGGACCACCGTCAGCCTCCGCCGCGTCGGGCAGGAGAAGTGGCAGCGTGTCGATCTGGCGAGCGGCGCGGTGACCGAAACGCTGGCCCCAGGCGAGCGCCCCCGCCCCCAGGGCTTCAGCGCGACGCGCCTCGCCAAGGGCATCCACACCGGCGGCATCCTCGGCGTGCCGGGGCATATCTTTGGGCTGTTGCTGGCGGCGTCGCTGCTGTTCTTTGTCATCAGCGGCATCAAGATGTGGCTCGACCTCTACCGCGCGCGCAAGGCGCGCGGGCGCAGCGAACTTTTCTGGAGCTGACGCGGCGCGCCCCATCGGGGATTCCCCTGGCGTGTCGGCACGGCTAGGGGCGGGGGAGATGATTAGCGCCGCTCCCCCCGCGGGCCGCTTCGACGGCGACGTGCACCGCTTCGCCCTGCGCGTCTATTTCGAGGACACCGACCTTTCCGGCGTCGTCTATCACGCCAACTATCTGCGCTTCATGGAGCGCGCACGCTCGGACATGCTGCGCGCCGTCGGCATCGACCAGCGCGCTGCGTTCGAGAGTGGCGAGGGCGCCTGGGCAGTGACCGACGTCGCGCTGCGCTTCATCGCGCCCGCGCGGCTCGACGATGCGCTCACCGTCGAAAGCCGCACCCGCCGTGTCCGTGGCGCGAGCGTCGAGATCGCGCAACGCATCGTCCGGGACGGGGCGCTGCTGGTCGACGCGCAGGTGACGGCGGCGTTCGTTTCGCCCACCGGTCGCGCGCGGAGAATGCCCGCAGGCTGGGCCGACGCCTTTCGCCACACAATCGCCCCAGAGGAAGCATGACCCCCAATCTCGCGCTCGAACCTGCCAGCCTGTCGCCCATTGCGCTGTTCCTCCAGGCGGACATCGTCGTCAAAGCGGTGATGGTCGGGCTGCTGCTCGCATCGGTAGCGGTGTGGGTGGTGATCATCACCAGCGGCCTGCAACTGCGCCGCGCGCGTCGGGAGACCGAGCGTTTCGAGCGCGACTTCTGGAAGGCGAGCGACGTCGAGGGCTTTGCCAAGGATGCGGGCGGACGCGACGTTGCGGCGGCGCGCGTGCTGCAGGCGGGGCTGGCCGAATGGAAGCGCTCGACCGCGCGTGGGGCGGTGGTCGACCGCGCAGGCGTGCGTGAACGACTGCTCGGCGCGCTCGACAGCGCGTCGGCGCATGAGGTGGATCGGCTGGGCGAACGCCTGAACCTTCTCGCCACGGTCGGGTCGGTGGCGCCCTTCGTCGGGTTGTTCGGCACCGTGTGGGGCATCATGCGCAGCTTTGCCGCGATTGCCGGCGCCAAGGAATCGAGCCTCGCGGTGGTGGCGCCGGGTATTGCGGAGGCCCTGTTCGCCACCGCCATCGGCCTGTTCGCGGCGATCCCCGCGGTCATCGCCTATAACCGCTTTCTCCATGCGCTGGGGTGGATCGAAGGACGGCTCGGCCGCTTCGTCGACGGCTTCCACGCGATGATGAGCCGCGAGCTGGAGCGCGGCTGATGGCGATGGGGTTCCACGGCGCGGGGTCGGCGGGGCGCGGGCGGCGGGGCCGCGCCAGCCGTCGCGCGCCGATGGCGGAGATCAACGTCACGCCGTTCGTGGACGTGATGCTGGTGCTGCTGATCATCTTCATGGTCACCGCGCCACTGCTTACCGCAGGCGTGCCGGTCGAGCTTCCCGACAGCAACGCGCGGCCCCTGTCTCAGCCGGAGGTGCAGCCGATCGACATTGCGCTCGACGCGAACGGCGCGCTGTTCGTGGACGGTGCGCCGGTGACGAACGACGCCCTGGTCGGGCTGCTTACGCAACGCGTCGGTGACGCCGGCGCGGGTGAGAGTCCCGCGGTGACGCTGCGCGCTGACCGCGCGCTCGCTTACGAGCGCGTGATGGCGGTGATGGGGGACATCAACCGCGCCGGGCTGACGCGGGTGGCACTGGTCACCACGCGTTCAGCCGCAGCCCCATAGCCCCGCGGTGATGGGGGAGGCTGCGCAGACCCGCGGCAGACGCGAATGGCCGGTGTGGGCGGGCGTGATCGCCGCGCACGCGGGCCTCGCCGTGCTGCTGTCGATGAGTTGGCGCGACCAACCGCAGCGTAAGCTCGAGAACGCACCGATCGCGGTGGAGATCGTCGCCGAAGCCGCGCCCGTCGCGACCGCGCCTGACGCCAGCACCGCGGCGCCGCTCAGCAAGGGCGCGCCGGAGGAGGCGGTGACCACGCCGCCCGACGAGCTTCCGATCGAACAGGCGCCGCCGCCCGAACCCGCGCCACCCGCGCCCCCTCCACCGACGCCTCGCCCGCCGGCGCCGCCGCCTCCGCCCGCTCCCAAAGCCGAGCGGACTCCGACCAAGGTTGTTTCCCCCGCGCCCCGTCCGCAGCCGCGCACGACCCCGCGCCCCGAACCGCGCCCGGAGCCAAAGGCGGCGCCCCAGCGGCCAACGCCTCCACGCCCCGCGCCGCAGCCGACCCCTCGTCCAACTCCGCGCCCGACTCCCCGGGCCGAGCCCAAGGCGACGCCCCGCCCGGCGCCAACGCCGCGCCCGGCGCCGACGCCGCGGCCCAGTCCGACGAGCACCCCTCCAGATCGGAAGAGCACACGTCTGAACTCCA
>ERZ501016.126-NODE-126-length-35913-cov-16.680880_pt1 | contig 35913 bp, 26 predicted proteins | sample MGYA00248889_ERZ501016 | MGnify/ENA primary metagenome ERZ501016 (study PRJEB25958, sample SAMN03398594) | human skin metagenome | study: EMG produced TPA metagenomics assembly of the Human Skin Microbiome Metagenome (human skin metagenome) data set. | reverse complement strand
TTCCGATCTCCGCCCACGCGCGCACCCGGCTGCGCTCGGCGTGCGCGCCGCTCGGGGACCGGGGCGCCGGGTCCCGTCGTGCGAGGCCGAAGACACCGACCGCGGCCACCGCCGTCGTCGCGAGGATGCCCGCGACGCCCTGGGCCAGTACCCACCCGCCCTGCCACGTGGGGTGGTCGTCGGGAGTGAGGATGTAGGCCACCCAGTGCGACGCGCCGCGCAGCACGTTCGTCACCGACGCCACTGCGGTCGTCGTCGCGGCCGTCTCGATGTGGTCCAGGAACGGGTAGGCGTGCCGACCGAGGACGAGCAGGGGCGCGAGCCACCACGCCGCACCCAGCGCGGCGCCGACCGCCCATGCGCCGACGAGCGCCGGGCGCCGTCGCGTCGGGACGACGAGGAGGTAGAGGGCGGCGGGTGCGAGCGCGACGAGGCTCGCCGTCGCGTTGACCCCGCCGAGGCAGGCCGCGAGGACACCGGTGCGCCCGGCGAGAGCGAGCAGCGCCCGCCGGTCCCCCTCGACCGCGCCAGCCGCGACGAGGACGAGCCAGGGCGCCAGCGCCCCCGGCCAGGCCTCGACGCTGATCTCGGCGAGCACCGTGAGCACCCGCGGCGCGAGCGCGTAGGCGAGCGCAGCGACGAGCGCGGCTCGCGGGGAGCACCCGAGCCGCTGCAGGAGGCGCTCCGCACCGACGTACGCGACGACGAGCAGGAGGGTCCACCACAGCCGCTGCGTCGCCCACGCCGGCACCCCGAGCGAGTGCGCGACCCCGAAGAACGGCCCCATGGGCCACAGGTAGCCGTAGGCCTGGTTCTGCAGCTCTCCGAGGCCCGCGTGCCCGTTCCAGGCGTCGAGCGAACGGGCGAGGTACCGCCATGGCGAGACCGTGAGGTCGAGCTTCGTGTCGGGCTGGATCCTCCCGGGCGCGACGAGCCACGCCAGGCACCCGACGACGATCGCCGCCGCGACCCGCTCGACCCGCTGCGCCCTCACCGGCGGCGGAGGATCAGCAGCAGGTTCCACGTGAGGATCTCTCGGACCCCCGGCAGGCGCAGGACGTGCCGCGCGGCATCGGGAAGGTAGCGAGGTCGAGCGACGAGGACCTCGACGTCCGGGTGGGTCAGGGCCCAGTCGAGTCCCTCCGTGACGCTGACGCGGAAGAGCGTCTCGCCGACCCGGTTCTTGGGCGGGTGGCCGTGGCGGCGGGTGTACGACGCGACGGCGCGCTCGCCGCCGAGCCAGTGCCGCGGGGAGGTCTCGTGGCCACCCCACGGGGAGAGCCAGTTCGTGTACGACAGGTAGAGCAGGCCACCGGGGCGCAGCACCCGCACCATCTCGTCACCGACCGCCCGCGGATCCTCCACGTGCTCCCACAGGTTGCTCGCGAACACGACGTCGGCGCAGCCGCTGACCACGGGCAGGGCGGCTGCCGACGCGACCACACCGCCCGCGCGCACCGAGACGACCGTCCGGTCGTGGTCGACGGGCACGTACCTGGCCCCCTCGGCGCGGAAGGCGGCCGCGAACTCCCCCGGGCCCGCGCCGACGTCGAGCACGACGCGCCCGCGCAGGTCGACCCACTCCCGCAGGGTGTCGATCGAGTCGACCGCCAGGGTCCCGTAGAAGTCGTCCGGGTCGCTCTGCTCGCGCAGGAAGGAACGCAACAGACGCACCGACCGCAGCACGTCGCGGCGCTGGCGGGGGCGCCCCGGGGGTGGCGGCGCGGCAGGCAGGCGCACCGCGCTCACCGTCCCTGCGGGGCCCGCGCGAGCAGGTGGAGGGTCGTGCGCAGGCCAGGGCGGACGGTCCGGGCGAGCGCGACGGCGGGGGCGCTCGCTGCCGCAAGTGCGAGCGCGGGGCGCGAGCCCAGGACACCCCCGGGTCTCGGCGCCGGGCGGACCCGTCGCACGAGGCTCGCGGCGTCGGCGCTCAGGCTGTCGAGCACCGGCCGGCGGATCTCGATGTCGACGAGGCCGGCGGCCTCCGCGGCCCGCCGCAGGGAGTGCTCGGAGAAGAAGCGGACGTGGGTCGGGTCCTCGAGCATCCACCAGGACTCGCCGTGGAACCGGAGCCCGTCGGAGTCGCCGGCCGGCGTGAGCATCTGGACCTGCCCGCCCGGCCGCAGCAGCCCGCGTGCGGCGGCCAGCGTCGTCCCGACGTCGTCGACGTGCTCGAGGACGTGGACCCCGTAGACGAGGTCGTGCTCACCCTCCGTCCGGGGCAGGGACTCGATCCCGCCCGCGACGAGGTGACCCCGGTCGCGGACCACCGGGTCGACATCGATCCCCAGCTGGTCGGGGTCGCACCCGGCGACCGCCGCACCGTCGTCGAGGAAGCGGCGCAGCAGCGCTCCCGCCCCGAACCCGATCTCGAAGACCGACGCCGGTCCGGGAGCGCCGTACCCGCGACGGATCTGGCGGTGGGTGAGGGCGAGGCGGACCCGGTCCAGCGCGGCATCCCCGCCGTACGCGAGGTCGCGGTGGCGCGCCGGGCAGCTGGCCAGGTCGCGGAAGAGGTGCCCGCACCGGGGGCACTCGTCGAGGGTCCCGCCGCCGATCGGCCGAGGGCGCATGGATGCCCCGCACACCTCGCAGGCGCGCGCGCGTCGACCAGCTCCTACCCCGGGGTAACCCACGGGGTTACCCTACGGGCACCCGCGAGCGCACCGACCCGCGGGCAACCGAGGAGGACATCCGTGGTCGACGTGGTCCACGACGCCAGGGCGCGCCCGACGAGGCTGCGCGTCCTCTACCTCTCGTGGCGCGACAGGGAGAACCCGGAGGCCGGGGGCGCCGAGACGTTCACCGAGCGCACCTGCGAGGTCCTCACCGAGCTCGGCCACGACGTCACCCTCTTCACGGCACGCTTCCCCGGTGCCCGACGCCGGGACCGCCACGGCGACGTACGCATCCTCCGCCGCGGCGGACGGTTCTCGGTCTACCTCGCGGGGATGCTCCACCTGCTGCTGCACCCGCGGCGGTACGACGTCGTCGTCGACGTGCAGAACGGGGTTCCCTTCTGGAGCCCGCTCGTCACCCGCCTGCCCGTGGTCAACATCGTCCACCACGTCCACCACGGGCAGTGGGACTCCTTCTTCGGACCCGGGATGGCGCGCCTCGGGTGGTGGCTCGAGTCGCGGCTCGCCCCCTGGGTGTACCGCCGCGCTCGGTACGTCACCGTCTCCCGGGCGACCCGCGCCGAGATGGAGGACATCGGTATCGACCCGGCGCGGGTGGACCTCGTCTACTCCGGCAACGACCACCCCGAGGACCTCGCCGGCTACGCGACGCTTCCCCGGACGCCCCACCCGACGCTGATCTGCGTCGGTCGGCTCGTCCCCCACAAGCACGTCGAGTCGGCGGTCGACCTGCTCGCCGACCGCGCCGGCACCCACCCCGACCTCGTCCTCCACGTCGTCGGGGGCGGCCAGTGGGGCGAGCAGGTGCGGGCGCACGCCGAGCACCGCGGCGTCGCCGACCGGGTGATCATGCACGGCTTCGTCGACGAGCCGACGAAGCACCGGCTGCTCGCGCAGTCGTGGGTCGTCGTCGTGCCCTCCCACAAGGAGGGCTGGTGCCTGTCGATCGTCGAGGGCGGCCTGCACGGGACCCCGGCGGTGGCCTTCGCGAGCGCGGGAGGCCCGAGCGAGTCGATCGTCGACGGACGGACGGGCCTGCTGTCCGCCGACGGCCAGACGGCGTTCGAGGAGCAGGTCCTCCGGCTCGTCGACGACGCCCACCTCCGATCCGTCCTCGGGGAGAACGCCCGGCGCTACGCCTCGACGTTCGACTGGCGGATCTCGGGGCGGAGGCTGGAGCAGACGCTGCTGTCCGTCACGGGAGCCGGCCCGCGCCCCGCCGAGGACCAGCTCGACCTCGACGCCCTCACCGACCCCGAGGCGACCCGAGCCCTGCCCGCCGGACAGCTCGCGGCCGGCTGAGGCGATCCCGGTGCGGACACGCCGAGGGCCGGAACCCCGTGGGTTCCGGCCCTCGCGACGTCAGGTCGAGGATCAGCTGTTGTAGTTGATCGTCTCGGTGTACTTCTGCGGGCTGTCGGTCTGCTGGCTCGCCACGATGCCGAAGATCGCCAGGCCCGCCAGCAGCGCGCCGATGATCGTGCCGGCGACGTTGAAGGCGATCTTCTGGGTGCGCTCGTCGTTCATGTTCCTGCTCCTCCTGGTGGGCTCCCGGGGATCGTACCCCGTCGGGGGCGGGAACGGACCGTATGCCACGCCCATGTTCCCAGCCGGTAACCCAGGACGGCAAGAGCCGTGACGAGACTCACTCCCAGGCCGAACAATCGCTCCGGCCAGCGGCCCTCGCGAATCTGCGCCGGCTCGCCCAGGTCGTGGACGGCGAATGGCCCCGCGCGGTGGACGACCGGGAGGGCGTCGAGCTCCCGCCGGTCGGGCGTCGTGCCGACCGGTGCTGGCTGGTCCTCCTGGACGAGGACCCACCGCACCCCGGCGGCTCGCATGGCGTCGATCCCCTCACCGTTCTGCAGCGCCCTGCCGATCGCGGCCGCGCGGGCGTCCTCGCCGGCGACGACGACCCCGTCGACGGGCAGCCCGTCGCTCGAGATCACCTCACGGTCGACGAGGCGGTTCCACGGGTCGAGGAGGACAGTCCCATCGTTCCACCGATAGCGGCGGTAGGTCTGCCACGGAAGCACGGCCACGGCCCCGGGCGGGGCTGCGGAGAGGGAGGCCGCAGTCCGGGTGACCTCGGGCGGGTAAGGATGCGCGCGCCACGCCCCCAGGTGCCCCCACCCGAGCGAGGGCAGCGTCACCACGGGCAGTGCCGCCACGACGACGCCGAGCACCATCGGTCGGGCGGCGTGCCGAGCGGTGGGCAGGCCCCGCGCCACCTCTGCGGCCCGGCCCGCGGCGAGCGCGAGGACGAGCACCCACCACGCGAGGAACTTCTGGCCGTCGCGCAGCAGGCCACCTCCGGGCACATGGGTGACGATCCACGTGAGGGCGTCCACGCCGCCCGGCAGATGGGTCACGAGTGCGACGACGAGCCCGAGCAGCCCGGCCGCGACGACCCCGAGCCAGGACCGCGCACGGAGCGGGCCCGGCCACCTCGCGGCCGCGCCGAGCGCCCCGAGGACCGCCAGGAGCGCGACGACCGCGACGATCCACGAGCGGCGGTCGGCGAGGACGACCGCGTCGTTCCAGATACCGCCGCCCAGCAGCGCGGAACCGGCCGGTCCGAGGACGGTGTCGGAGGTCAGCGCGAAGACGCGCACGCCGGCCGGGTCGGCGACCGAGGGGACGGCGAGCAGGAAGGGCCACCACCACACGGCTGCCGAGCCGATCCCGGTGGTCAGGACGAGTCCGACGTCGACGGCGCGCGAGCGGAGAGCGCGGCCGCCCTCACCGACGACGAGCACAAGGACGGCCGGGCCGGCCGACAGGAGACCGGCCGTCGACCCCCCGAGGGAGGCGACGACGAGCCAGACCAGCAGCGCCGCGCGGGCCCCCGTCTCGCCCCGCGCGGTCCGCAGCGCCGCGGCGGCGACCCACGGCAGGGTCGCGTACCCGAGCAGGAAGCCCCAGTGACCGATCCCGATCCGCTCGCCCACCCACGGGTTCCACGTGAAGGCGACGGCGGCAGCCAGCGCCCCGGTCCGGCTCGGCAGCAGCCGCGCGGCCCCGGCCGCGCCGAGGACGAGCGAGCCCAGCAGCCACGCCTTCTGGACGACCCAGCCCGGGACGACGGTGGAGAGCAGCGCGACGACGAGATCGTTCGGGACGGCACGCGGGACGGACCCGTCGATGCCGAGCACCCGGTCGCCGATCGGCAGCCGTGGGACGTGGACCAAGTCGTAGCGCAGGAGGTACCCCGGCGCCAGCGCCGGACCGAGGACGAGGACACCGAGGACGAGGCCGACGACCGCACCGAGCGTGCCCCGCCAGCGCGCCCCCGGCACGTCAGCGCCGCTCGATGTCGGCGAAGGCCGCGCCCATCGCCGCGCACTGGGTGTCGACGTCGTGCTCGGCGACGGCACGGGCGCGGTTGAGCGCTCCCACCTCGGCCCGGCCGGCGGGGTCGCGCAGCCAGCGCAGCAGGCCGTCGGCCAGCGCCTCGGCGTCGTCGTCGACGAGGAGGTTCGGGGCGTGGACGGCCTCGTCGTTCGTCCCGCACCGCACCGACGTGATCGGCAGCCCGCACGCGAGCGCCTCGAGGTAGGCCAGACCCAGCTGCTCGGTCCACTTCCACGTCGGCCGCGGGGCGGTGGTGAACACGGCGGCGGACCGGAGCAGGTCGGCGACCCCGTGGGCGTCGAGCGAGCCGGCGTGCCGGACGGCGCCGCCCGTGCGCTCCTGCTCGCGCAGGACGTCCTCGAGCATCGGGCCGCGGCCGGCGACGACCAGGCGCGCGTCCGGCTCGTGACGGCGGACGATCCGCATCGCGTCCATGACCCGGTCGATGCCCTTGTTCGGCGCGAGCGGCGAGACGAACGCGACGACCGGCTCCTGCACGGGTGTCTGGGCGGGAGTGAAGACGTCGACGTCGATCCCCGGCTTGACGACCCGGATCCGCTCGTCGTCGAAACCGTTGGCCAGGAGGTGGTCGCGGGCGGCGTCGACCATGCACAGAAGAAGGTCGGCGTCGCGGCAGGACTCGAGGGCCTGCCGGTACGGCGGCACCCGGTACAGCGGCTGGTCGGGCAGGTTCTCCCACGTGATGACCGCCTGCCGGACAGCGGTCCCCCGGCGGCGCGCGCGAGCCCGCCAGCGGGAGGCCTGGCCGGTGACGAGCGAGCACAGCTCGAGCGAGGTCACCCAGTCGTGGTCCGCAGGGTCCTGCTCGTCGAGGCCGCGCACCCAGGCGAGCGCGCCGGCCTCGACGAACCGCCGGATCGGCCGGACGTACGTGCTCGGCACCCAGTCGATGTCTCCGACGGGCTCCTGCCGCGCGAGCGCACGCACCCGGGTGTCGGGCATCCGGGACATCCAGTACAGCTCGCGGCGCGGTCGCTGGTCGGGCAGCGAGACCCACAGCATCCGCCGCGGCGCGGTGGGCGCACCGAGGGTCGGCCGGGCACCGGGCTCCATCAGGCGCCCGTCCTCCGCGCGTCCCGGCGGCCCCGCCGGGCACCGAGGGCGTACCCGGCCGCCTCGAGGCCGCGCAGGGCGACCATCCCGACCGCGTGGAGGGGGTCGCGCAGGAGCGTCCCGCGGTTGCGGACGTACGAGGCCAGGACGGCCTTCCCCTGTGCGGCGACGGCGCCGTCGTGACGCTCGGCGAACGCCGGGATGGACCGGCCGTAGTAGTAGCGCTTGCGCAGGACGTCGGCCACGGTCAGCCGCCCCTCGTCGTGGTCGACGAGGATCGGGGCGAGCGCGATGCGGGAGCCGTCGGCGTGCATCCGCAGCCGCAGGTCGGCGTCCTCCGGCCCGGACATCGCCAGGTGGAAACCGCCGCCGTCGACGAGGTACGCGCGCCGGACCAGGCGCGGGTTGTGCAGCCACGGGTCGTCGAGGTAGCAGGACCGCTCGAGGGCCCGGCACGCCGTCCAGAAGCCGTCGCCGATGGTGCGCTCGGGGAGGGCGACACCGACGGCGTCCTCCTCGAGGGCGGTGGCGAGCGCGACCGCGAGCGTCGTCGGCGGGAGGATCATGTCGCTGTCGAGCCAGACGACCCACTCCCCCGTCGCCGCCTCGATCCCCGCGTTGCGCTGCGCCGAACGCTCGGGGCCGACGGTGAGCACGGTGTCGGCGAACCGGCGGGCGATCTCCGGCGTCCCGTCGTCCGAGTGGTTGTCGACGACGACGAGCTCGACCGCCTCGTGGGTCTGGGCGCGGACGGAGGCCAGGCACGCCTCGATCGTCCGGATGTTGTTGCGGGTCGGGACGATGACGCTGATCACGGGCAGCGCGGTGCTCATCGTGGGTCCTCTCTGGGGGTACGTCGGAGAGCAGGGCGCCAGCTCCGGCGCGGACGTGGGGGTCGAGGTCCGGACGGCCCGGCGGGGACCGGGCCTCCGTCGAGGGGGCCACCGCGCAGGAGGCCGCCGATGACGGCGAGGACGAGGCCGGCCCCGGCGATCCGGTGGGGCCACAGGTTCTGCGAGACCAGGTCGGCGCTCACGTCGTGGATCGCGGAGCGGTGGAGGACGACGTAGACGACGCCCGCGAGCAGGACGAGGAGCGCACCGAGATCGACCAGACGGCGCGGGCCGACCCTGCCGGTCCGCAGGAGCACGACGGCCAGGGCGGCGGCCGCCAGGCCGGCCCAGCCCGCAGCGATCCCGCTCACCGCGAGGACGAGCACCTCGAGGACCGGCCGCGGCAGGCCGGGGAACGGGCTGACGAGCACCTCGTCCGGGTCCTGCTCGGCCCCGGTCGCCCCCGATACGGCCACGCCGGACACCGACGCCGGCGCAGTCACGACGGGAGCGGCCGGCTCCACGAGCGGCGCGACGTCCTCCGGTGTGACGTCCTCCTCGTCGTCGGCGGGGCGCAGCCCGGCCCGCTGCTCGCGCCACCACGCACGCAGACGCGTCCACGTTCCGTGCCGTCGACCGGCGGCGTGGAGGACGAGGACGAGGGCGGCGAGCATGACGAGCAGGCTCGCGATCATCGCCAGGTTCGCCCGGTCCTGCGGCGCGTACCGGACGACGACCTGCTTCGGGTCGGTGTCCTCGACGAGCCAGCCCGTCGCGTACCCGTTGACGACGACGGGGGTACCGAGGTCCTTGCCGTTCGCGGTCGCGCGCCAGCGGGGGTCGTACCCCTGCCCGATCGACAGGACGTAGGGACCGCTGGCCCGCCCGACGTCGATGCGCTTGCTCGAGGCGAAACCGTCCGTCGTACGCACGGTCGGCGGAGGAGCGGGCGCCACCTCGGTGGTGCCGGTCGCGTCTCGCAGGTCGAGGCCGTCGAGCACGATGCCGTCGACGGGCTCGACGTCGTGGTCGCCCGAGTCGAGCGCGAGCGGGCGGCACGCCCGCCACCGGGTCCCCGGCTGCGTCGCGCGCGCAACCTCCCCCTGCTCGGGGCGCATCCGCAGAGGCCCGCCGTCGATCCGGGCGACGGTGACACAGCTGCTGGCCTGCGGTCGCACCCGTCGGACGGTGACACCGGTGTCGATGGTGACGAAGCGCGCGGGGACGGAGGTCTCCTCGTCGCCGGCGACCGCATCGATGACGACCCGGACGGTGCGACCGCGCAGCGGCCGGCCGTCCTTGGCCGGGATGGGGATCGCGGTGCGCCCGAGGCCGGACTCGACCGACGCGACGCGCGTGCCGTCGACGTGGACGGTCAGGCGCGCGGCCCGCAGGGTCCCCACCCGCGCCGACCCGTAGCCGGGGCGCTGCTCGACGACGATCTTCTCGATGGGCCGCCGTGGTCCGGTCATCTCCCACCACGCACCGCGCATGGTGCCGCCAGGGACCCAGGCGGTCCGGGACGAGCCGTCAGCGGCCTGGGACGCCCGGGCGTCGTTGTCGTCGAACCAGACCCGGCTCGAGCGCACCCGGAAGGTCCGGTCGTAGCCGGCGAGCTGGTCCTGGACGCCCTCGACGTCGCCGACGACGCGGACGTCCGCCGCCGCGCGGAACCGCCGGTCGTCGGGCAGCCGGAACGACCGGCGCAGCGTCGTCTCGGTGTCGTCGCCCGGGTCGGCCGTGTTCCGCACGCGGGTGAGCAGGACGTCGAGCGGGGTCTGGGCGAACCGCCGCCGATCGCTCGCGCCGAGATCGCCGTACCGCTGATCGAGCGTGAGCGGGGCGCGGAGGGTGCGCTCGGCCCGGTCAGCCTGGCGCCCGGCGGTCGTCGCGCCGCGGGGTCGGACCTCGACCTCGGAGAGCCCGACGAGGTTGAACCCCTCCCCCGCGGTGGACACGACCTGAACCGTGATGCGGTCGGTGGAGACACCGCCGAGGTCGACCGTCGTCGGCGTGCTCCGGAGCCGGACGGTCCGCTCGACCGACCCCGCCCGGACGCGCACCTCGTCGATCGTCACCGCACCCACCTGCGCCTGGGTGAGGCGGAGCGCGTCCACCCTGCGCGCGGTCGGCAGGTCGATCGTCAGCTCCTGCCCGACGGCCCGGCCGAAGTCCCCGAACAGCCAGGAGGTGGCCGGATCACCGTCCATCACGTTCTCGGGGACGCCGTAGGGCGTGTCGAAGAAGGCCCCGCCCTGGTCGCTCGCGCGCACCCGGACCCCGCGGCGCTCCAGGACGGTCTGGTCGTCGGGGTTCGTCCCGAGGGTCCGGGTCACCCCGAGCTCCTCGTCCTCGGCGAGGGCGGCCCCTTCGTTCGCGGTGAGGCGGTTGGTGATCGCCGCCCGGCGTTGGTTGGTGTCCGTGAGGACCATGCGCGACCGCGGCCCCAGGCTCGCAGCGAGCTGGTCCGATGTGAGGTCGGCCGCGTACCGGAAGGCGGGCGAGTCCTCGAGCATCCCCGCGCGGGCCATCGGAGCGAGGGCCCAGCCGTCGCCGGACACGACCACCGATCCCGCGGCCGACTGGGCGCGGACGACCCGCTGCGGACGAGAGACCCCGTACAGCTGCACGGGCGGCAGCAGGAGCTCCTCGCTCGAGGTCGGAGGGCTCGACGGCGACTGCGTGTTCTGGCCGGGCCGGCCGAAGTTGCGGATGGCGACGAGCCCCGGGTCGTCGGCGAGCGCGGCGGCGGTGATCGCCGGCCGCGCCCCGCCGGCCGGCTCCCACGCGATGTCATGACGCAGGAGGACCTGGTCGGCGCCGAGGTAGCGCGCGTAGGTCGAGATCTCGCTGTCCGATGCGGACCCGCTCTGAAGGGTGTCGTCGAGCGCGGCGAGGTAGTTCCCGCCCCAGGGGGAGGTGTTCGGCGTCGTCTCCGGGATCACCGCGTCACGCGCCAAGAGGCTGTTGGGCAGGTCGTCGGGACGCTCCTGCGACCACCGGTAGGACGACCTCGTCTGCCCGGGCAGAAGAAGGACGCGCGCAGCGGGGTCCCCCGCGTCGACCGCCTCGGCGGCCTCGTGCCAGTAGTCCGGCACGTCGAGCTCGGAGATGTACAGGCCGCCGGTGAGCGCAGGGGCCGTCCAGCCGACGAGGAGGACGAGGAGGGCGCTCAGCGCGACGGGCGCGACGCCCGCGGTGCGCATCATCCGTGGCAGGACCCGGACGGCCGCGGCGCCCAGCGCGAGCGCGAACGCAAGCACGAGCACGGCGCCGATCTTGTTCGTCGTCCGGAACGCCAGCATCGGGCCGATGTGCGCGAAGCCCAGGGCGAGCGCCCGGCCGAACGGCGAGCTGCCTGCCCCGCCGGGGAAGAGCCCGACCATGACGACGGCGGCCATGCCGGCGGTCGCCGCGACGAGGTGGGCCAGCCGCGCCGGGACGACGCGCAGCGCGAGGAGCGCGAGCACCGGCCACAGCACCGTGATGATGATGACGATCGGGCTGGTCAGGTAGACCGCGTGCTGCGGGATCCACGGGCCGCTGTCCGAGTGGCCGTAGAGGGACCACATCCCGAGCCCGCGCAGGACCTCGACGAAGGAGGACACCTTCGCGATCCCGTCGAGCGTCTCGCTCCCCTCGACGATCTGGGACCCGGTCGTCACCGCGGAGATGGCCGGGAGCAACCAGTACAGCGACAGGCCGACGACGAAGAGTGCGCACCGGGCCACCACCCGGACGACCGTTCGCAGGGAGTGCCCCTGCTCGCGCTGGATCATCCACGCCACGGGAACGACCGCCAGCAGCTGGAGCACGGGGACCACCGCGACGTTCATGCCGCTCATCCCGGCGAACACGAGCCCGAAGGCGGCCGGCCACGCCCACGACGAGGGTGCGCGGAGCGCCCGCACCAGGCACAGGAGCAGCCACGGCAGGAGGGCGAAAGGAAGCGCGATCGCCAGCGTCGCCCCGGCCGTGACGGCATAGGGGTTCGCGAGGTAGGCCGCACCGGCGACGAACCCGGCCCACCGCCCGGCGCGAGGCATGAGGGTGCGCAGCAGCCGCGATGCGCCCCACGCGGCGATCAGCCAGAGGGCGAGGTGATACGCCTTGAACGCCATCTCCGGCCCGAGCCCGACGGCACGCAGGAGGGCGGTGACCACGAGCACGGGCACCAGACCGACGTTGAAGTTCGGCGAGCCGAGGTACGGCGAGTCGAGCCAGGCACTGAGGTACCGCGCGAGCATCCGGTCGGGAGCGAGGTAGACCTCGGGCTTGATGTCGGTGTTGAAGGTGCCCAGACCGTTGAGGAAGACGACGGCCGCGAGGAGGAGGACCGAGAGGGCCACGGTCACCCGGTGGACGACATCACCACCCGGGCGACGGAGCGTCCTCGGCGGTCGCACGATCGGATCTCCAGTCGGGTGGCGGGCGGGTCGGCGTCCTCGCCCGGGCGCGGACGAGCGATCACCGATCCTAACGCCCGAGTAACCTGCACCGGGCACCCCGCCGGGGAGCCGGGAGGGACGGAGGACGCGGCATGACGGGCGAGCGCGCCGGAGGCCATCGCCATCGCCTCACCGCAGGTCTGCTCCTGGGCATCGCCATGGGTGTGGCGAACGTCATGAGCTACGCGTTCATGATGCTCCTGAGCACGACGCTGCGGGCCGAGGTCTACGGCGGCTTCGCGGCACTCAACTCCTACGGCGTGATCCTGTCCATCCCCGCCGGGGCCTTCCAGATCGTCGTCGCACGCCGGCACAGCGCGGGCGCGACCGGCCCGGGCCACGGTGCCCTGACGACGGCGGCCTCCGTCGGCGGGCTCATCGGGGCGGCGACGATCGCGCTCGCCCCGGCCATCACCGCGGGCCTGCACCTGCCGTCGGTGTGGGCGGCCGTGTGGCTGGGCCTCCTCGTCCCGGCGATGACGGTCACCGGCACCTTCCAGGGCGTGCTGCTGGGCCGTGAGCGGCTCGGTGCCCTCTCCCTCCTCTACCTCACGACCGCGGCCACCCGGCTCGCGGCCGCCGCAGTGACCGTCGTCCTCGACCTCGGTCTGGCGGAGGTCTTCGCCGCGATGTTCGTCGCGGCGGGCGTCACCTGCCTCGTGGGGGCCTGGCTGTGCCGTGGGCTCGTCGGGCGGCCGGACCCGTCGGGCCAGCGGTTCGCCGTGATGCGGGAGCTCATGCGCAGCAACCTCACGCTCGCGGCCCTCATCACCCTCTCGAGCATCGACGTCGTCCTCGCCCGCCACCACCTGAGCCGGCAGGAGTCGGGCGACTACGCGCTGGCGGCCCTCTTCGGACGCCTCGTGTTCTGGGGCACGCAGTTCGTCGCGCTGAGCATCGTCCCGGCGGTCAGCGAGGGGGCCGGGCGCCGGACCCTCCACCGGGCCGGCCTGCTCGTCCTCGCCCTGGGCGCCGCCGTGGCCGGGATCTGCTCGGCCGTCCCCCACCTCCTCGTGTCCGTCACCGGCGGGCCGACCTACGTCGGGGCCGAGGACCTCCTCGTCTGGTCTGCCACCCTCGGCACCCTGTGGGCAGTGATCCAGGTGTGGCTCTTCGCCGAGATGGGACGCGACCGCCACACCCTGAGCCTCGTCACGTGGGGTGCGGTCGCGGCGGAGGTCGCGCTCGTCACCCTGTGGCTGCACGACACGCCCATGGAGGTCCTCGGAGCGGCCGCACTCAGCGCCGCCGCGGTGGCCCTCGTCGGAGCCGTCCTCGTCCCGCGCGGGGAGCCCGTGCCGGCCCCGGGCTCCCCCGAGGTCGTCGAGGCCGTCACCGCGGACGCACGGGAGTGAGGGTCAGGCCTCGTCGTCCGAGCGCACGCTCGTGCCCCCGGTCGGGTTGATCCGCTTGAGCAGCGGGACGACCGCCGGGAACCGGTGCCCCGCCCGCCACACGAGACCGCGGGCGGGGCCGACCACGCGGCGTTGGAGCGTGAGCGCCGCGCGCACGTCGGGCGCGAGCCCGCGTCGGGCACCCGCCGGCCGGACCCAGCGCAGGGCGTGCAGCCCGTTGGCCCACAGCGGGTCGTCGTTGGTCCGGGCATCCCAGCGTCGGACGACGCTCCACCCGGGATGCCGGGCGAGGTAGGCCCGGTGCGCCCGCTCGACCACGGGCCAGGTGGCGTCGTCGACGAGGACGAGGGCCTCGTCCGCCAGGAGCTGCTCGATGACCCCGAGGGCCACGTAGTGCGAGAGCGTCGTGTGCTCCCCGTCGTAGAAGTACACCCCGATCGGGCGGTCGACGACTCCCGGCCGCGTCAGCAGCGTGAAGGCGTCGCCCTCGAGGAGGGTGACGTCGGCGTGACCGGTGTGCTCGTCGAGGTTGCGCAGCAGCTCGGCGCGGGCCTCCTGCCCGAGCATGCCGAACTCGACGAAGTTCTCCATGGCGTAGTAGCGCCCACCGTCGACCCCGCGGACGGCGCCGCAGATCGACCGTCCGCGGAAGGTGCCGACCTCGAGATAGCACTCACCCTCGGGCAGCAGGGACGCCGCGAGGTTGAGGACGGCGACCTCGTTGGCGGTCGTCATCCCGGCAACGCGCTCGCACAGCGCGGCATGAGCGGGGTCCCGGGGGCCGGTCCTGCCGGGGTCTCCCGTGAACAGGTCGTCGGACGCGTCGAGGAAGGCGCTGATGTCCATCAGCGATCGGTGCCGAGCGTCCAGTCGTCATCCACGGCGTCGTCGGCACGCCGACTCGTGCGGCGCTCCGCGTCGACCGCCCCACGCCGGGTGCGGGCGGGCTCGTCGACACGGTCGATGTCATCGGGGGCGACGCGGCGCGCAGGACGCCCGTCGCCCGCGCGGCGGGGGTCGCGGCCCTCGCGCCGGACGGCGTACGGACGCGGGTCCTCGTCCTCGTCCCACACCGGCCGGGCCTCCCGGCGTCGGTCGGCCCCGAAGAGCGCGAGGCCGAGGCCGATGGTCGCCAGGCCGCTCGCGCCCGCCAGGAACGCACGGTTGCGCTGGATCCGCTCGGGGATCTCGCACGTGGACGTCGCGACCTCGTCGTCGTTCGGGCTCATCGGCGACCCGCAGACGAAGATGCCGCCCTTGCTCTGCAGGACGTAGGTCGGGGTGGCGTAGAAATACACGGCGAGCAGCAGGAGGAGGACGCCGAGCACGAGCGCGGCCTTGCTGCCGGGTCGCAGGCTGAGAAGGGTGCGCGTCTCGGGGAGGTCGTCAGGCATGGGTGGCATGCTACCCACGAGTCACTCAGGACCACAGGAACGGAGCGGAATGACCTCCCCCCGACCAGCCGGCGGTGGCCGGGCAGAACAGCCACGGCCGCGCCGCCCGGCCCATGTCTCGCTCGCGTACCGCCCGGCCATCGACGGGCTGCGGGCGATCGCGGTCGTCGCGGTCATCGCCTACCACGCCCTCGAGCGGCAGGGCCTGGCCCGGTTCGCGCCGGGTGGGTGGCTCGGGGTCGACGTCTTCTTCGTCATCTCGGGCTTCCTCATCACCTCGTTGCTGCTGAGCGAGCACCGGCGATGGGGGTCGATCAACCTCCTGGGGTTCTGGATCGCCCGGGCCAAGAGGCTGCTTCCCGCCCTCTTCCTCGTCCTCACGGCCGTGCTCACCCTCGGGATGGTCCTCACCATGCCCGAGCGCCGGGGAGCCCTCGGCGGCGACGTCCTCGCCGCCCTGTTCTACGTCGCCAACTGGCGCTTCCTCCTCGGTGACGACGCGTACTTCGGGTCGATCCTCGCGCCGTCACCCCTGCGGCACATGTGGTCCCTCGCGGTGGAGGAGCAGTACTACCTCTTCTACCCCCTGCTCGTCACCGCGCTCCTGGCCTGGCTGCGCCATCGGCGGACCGCGCTCGCCGGCGCGCTCGGGACCCTCACCCTCGCCTCTGCCGCGTGGATGGCCCTCCTGCACGACCCGACGAGCGACCCGAGCCGGGTGTACTACGGGACCGACACCCGGGCCTTCGAGCTCCTCGCCGGATCGACGATGGCAGCCCTCATCTCGCCCGGCCCCGGCTCGCTCCCGGCCATGGCCCGGCAGCGCATCGACCGGGTCGCGCGGCCGGCAGCCCTGCCCATCCTCCTCGTGACGCTGCTGCTCTTCGTCACCGCCGGCGAGCAGGACGCGTGGTTGTTCCGCGGCGGGCTGCTCCTGCTGTGCGCCGCGCTCTCCCTCGTGCTCGTGGCTGCCGCATCCCGATCGTCCTCGCCGGCGCAGCGGGTCCTGGCGTGGGAGCCGCTGCGCCGCGTCGGTCTCGTGTCCTACGGCCTCTACCTCTGGCACTGGCCGATCATGGTGTTCCTCAACCGGTCGGTGCTCGACGCACCCCCAGCCGCCCTCATCGCGCTCCAGCTCCTGCTCACCGCTGCCGCGGCCTACCTGTCCTACCGCTTCGTGGAGAACCCCGTGCGCCGCAGGGGACCACGCGCGCTCGTCCCCCGGTTCCCGCGGGTGGGGACCGTGGTCGCGGGCCTGGCGGTCCCCGTGCTCGTCGCGTGGTCGATCGCGCTGCCCCGCGTGGGTCGCGCCACCGCGCAGCCGACCGGCAGCGAGCTGACGTACACGGCCCCCGAGTACGTCCCGCTCACCGAGACCGTCACGGCCTTCTTCGTCGGCAACTCCGTGCCCGAGGGCCTGTACGACAAGTACCCCGGCAGCGACTACCCCGACCTGTGGATGGCGGCGAGCACGAACGTCGGCTGCGACACGCTGAACGCGACGAAGCTGCTCAACGGCCAGGAGGAGCGGGTGACGCCGGCCTGCGCGCAGTGGCACAGGGACCTGCCGACCCGGATGCGCGAGGCCAAGCCGGGCGCCGTCGTGCTCTGGCTCGCCGAGTCGATGCTCAGCGACCACCTCGACGGGGACCGCCGGGTCTCGTTCGCGACGAAGGAGTACGCGAGCTGGCTGGGCGAGAGGCTCGACGAGACCCACGAGCAGGCGAAGGACGCCGGCGCCCGCCGGTTCGCGATCGTCAACCTCGCCTGCCACCAGCACCCCGACTTCGGCGGGAACGACGAGGTCGAGCGCGCGAACGACCCGCGGGCCGTCGGGTGGCTCAACGACACCGTCGCCGCCTGGGCGGAGAAGAACGACGTCACGGTCATCGATCAGCACGCGTTCCTGTGCCGGGACGGCTACAGCGACACCATCAACGGTCAGCCGCTCTACGAGGACACGTACCACTTCACGGCGCAGTCCGCCCCCGTCGTGTGGTCCTGGCTGGCACCCCAGCTCCAGGCGCTCGCGGCCGGCCGGGACCCGGCGGGGGACTGACCGGTGCGCGCCAGTCGCCACGCCGTCATCCTCGCTGGCGGCCGGGGCACCCGGATGGGGTCGCTGACCGACCGGACGCCGAAGCCGCTCCTGCCACTGGCCGGCGAGCCGATCGTCCTGCACCAGCTGCGGTGGCTGGCAGCGGCCGGGATCGCGGACGTCACGCTCGCCGCGGCGTACCGGGCCGCCGACTTCGACGCGGTCGTCGAGACGGCCCGTGCCGAGCTGGGGCTCGCGGTCCGCGCGCTCGACGAGGGTGAGCCGCGCGGCACCGGCGGCGGCCTCCGGCACGCCTGCCCGGAGCTGGAGGCCGACGAGGGGGTCGTCGTCGTCAACGGGGACCTCGTCACGGGGCACGACCTGCGCACCCAGCTGGCTCGCTTCGCCGCACCGGACGCCCCGCAGGCCGTCGTGCACGTCCGGGAGGTGGATGACGCACGTCCGTACGGCTGCGTCGTCGTGCGCGGGGGCAGGGGCGCCGATGCCGACCGGGTCACCGCGTTCCTCGAGAAGTCGCCGGACCCACCGGCCCGGACGGTCAACGCCGGGACCGTGGTCCTCTCCGGTCGTGCCGTCGCGCGTGTCCCGGTCGAGGGCGTCGTCTCGCTCGAGCGGGACGTCTACCCCGCCCTCGTCGCCGACGGAGGTGTCGTCGCCCACCGCGAGAGCGCCTACTTCGCCGACGTCGGCACCCCCGCCGCGCTCGCGGCGACGTCGGCCGACGTCGTCCGGTTCGGCTTTCCGCCGACGCCCGCGTCGACCCCGGTGCGGGAGTCGTGGTGCCACCACGCCGCCCGGGTCGCACCCGACGCGGTCCTCACGGGTGGGACGTCCGTGCTCGCGGGCGCGACCGTCGGGGCCGGAGCCCGCCTCGAGGGTGTCCTCGTCCTCGAGGGCGCCCGGGTGGCCCCGGGGGCGGTCCTCGCCGGGGTCGTCGTCGCGCCCTGACCGGGGTCAGTGCGCGGCGTCGTGCCAGCTGCGGCCGGCGCCGACGCTCACGTCGAGCGGCACCCTCAGCTCGAGGGCGCCGCCCATCCGCTCCCGGACGACGGCCTCGACCCGCTCCCGCTCCCCCGGCGCGACCTCGAGCACCAGCTCGTCGTGGACCTGGAGGAGGATGCGCGAGCGGAGCCCCTCGCCCCGCAGCGCGGCGTCCGTGTGGAGCATCGCGAGCTTGACGACATCGGCCGCCGACCCCTGGATCGGGGCGTTGAGCGCCATCCGCTCGGCCATCTCTCGCCGCTGCCGGTTGCTGCTCCCCAGGTCGGGCAGGTAGCGGCGCCGCCCGAGCATCGTCTCCGTCCACCCCGTGGCCCGCGCGTCCTGGACGACGTCGGCCAGGTAGTCCCGCACCCCGCCGAACCGCTCGAAGTAGTCGTCCATGAGCGCCTGGGCCTCGCCGGTGCTGATCGACAGCTGCTTCGACAGCCCGAACGCGGACAAGCCGTACGCGAGGCCGTAGCTCATCGCCTTGACCTTCGATCGCATCTCCGGCGTCACGTCCTGGGGGGCGACGTCGAAGACCCGCGCACCGACGTACCGGTGCAGGTCCTCCCCCGTCCGGAACGCCTCGATGAGCCCGGCGTCCTCGCTGAGGTGGGCCATGATCCGCATCTCGATCTGGCTGTAGTCGGCGGACATGAGGCACTCCATGGGCCCCTGCTCGTCGGCGCCGACGACGAAGACCTCTCGGATCCGCCGACCCTCCTCGGTGCGGATGGGGATGTTCTGCAGGTTCGGCTCGGTCGACGACAGCCGGCCGGTGGCAGCGATCGTCTGCTGGTACGTCGTGTGGATCCGCCCGTCATCACCGACGGACTTGATGAGCCCCTCGACCGTGACCCGCAGCCGCGTCGCGTCCCGATGCCGCAGGAGCGCCTCGAGGAAGGGGTCCTCGGTCTTGGCGTAGAGGTCGGTGAGGGCGTCGGCGTCGGTCGTCCAGCCGGTCTTCGTCTTCCGCGTCTTCGGGAGGTTCTTCTTCTCGAAGAGGACGACCTGGAGCTGCTTCGGCGACCCGAGGTTCACCTCCTCCCCGTCATTGGCGTCCCAGGCGTCCTGCTGGGCCTGGGCCACCTTGTCGGCGAAGTCCTTCTCCAGCGCGGTGAGCGCGTCGAGGTCCACGGCGATGCCCGTGCGCTCCATCCGCGCGAGCACCGGCACGAGCGGCAGCTCGACGTCCCGCAGCAGGCTCGTCCCCCCGGCCTCCTCGAGCGGGGTGACCTGGGCGGCGCGCACGAGGCCCGTCGCGGCCGCGCGGGCGGCCGCCTCCCGGGCCTGCTCGTCCACGTCATCGTCGAGGGCGAGCATCCCCTGACCCGTCTCGACCCTCGGCTGGAGGGTCTGCCCGGTGAGCCGGACGAGCAGGTCGTCGAGGTCGTACGAGCGCTGGTCGGGCTTGACGAGATACGCCGCGAGGGCCGTGTCCCACGCGAGCCCGTCGAGCGCCATGCCGCGGGCCGCGAGCCGCTGCAGTGCGGGTTTGGCGTCGTGGAGAACCTTCGGCCGCCCCGGGTCGGCGAGCCAGTCCGTCAGCGCGGTCTCGGCGTCGGGATCGAGTGCCGTGAGGTCGACCCAGGCGGCGCGCCCCGCGCCGTCGGCGAGCGCGATCGTGCTCGCGTCACCGGTGCCGAGCGCCCATGTCCCGACGACGTCGAGGGCGGCCGGCTCGGACCCGGCCGCTGCGAGCCACGCCCCGACCGCGTCACCCGTCAGCGTCACCGGGTCGACGTCGAGCTCACCGCCGGCCACCTCATCCTCCTCGGCGGGGAAGGTCTGGAACAGGCGGTCGCGCAGGACCCGGAACTCGAGGCCGTCGAAGAGCGTGTGGACGGCCTCCCGGTCCCACGGTCGGCGCTCGAGGTCCTCGACCCCGACCTCGAGGTCGAGGTCGCGGACGAGCTCGTTGAGGCGCCGGTTGCGCAGCACCTGGTCGAGGTGGTCGCGCAGCGACTGCCCGGCCTTGCCGCCGATCGTGTCGACGGCGGCGACGATGCCAGCGAGGTCGCCGTGGGCCGTGATCCACTTCGCCGCGGTCTTCGGACCGACCCCGGGCACCCCCGGGAGGTTGTCGCTCGACTCCCCAACGAGCGCGGCGAGGTCGGGATAGCGCTCCGGCGGCACGCCGTACTTCTCGAGGACCGCCTCCGGCGTCATCCGCGCGAGGTCGGAGACGCCCTTGCGCGGGTACAGCACGGTCGTGCCCGCGTCGACGAGCTGGAGCGCGTCCCGGTCACCGGTGCAGACGAGGACCTCCATCCCCGCGGTCCGGGCCTGCGTCGCCCACGTCGCGATGACGTCGTCGGCCTCGTACCCCTCGACGTCGAGGTGGCGGATGTGCAGGGCGTCGAGCACCTCGCGCAGCAGCGGCAGCTGGCCGGAGAACTCCGTCGGGGTCGCCGACCGGCCGGCCTTGTACTCCTCGTACTCCGCGGCCCGGAACGTCTGGCGGGAGCGGTCGAAGGCGACCCCGACGTGGGTCGGCTCCTCGTCCCGCAGGACGTTGATGAGCATCGAGACAAAGCCGTACACCGCGTTGGTGTGCTGCCCCGTCGAGGTCGAGAAGTTCTCCGCCGGCAGGGCGAAGAACGCCCGGTACGCGAGGGAATGGCCGTCGAGGAGCAGCAGGCGGGTCACGGCATGCCACCCTAGGCCGGTGCACCGACAGCGTCGACGGACGGCACCCCGCCGGACCGCGACCCGAGCAGATGGAGCGGCAGTGGACGAGCAACCCCGGTTGGGCGACCCGACGGACATGACGGAGCAGGTCCTCGCGGGCGGCGCCGGCGGCCTGGCGCAGCGGATGGAGATCGAGCTCGTCCTGTGCAGCTCGGCCCGGGTCGTCGCGCGGATGCCGGTCGAGGGCAACACCCAGCCCTACGGCCTGCTCCACGGCGGCGCATCGGTCGTCCTCGCCGAGACGCTCGGCTCCATCGGTTCCGCGATCCACGCCGGCCCCGGGCGGATCGCCGTCGGGGTCGACATCAACGCCACGCACCACCGGGCGGCCCGTGGCGGCGTCGTCACCGGCGTCGCGACGCCGGTCCAGCTCGGGTCGACCCTCGCCTGCTACGAGGTCGTCGTCACCGACGAGGACGACCGGCGGATCTGCACGGCCCGGATCACCTGCCTGCTGCGCGACGCCGCCCCGGGCGCCTGATGGACGGCGGGTTCGTCGGGGCCGGGACGGCGATCAACGTCGCCACGGTCGTCATCGGCAGCCTGCTGGGGATGGTCGTCGGTCACCGCATCCCCGAGCGCACCCGGTCGGTCGGCACGGACGGGCTCGGGCTCGTCACCCTCCTCATGGCGGGTCTGTCCGCGCTCGAGATCACCTCCCCGAGCCTCACCGCCGCCCTCGGGTCCGGTGTCCCGGTGCTCGTCGTCCTCTTCTCCCTCGTCGTCGGCGGGATGCTCGGGTCGGGGTGGCGGATCGACGACCGGCTCGAAGGGCTCGCCGGCACCGTCCAGCGGCTCGTCGCCCGGCGCTCCCCGGCCCTCGCCGACGGCCCGGACGCCGGCGACACCCATGCCGGCCGTGAGCGCTTCGTCGAGGGCTGGCTCACCGCCTCGCTGCTGTTCTGCGTCGGGCCGCTGACGATCCTCGGCTCGCTCAACGACGGGCTCGGCCGCGGCATCGACCAGCTCGTCCTCAAGTCGGTCCTCGACGGCTTCGCCTCGCTCGCCTTCGCCAGCTCCTTCGGCGTCGGGGTCCTCTTCTCCGCCGTGTCCGTCGCCGTCGTCCAGGGCAGCCTCACGCTGCTCGGCCTCGTCCTCGGGTCGGTCCTGCCCGAGCCGCACATCGCGGCGCTCACCGCGACCGGGGGCCTCATGCTCGTCGGCATCGGGCTCCGTCTGATGCGCGTGCGCGAGATCCCCGTCGGCGACCTGCTGCCGGCGCTCGTCCTCGCGCCGCTGCTCACCCAGGCGGTCGTGCTCCTGCGCTGACCGGGGTCAGTCGGTGTCCATCCCCGCGACGACCGCGTCGGCGACCTCGCGCATCCCGAGCCGCCGGTCCATCGCCGTCTTCTGGATCCAGCGGAACGCGTCTGGCTCGCTGAGGTCGAGCCGCCGCATGAGGATGCCCTTGGCCCGGTCCACCGCCTTGCGGGTCTCCAGCCGCTCGCCGAGGTCGGCGACCTCGGCCTCGAGCGCGCTGATCTCGGACCACCGAGACAGCGCGATGTCGATCGCGGGGGCGATGTCCCCGGCGGTGAACGGCTTGACGACGTACGCCATGACACCAGCGTCGCGGGCCCGCTCGACGAGCTCCTTCTGGCTGAACGCGGTGAGCATGACGACGGGGCAGATCCGCTCCCGGCCGATCTCCTCCGCCGCGCTGAGGCCGTCCATCACCGGCATCTTCACGTCGAGGACGGCGAGGTCCGGGGTGAGCGAGCGCACGAGCTCGACCGCCTGCTGACCGTCGGGCGCCTGACCGACGATCTCGTACCCGGCGTCCTCGAGCATCTCCGCGAGATCAAGGCGGATGAGCGCCTCGTCGTCGGCGAGCACGATCCGTCGCGCGCGGCTGTCGTCCGGCTCGCGCTCCGAGCCGGAGGCGGAGGGGGCGGTCGGGGGCTGCGTCATCGTGGACCTCGCTGTCTCGACGCGGTGTCAGGTCGTGCCGGGCTGTCGTGCCGCCCGTCCGGGGGACGGGCGTGCCGGGAGCGGGATTCGAACCCGCACGCCCTTGCGGGCAGAGCATTTTGAGTGCCCCGTGTCTGCCGTTCCACCATCCCGGCCCGGACCGAGGGCAGTCTAGCGAGCGGTGCGACGCGCACGGGGTCGGCAGACGGGGCGAGCCGTCAGTGGAGGGCTGCGTACGCGGGGGCGTTCCCCTGCCGGGCGTCACCGATCCGGTGGACCCGCAGGGCGTTGGTCGATCCCGGGATCCCGGGCGGCGAGCCCGCGACGATGATCACCTGGTCGCCCTCGACGGCCCGCCCGAGGGACAGGAGGATCGAGTCGGTCTGGTACGCGAACTCGTCGGTGTGCTCGACCGGTGGGACGAGGAAGGTCTCGATGCCCCACGTGAGGGCGAGCCTCGAGCGCGTCTCCCCCAAGGGGGTGAAGGCGAGCATCGGGATCTTCGACCGGGTCCGGGCCAGGCGCCGCGCGGCGTCCCCGGACGTCGTGAAGACGACGAGGTAGCGAGCGCCGATGATGTCGCCGATCTCGGAGGCCGCTGCGGTGACGGCGCCGCCCTTCGTCGTCGGCTTCGTCGTCAGCGCGAGCCGGTGCATGCCGTCCTCCTCCGTCGTCTCGATGATCCGCGCCATCGTCCGCACGGCCTCGATGGGGTAGGCGCCGACGCTCGTCTCCCCCGAGAGCATGAGCGCGTCGGCCCCGTCGAGCACCGCGTTGGCCGCGTCGGAGGCCTCGGCGCGCGTCGGCCTGGGTGCCTCGATCATCGACTCGAGGACCTGTGTGGCGACGATGACCGGCTTGGCCTGCCGGCGGCACATCTCGACCGCGTGCTTCTGGACGAGCGGGACCTCCTCCAGGGGCAGCTCGACGCCCAGGTCACCGCGGGCGACCATGACGCCGTCGAAGGCCTCGATGATCGCGGCGAGGTTGTCCACCGCCTGCGGCTTCTCGATCTTGGCGATGACGGGCACGCGCCGACCGACCTCGTCCATGATCGCGTGCACCCGGGTGACGTCGGAGGCCTCGCGGACGAAGGACAGGGCGACCATGTCGACGCCCGTCCGGAGCGCCCAGCGCAGGTCGTCCTCGTCCTTCTCGCTGAGAGCGGGCACGGAGACGGCGACGCCGGGGAGGTTGATGCCCTTGTTGTTCGAGATCCGGCCGCCCTCGACGACGGTCGTCACGACGTCGGTGTCCGTCACGGCGATCGCGACGAGGGAGATCTTCCCGTCGTCGACGAGGATCCGGTCGCCGGGCGAGACGTCCAGCGGCAGGCCCGGGTACGTCGTCGAGACCTCGTGCAGGCCCCCGGGCACGTCCCGCGTCGTGATGGTGAACTGCTCGCCCGCGACGAGCTCCACGCCGCCGTCGACGAACCGGCCCGTGCGGATCTTCGGCCCCTGCAGGTCGGCGAGCACGCCGACCGCGTGGCCGACCTGGTCGCTCGCCGCGCGCACGTCCGCGTACACGCGGGCGTGGTCTGCGTGGGTGCCGTGGGAGAGATTGAGCCGGGCGACGTCCATGCCCGCCTCGACGAGCGCGACGAGTCGGTCGGGTGCGCTGGTGGCAGGGCCGAGGGTGCAGACGATCTTGGCGCGGCGCATGTCACCCACCCTAGGAGGAACGACCGCGGGGTCGTGACGCGGCACTCCACGCGTCACGACCCCGTCGATCGCCGTTCACGCCCGCGTCCGCCGGGCGTCGCCCGTCAGACGACGAGCGGCCGGTCCGTCGGGTTCACCGGGCGCGGCAGCGCCGAGGACCCGGTGAGCCACGCGTCGACCCCCTGCGCCGCGGATCGGCCCTCGGCGATCGCCCACACGATGAGCGACTGACCGCGGCCCGCGTCACCGGCGACGAAGACACCGGGGACGTTCGTCATGTACGACCGGTCGCGACGGATGTTGCCCCGCTCGTCGAGCTCGAGCCCGAGCTGCTCGACGACGCCGTCCGTCTCCGGACCGACGAAGCCCATCGCGAGGAGCACGAGCTGGGCCGGGATGACCCGCTCCGTCCCCTCCACCGGCTCGAACCCGCCCTCGGTGCGGCGCACCTCGGTCACCCGAAGACCGGTCACCCGGCCGTCCTCGCCGAGGATCTCGGAGGTGGAGACCGCGTACTCGCGCTCCCCGCCCTCCTCGTGGGCCGAGGCGACCCGGTAGATCATCGGGTAGGTCGGCCAGGGCTGGGTCTCGGACCGGTCCTCGGACGGGCGCGGCATGATCTCCAGGCTCGTCACCGAGCGGGCGCCCTGCCGCAGCGCGGTGCCGATGCAGTCGGCGCCGGTGTCCCCGCCGCCGATGACGACGACGTCCTTGCCCTCGGCGGTGATCTGCCCGGTCACCTCGTCGCCGACCGCGACCCGGTTGGCCTGCGGGAGGTAGTCCATCGCCTGGACGATGCCGTCGAGCTCGCGACCGGGAACCGGCAGGTCCCGCGGCCGGGTCGAGCCGATGGCCAGGACGATCGCGTCGTACCGTGCGCGCAGCTCATCACCGGTGATGTCGACCCCGACGTCGACGCCCGTACGGAAGCGGGTGCCCTCCGCGGTCATCTGGGCCAGGCGCCGGTCGACGACCGACTTCTCCATCTTGAACTCGGGGATGCCGTAGCGCAGCAGGCCGCCCGCGCGGTCGGCACGCTCGATGACGGCGACGGTGTGACCGGCCCGCGTCAGCTGCTGCGCGGCCGCGAGGCCCGCCGGACCGGAGCCGATGACCCCCACCGTCTTGCCCGTGAGGCGGTCCGGCGGCTGGGGCTGCACCCCGCCGAAGCCGAACGCGACCTCGATCGTCGAGACCTCGATCTCCTTGATCGTCACCGCGGGCTGGTTGATCCCCAGGACGCAGGCGGTCTCGCAGGGGGCCGGGCACAGGCGGCCGGTGAACTCGGGGAAGTTGTTCGTCGCGTGCAGGCGCTCGATCGCCTCGCGCCAGTCGCCGCGCCACGCGAGGTCGTTCCACTCCGGGATGAGGTTGCCCAGCGGGCAGCCGGAGTGGCAGAACGGGATGCCGCAGTCCATGCACCGGCTCGCCTGCCGCCGGAGCTGGTCGAGGTCGCGGTTCTCGTAGACCTCCTTCCAGTCCATGAGGCGCACCGGGACGGGGCGCCGGGCCGGGAGCTCGCGCTCGCGGTGCTTGAGAAAGCCGTGCGGGTCAGCCACGGGAAGCCTCCATGATCCGGTCCCAGACCTCGGTTCCATCGATGTCGAGCCCCTCCGCCTGCGCCGCGGCGCGGACGTCGAGGACCCGCTGGTAGTCGCGCGGGAGCACGAGCGAGAAGCGCGCGGCCGCGGTGGGCCAGTCGGCCAGCAGGGACTGCGCCAGGCTCGAACCGGTGTGCTCCACGTGCGCCTCGAGCAGCTCGCGGGCCCGCTCGACGTCGGACGGGCGCAGGCCCTGGATGTCGACGAGCTCAGGGTTGACCAGGTCCGCGTCGAGGTCGAGGACGTAGGCCACGCCCCCGGACATGCCGGCTGCGAAGTTCCGCCCGGTCCGGCCGAGGATGACGACCTCGCCCCCGGTCATGTACTCGCAGCCGTGGTCGCCGATGCCCTCGACGACCGCGGTCGCGCCCGAGTTGCGGACGCAGAAGCGCTCGCCGGCGATGCCGCGCAGGAAGATCTCACCGGTCGTCGCGCCGTAGCCGATGACGTTGCCGGCGACGACGTTCTCCTCGGCCACGAGCCGACCGTCGTCCTGCGGGCGGACGATGACGCGACCGCCGCACAGGCCCTTGCCGACGTAGTCGTTCGCGTCGCCGACGAGGCGCAGCGTGACGCCCTTGGGCAGGAATGCGCCGAACGACTGGCCCGCGGTGCCCGTGAGCGTGAGGTCGATCGTCCCGTCGGGCAGGCCCTCGGGGTAGCGCTTGGTCACCTCGTGGCCGAGCATCGTGCCGACGGTCCGGTTGACGTTGCGGACCGCGAGGGTCCCCGTCACCGGAGCGCCGTCGTCGAGGGCGGGGCGGGCCAGGGCGATGAGCTCGTGGTCGAGCGCCCGCTCGAGGCCGTGGTCCTGCGGCTGGGTGCAGTACCGGTCCTGGCCCTCCGCCGGGGTCGCCTCGGCAAGGATCGGCGCGAGGTCGAGGCCGGAGGCCTTCCAGTGCGAGACCGCCTTGGCGATGTCGAGGGCCGCGACCTGACCGACCGCCTCCTCGATCGACCGGAAGCCGAGCGCCGCCAGGTGCTCGCGGACCTCTTCGGCGATGTACTCGAAGTACGTCTCGACGAATTCGGGCTTGCCCGAGTACCGGGCGCGCAGCTCCGGGTTCTGCGTGGCGACGCCGACGGGACAGGTGTCGAGGTGGCAGACGCGCATCATGATGCAGCCGCTGACGACGAGCGGGGCGGTCGCGAAGCCGAACTCCTCGGCGCCCAGAAGGGCGGCGACCACGACGTCGCGGCCGGTCTTGATCTGCCCGTCGACCTGGACGACGATCCGGTCGCGCAGCCCGTTGAGGACGAGCGTCTGCTGGGTCTCGGCCAGGCCGAGCTCCCACGGGCCACCTGCGTGCTTGAGCGAGGTGAGCGGCGAGGCGCCCGTCCCACCGTCGTGGCCCGAGACGAGGACGACGTCGGCGTGCGCCTTGCTCACGCCGGCGGCGACCGTCCCGACCCCGATCTCGGACACGAGCTTGACGTGGACCCGCGCCGAGGGGTTGGCGTTCTTCAGGTCGTGGATGAGCTGGGCGAGGTCCTCGATCGAGTAGATGTCGTGGTGCGGCGGGGGCGAGATGAGCCCCACGCCCGGCGTGCTGTGCCGGGTGCGCGCCACCCACGGGTACACCTTGTGCCCGGGCAGCTGGCCGCCCTCGCCGGGCTTGGCGCCCTGGGCCATCTTGATCTGGATGTCGTCGGCGTTCGTCAGGTACACCGAGGTCACGCCGAAGCGGCCCGAGGCGACCTGCTTGATCGCGCTGCGGCGGGTCGGGTCCATGAGCCGCTCGAGGTCCTCGCCGCCCTCGCCGGTGTTCGACCGGCCACCGAGCCGGTTCATCGCGACGGCGAGCGTCTCGTGGGCCTCGCGGCTGATCGAGCCGTAGCTCATCGCACCGGTGTTGAACCGCTTGACGATCTCGGAGACGGGCTCGACCTCGTCGACGCTGATCGGCTCGCGACCGTCGCCGACGAGCTCGAAGAGACCCCGCAGCGTCATCAGGCGCTCGGACTGCTCGTCGACCCGGCGGGTGTACTGCTTGAAGATGTCGTAGCGACGGTTGCGCGTGCTGTGCTGGAGCCGGAAGACCGTCTCCGGGTCGAACAGGTGCGGCTCGCCCTCGCGGCGCCACTTGTACTCGCCGCCGATCGCGAGCTTTCGGTGCGAGAGCTGCTGACCGTCGATGGGGTACGCGGCCCGGTGGCGCGCCTCGGTCTCGGCCGCGATGACGTCCAGCCCGATACCGCCCAGCTGCGAGACCGTGCCCGTGAAGAACTCGTCGACGAGCGCCTGGGAGAGGCCGATCGCCTCGAAGACCTGGGCGCCGCGGTACGAGGCCACGGTGGAGATGCCCATCTTCGACATGACCTTGAGCACGCCCTTGCCGAGGGCCTTGATGACGTTGCGGACCGCCTGGTCGCCCGTGATGTCCTTGATGAGGCCGGAACGGACGAGGTCCTCGGCCGACTCCATCGCCAGGTAGGGGTTGACCGCCGCAGCGCCGTAGCCGACGAGGAGGGCGACGTGGTGGACCTCGCGCACGTCGCCGGCCTCCACGAGGAGTCCGACCTGGGTGCGGGTCTTCTGCCGGATGAGGTGGTGGTGCACCGCGCTCGTCAGGAGCAGCGAGGGGATCGGCGCGTGCTCGCGGTCGGAGTCCCGGTCGGACAGGACGACGAACCGGGTCCCGTCGGCGATCGCGGCGTCGACCTCCGCGAAGATCTCGTTCAGGCGAGCGCGCAGGGAGGCTTCGCCGCCGTCGACGAGGTAGGTCCCTCGCACGACCGTCGTCGCGTACCCCGGCTGGTCACCGTCTGCGTTGATGTGGACGATCTTGGCCAGGTCGTCGTTGTCGATGACCGGGAAGGGCAGGACGATCTGCCGGCAGTGCTCGGGGCCGGCCCCCAGGAGGTTGCCCTCCGGGCCGATGACGGTGCCGAGCGAGGTGACGAGCTCCTCGCGGATCGCGTCGAGGGGAGGGTTGGTCACCTGCGCGAACAGCTGCGTGAAGTAGTCGAAGACGAGACGCGGCTTGTCGGACAGGACGGCGAGCGGCGTGTCGGTCCCCATCGACCCGAGGGCCTCTCCCCCGGTCTGCGCCATCGGCGCGATGATGACCTTGAGCTCCTCCTCGGTGTAGCCGAAGGTCTGCTGGCGACGGGCGACGGACTTCGCGGTGTGGAGGATGTGCTCCCGGTCCGGCAGGGCGTCCAGGTGCGTGAGGCCCTTCTCGAGCCACTCCCCGTAGGGCTGCTGCTCGGCGAGCTCTCCCTTGACCTCCTCGTCCGGCACGATCCGCCCCTCGACGGTGTCGACGAGGAACATCCGGCCGGGCGCGAGCCGACCCTTCTCGACGACGTCCGTCGGCTCCAGGTCGAGGACCCCGGCCTCGGAGGCGAGGACCACGAGACCGTCCTGGGTGACCCAGTACCGGCCGGGACGGAGGCCGTTGCGGTCGAGCACCGCGCCGACGAGGGAGCCGTCGGTGAACGTGACGCAGGCCGGTCCGTCCCACGGCTCCATGAACATCGAGTGGAACTCGTAGAAGGCGCGCCGGTCGGCGTCCATGGTGGCGTGGTTCTCCCACGCCTCCGGGATCATCATGAGGACCGAGTGCGGCAGCGACCGTCCGCCGAGGTGGAGCAGCTCGAGGACCTCGTCGAAGGAGGCCGAGTCGCTCGCGCCCGGCGTGCAGATCGGCGAGAGCCGCGAGAGGTCACCGGGGATGGCGTCGCTGGCGAGCTGGGACTCGCGGGCGTGCATCCAGTTCCGGTTGCCCTTGACGGTGTTGATCTCGCCGTTGTGCGCGATGAGCCGGTACGGGTGGCTCAGCGGCCAGCTCGGGAAGGTGTTCGTCGAGAAGCGCGAGTGCACGAGCGCCAACGAGGTCTCGAACCGCTCGTCCTGCAGGTCGGCGTAGAAGTGCTCGAGCTGGCCCGGGGTGAGCATGCCCTTGTAGACGATCGTCCGGCTCGACATCGAGGGGAAGTAGAGCTCGCACTCCCGCTCGGCCCGCTTGCGGGTGACGAACGCCAGCCGCTCGAGCTCCAGCCCGCGGACCGCGTCGTCCCGGGGCACGAGGACGACCTGGGCGAAGTGGGGCATGCAGTCCCGGGCGGCCTGCCCGACGATGCCGTCCTCCACCGCCAGGTCGCGCCACGCGAGGACGTTCAGGCCCTCCTCCTGCGCGATGGAGGCGAACCGCTCGCAGGCGATCCAGCGCTCGTCGCCGTCCTGGGGCAGGTACCCGTTGCCGACGACGTACGCACCGGCCTCCGGCAGCTGCGTGCCGAGCTCGGCGAACACCTCGCGCAGGAAGCGGTCGGGCACCTGGGTGAGGATGCCCGCGCCGTCACCGACGAGCGGGTCGGCGCCGGTGGCGCCCCGGTGGTCGAGGTTGAGCAGGGCGGTGAGCGCGTGGTCGACGATGTCGTGACCGGCGTGCCCGCGCATCGTCGCGACCAGGGCGACACCGCACGCGTCGTGCTCGTTCTCGCGCCGGTAGAGGCCGTGATCGGCGGGGAGTGCGGAGAACCGGGTGGTCATCTCGATCACCGTCCTTGCTCGTGCGTGCCGCACCTCCGTCAGGGGTCGACGGAGGTCCGTGCTGCGGTCGTGGGGGTACTGCGGACGCCGCGGGTCAGCGGCAGGCGCGGACACCGGTGGCCGCGACGAGCGAAGGGTAGCAGAGGGCCGTTTTACGATGTGAACGTCGAGATCTCACCATCTGGACGAGGGTCGACCTCGGTCCGACTGGCACGGCGGTGGGCCCACCAGATGATCCAGCACCCGAGCGCGAACACGATCACCGAGGTCCAGATGTTCACCCGCAGGCCGAGGATCGTGTTCGCCTCGTCGGTCCGCATCGCCTCGACGACGATCCGGCCGACGGGGTACCCGGCGACATAGAGCCCGGTCATCGCGCCGCGCGGCAGCGCCGCTCGGCGGTCGAGCAGGAGGAGGCCGAGCCCGAGGAGGATGCAGAACACCGACTCGTAGAGGAATGTCGGGTGGAAGGTGCCGAGGACGACCGGCTCGCCGTTCGCGTCGATGACCGCCCGCCCCAGTCGCGAGTCCCACTGGTGGATGACGAGCCCCCACGGCAGGTCCGTCCGCTCGCCGTAGAGCTCGTTGTTGAACCAGTTGCCCCACCGGCCGATGCCCTGGGCGAGCGCGACGCCCGGCGCGGCGGCATCCGCGGCGTCGAGGAACCGGACGCCCGAGCGCCGGCACCCGAGCCAGACCCCGAGCGCACCGAGCGCCACCGCGCCCCAGATGCCGAGCCCGCCGTTCCACAGCTTCACCGCGTCGAGCGGATTGCCACCTGCCCCGAAGTAGGGCTCCGGTGTGGTGATGAGGTGGTAGAGGCGCCCGCCGAGGATGCCGAAGGGGACGGCCCAGAACGCAAGATCGACCGCGCCGCCCGGGTGGGCACCGCGGGCGACGAGGCGGCGGTCGGTGATCCAGACGGCGAGGACGATCCCGGCGACGATGCACAACGCGTAGCCCCGCAGGGGGACCGGTCCGAGGAAGTACACGCCCGCGGTGGGGCTGGGGACGGAGGCCGGGGGCAGCAGCACGGCGCCACCCTACGGGTGACGCCGTGCGGCGGGTGGGGCGGCCTCAGCCCTGGGCCGCGGCCATGTCCTTCTGCATCTGGTCGTTGACCTCCTCCGGAGCAACCTTGCCGCTCGTGAGGACCTTCGCGTACTTCTCGGTGTCGAACTGCGGGTTCTGCTGGTCCCCGCCGTTGACGGTGCTCGCCCAGTTGTACGGCGTGCCGTTGACGACGATGACCGGCGTGGCGTTGATCCCGCGCTTCGAGGACGCGTCGTCGACGGACTCGACGTAGTCGGTGTAGCGCTGGTCCGCCACGCACTGGTCGAACGCGACGCGGTCGGCGCCGGTGATGCCTGCCTCCTGCGCGGCCTCGCCGAAAGCCCCGTCGGCGAACGGACCCTCCTGCGGGTCCTGCTTGGCGAAGAGTGCGTCGTGGTACTCGAACCACTTGCCCTGCTCGGCCGCGCAGACCGCCGTGCTCGCTGCCACCTTCGAGGCATCGCCACCGAGGCTGGAGTCGATGACGGTCTTCAGGTGGACGACGAGCTTGATCTTCCCCTCCTCCGCGAGCTCCTGCGTCGTCTTGCCCAGGCCCACCTCGTACACCTTGCAGACCGGGCAGCGGAAGTCCTCGTACACGTCGACGGTCGGCACGTCCTTGCCCTTGACCTCGTCGGCGTTGACGACGATGCCCTCGCCGCGCTCGGTGCCGGTGGGCAGCGCCTGGGCACCCCCGCCACCACCCCCGCTGCCGGAGCGGGTGGCGAAGATCGTCCCGGCGATGATCGCAGCGAGCGCGACGACGGCGACGAGGCCGGCGACGAGGATCCTGTTCGGGCCGCCGCCGTGGTCGACCTTCGCGGCGGCCTGGGCCTTCGCCTTGCGGTCGTTCGGGGTCGAAGACATGTGGTTCTCCTGCGTCTCGTGACGGGTCGTGGTCGATGGGTTCAGGCTGCGCCGAACACCCGGCGCTCGAGGCTGAGAAGAGCGCGGGGCCGCCAGACGAGCCACAGCCCGCACAGGGCGAAGACGACGTCCCGGGCGATCTCGGAGCCGTACTTCGTCTCGCCCTCGGCGACGGCCCCGCCCCCGCCGAAGCAGCCGCAGTCGATCGACAGGCCCCGCGCCCACGCGGAACCGATGCCGATGATGAAGGCGATCATGAGCAGCGCGCCGAGGAGCGCGCTCGCCCGGGTGAACAGCCCCAGCACGAGCAGCACGCCGAGGACGATCTCGACGTACGGCAGCGCGTAGCCGACGACCTCGGCGACCTCGAACGGCAGGAGCCGGTAGGCCTGGACCGCGCGGGCGGACCCGAGGGGGTTGCCGACCTTGAGCGCCCCGGCGACGATGAGGACACCGCCGAGGACGAGTCGCGCAAGCAGCCCGACGAGGTCGAGCACCCGCTCCCGGCGTTCGGTCGTCATCACGTCGCTCCTGCGCCTCGTCCGGAGCGGACCCCGGCGGCCAGCTCCCTCGTCAGCTCCCTCAACGCCTCGAGACCCGCCTGGGGTTCCACGTCGACGAGGCAGGACACGAGCGCCGAGCCGACGATGACCCCGTCCGCGAAGGAGGCGACCTCCGCCGCCTGCTCCCGGGTCGACACGCCGAGCCCGACGCACAGCGGGAGGTCGGTGACCTCGCGCACCCGCCCGACGAGCTCGGGAGCCGCGGTGCCGACCTCGGCCCGGGCCCCGGTGACGCCCATCGTCGAGGCGACGTAGACGAACCCACGGCAGGCGTCGGTGACCTTCGCCAGCCGTTCCGGGGTGGAGCTCGGGGCGACGAGGAAGATCCGCTCGAGGTCGTGGGTGTCGGACGCGGCGATCCACTCCCCCGCCTCGTCGGGCACGAGGTCGGGCGTGATGAGACCGGCCCCCCCGTGCGCGGAGAGGTCCGCCGCGAAGCGGTCGACCCCGCGGCGCAGGACGAGGTTCCAGTAGGACATCACCAGGGGCGGCGCGCCGGCGTCACGGACCGCTCGCGTCGCGGCGAAGACGTCGTCGACCCGCACGCCCCGGGCGAGGGCCTCCGTGACGGCGCGCTGGATGACGGCACCGTCCATGAGGGGGTCGCTGTAGGGCACACCGATCTCGACGATGTCGCAGCCGGCCTCCGCGAGCGCGACCATCGCCGCGATCGAGGTCTCGACGTCGGGATAGCCGACCGGCAGGTACCCGATGAGCGCGGCGCGGTCCTCCTCGTGGCACCGCTGGAGGGTCTGCGCGACCGTCGTCACGCCTGGACCCCCTCGTCCGCCGCCGGACCGTCGACGGCGGCGTCCTCCGCTCCCCCGTCGACGGTCGTCCCGGCGGCAGGCCGGTCCGGGTCCCCCGGCTCGACGAGCCCGAACCACTCCGCGGCCGTGTGCATGTCCTTGTCGCCGCGCCCGGAGAGGTTGACCAGGACGAGCCCCTCGGGCCCGAGCTCGCGACCGACCTCCATGGCCCCGACGAGCGCGTGGGCCGACTCGATCGCCGGGATGATGCCCTCGGTGCGGCACAGCAGGCGGAAGGCCTCCATCGCCTGCTCGTCCGTCGCGTACCGGTACTCGGCCCGGCCGGTGTCCCGCAGGTGGCTGTGCTCGGGTCCGACGCTCGGGTAGTCCAGGCCGGCGCTCACCGAGTGGGTCTCGAGGGTCTGGCCGTCCCGGTCCTGCATGAGGTAGCTCATCGCCCCGTGGAGGACGCCCGGCTCCGCCGTCGCGAAGCGCGCGGCGTGCCGTCCGGTCCCGACCCCTGCTCCGCCGGCCTCTACGCCGATGAGCCGGACGGACTCCTCGGGGACGAACCGATGGAAGATCCCCATCGCGTTCGAGCCCCCGCCGACGCACGCGACGACGGCGTCCGGCAGCCGACCGGCGAGCGCGCGGACCTGGTCGGCTGCTTCCTCGCCGATAACCTTGTGGAAGTCGCGCACCATCTCGGGGAACGGGTGCGGCCCCGTCACCGTCCCGAGCACGTAGTGGGTGTGGTCGACGTTCGTCACCCAGTCCCGGAGGGCCTCGTTGATCGCGTCCTTGAGGGTCGCGCTGCCGTGCTCGACGGCGACGACCTCGGCGCCGAGCATCCGCATCCGGGCGACGTTGAGCGCCTGACGCTCGGTGTCGACCTTGCCCATGTAGATCGTGCACTCGAGCCCGAAGAGCGCGGCCGCCGTCGCGGTCGCGACCCCGTGCTGACCGGCCCCGGTCTCCGCGATGACCCGCCGCTTGCCCATCCGGCGGGTGAGGAGGGCCTGGGCGATGACGTTGTTGATCTTGTGCGAGCCGGTGTGGTTGAGGTCCTCGCGCTTGAGGACGACGCGGGCGCCGCCGCAGTGCGCGGCGAACCGCGGTACCTCGGTGATGATGCTCGGGCGCCCGATGTAGGAGCGCTGGAGCTCGGCGAGCTCCGCGGTGAACTCGGGGTCGACCGCGGCCTTGAGGCGGGCCTCGTCGAGCTCCTCGAGCGCCGGGATGAGTGCCTCGGGCACGTACCTGCCGCCGAACCGGCCGAACCGGCCGGGGATCTGCTCGCTCACGCGCGCCCACCCGCCGCCATGATCGCCCGGACCGCGGTCGCCGGGTCGCCGTCGGTGACGAGGGCCTCACCGACGAGCAGCGCATCGGCGCCCTCCGCGGCGAACCGGGCGGCGTCCGCGGCCCCCCGGATGCCCGACTCGGCGACGGTGACGATGCCGTCCGGCACGAGGGGTCGGAGCCGGGCGAAGGTCGCCGGGTGGACCTCGAGGGTCTTGAGGTCCCGGGCGTTGACGCCGATGGCGCGGGCGCCGACGTCGACCGCCCGGCGGGTCTCCTCCTCGTCGTGCACCTCGACGAGGGCGGTCATGCCCAGCTCCTCCGTCAGCCGCAGGAGCCGATCGAGGTCCACGTCGGCCAGGGCCGCGACGATGAGCAGGACGATGTCGGCACCGTGGGCGCGCGCCTCGATGACCTGGTCGTCCTCGACGACGAAGTCCTTGCGCAGCACCGGGGTGTCGACCGCGGCACGGACGGCGTCGAGATCGGCGAGGCTGCCGCCGAACCGGCGCTCCTCGGTGAGGACGCTCACGACCGTCGCGCCCGCTGCCGCATAGGTCGCCGCGAGGGCCGCGGGGTCGGGGATGTCCGCGAGGTCGCCCTTGCTCGGGCTGCGGCGCTTCACCTCGGCGATCAACCCGATCCCGGGGCCCGCGAGGGCGTCCAACACGGGCCGGGCGGGCGGCTGCTGTGCGCAGCGCGCCTCGAGATCGGCTCGGGGGGCGGCGGCACGGCGCCGCTCGAGGTCCTCCCGGACGCCGACGATGATGTCGTCGAGGACTGTGGGCATGGTCCGGAGTCTAGGTGTACCCGGCAGAGAGGTTGGTGACACTGGCCCCGGTGGGGAATGGGAGGAGCCTCCCCGGTTGGGTGG
>ERZ501016.125-NODE-125-length-36087-cov-17.033331_pt1 | contig 36087 bp, 34 predicted proteins | sample MGYA00248889_ERZ501016 | MGnify/ENA primary metagenome ERZ501016 (study PRJEB25958, sample SAMN03398594) | human skin metagenome | study: EMG produced TPA metagenomics assembly of the Human Skin Microbiome Metagenome (human skin metagenome) data set. | reverse complement strand
CTCTCCCTACGTCAACGGTGACGCGCCGCTGCCACCAACCTCATGGCCGGGTACACCTAGGGCGGAGCGGCGCGGGTACGGACGGTGAACGGCCCCGCGGCGCGGTGCGCTGCGGGGCCGTTCGGGTGGTCCGTGGGGCTCAGTGGCCGGTTGCGAGGTGGCTGTAGTAGCTGAACAGCGGCTCGCTGTGCTGGACGCGGATCCTGTGGTGCTGCATGAAGAACTCGGTCGCGGCGGCCGCGACGGAGACCAGGACGATCGCCAGCACGATGCCGCACGCGATGAGGGCCGACTGGAGGACGCTCTCGGCTGCGAGGTAGGACATGGTGTGGACCTTTCTACGGATGTAGTCCTTGCACCACTAAAACTACACCTGTAGTGGATGGGATGCAAGCCGGGCCGACCGATCTGCCGGGCGTATCGTGAGCAGCCCATTCGCTGTCGAGGAAGGACGTCTCCGTGAGCTCCGGGCCGAGGTCCACCCCGCGTACCCGACGCATCCTCGAGGCGGCGATCGCGATCATCGCCGAGCGCGGTCTGCGGGGCCTCACCCACCGGGCGGTCGACGCCCAGGCCGGCCTTCCGGAGGGCAGCACGTCGGGGTACTACCGCACTCGGCTCGCGCTCCTCACGGGTACGGCCGAGTTCCTCCGGGACCAGCTCCTCGGCGGTGTCGAGCACGCGGTCGGGCAGATCGGCTCCGCCCCGTCCGACGGTCTGGTCATCGACGCGGTCGTCGAGCTGCTCGACGGGTGGCTGGCCGAGCCGGCGATCATCGTCGTCGTGGCCGAGCTCAAGCTCGAGGGGCTGCGGACCCCCGAGATCGACGAGGCCTTCGCCGCATGGCGCGAGGAGCTCATCGACTTCGTCGCGCAGACGACGGCGCGGATCGGGTCCGACGACCCGCGGCTGAAAGCGACCGCCGTCATCGCCGCGCTCGAAGGGGTCCTGCTGTCGGCGGTGGCCGTCCCCCCGGAGAGCCGGCGCGACTACCTCAACCCGGTCGTCTCCTCGATCCTCGGGGCGATGCTTGCCCACGCCGGCGAGAGCGAGCGCGCCAGATCCTGACCGCCGCCCACCCCAGGAGGGCGAGGAAGAGGACGACGAGCACCGGCAGGAAGACGGCGACCAGGCTCATCCCGACCGAGAAGACGTCCTCGACCGTCGAGACGACGGGCGCGCCGGTCCCGGCCGTCGAGACGTTGACGACCGGCCGGGCGGCCATCTTCCCCGTGTGGACCAGGCCCGCGACGAGGACCCCGAGCACCACCCCGACCCAGGGGTTCTCCTGCATCCACGCGCTGTTGTCGAGGTTCTCCGCGGCCTGGGTGGCGGAGAAGCACACCGCGCCGGCGCTCGGCCGGACGAAGCTCTGGATCGCGTCGTTGACCGAGTCCACCGCGGGGACCTTGTCGAGCACGACCTCGGCGAGCAGGAGCACCGACCCGATCCCGATGGCCCACCACGACTCGAGCCAGCCCCACCCCGGTGGCAGCGTGATGACGTCGGTGAACCGCGCCAGCAGCGCGACGAGCAGGAACGGGATGTAGGCGTTGAGCCCGGCCGCGGCCGACAGCCCCGTCCCGGTGAGCAGAGCGAGCATGGGCGCAGGGTGGCACGGCGGCGGGCGCACCTAGACTCGATCGCCATGAGCAAGGTCCTCTCCGCCGTCGCCTGGCCGTACGCGAACGGTCCGCGCCATCTCGGCCACGTCGCCGGGTTCGGCGTCCCGTCCGACGTCTTCAGCCGGTACATGCGGATGGCCGGGCACGACGTGCTCATGGTCAGCGGGTCCGACGAGCACGGGACGCCGATCCTCGTGCTCGCCGACAAGGAGGGCGTCTCCCCGCAGGATCTCGTCGACCGCAATCACGCGCTCGTCGCCCACGAGCTCGCCGACCTCGGCTGCTCCTACGACCTCTACACGCGCACGACGACGGCCAACCACGCCGCGACGGTGCAGGCGATGTTCGAGCAGTGCCGGGCCAACGGGTACTTCATCGAGCAGGTGCAGAAGGTCGCTCTCGACCCGCGCACGGGCCGCACCCTGCCGGACCGGTACATCGAGGGGACGTGCCCGATCTGCGGGTACGAGGAGGCCCGCGGCGACCAGTGCGACAACTGCGGCAACCAGCTCGAGCCCGACGAGCTGAAGGACCCCCGGAGCAAGATCGACGGCGCGACGCCGCAGTTCGGCGAGACCCCTCACTTCTTCCTCGACCTGCCTGCCGTCGCCGGCGCCCTGCGCGCCTACCTCGAGGGCCGCGAGGCGACCGGCGCGTGGCGCCCGAACGTCATCCGGTTCAGCCTCAACATCCTCGACGACATCCGCCCGCGGGCGATGACCCGCGACATCGACTGGGGTGTCCCGCTCCCCGGCGAGCTGGGGCAGCAGTACCCCGGCAAGCGGTTCTACGTGTGGTTCGACGCCGTCATCGGCTACCTGTCGGCATCGATCGAGTGGGCCCGGCGGCTCGGTGACGACGAGCGCTGGCGCGAGTGGTGGAACGACCCGCAGGCCCTGTCGTACTACTTCATGGGGAAGGACAACATCACCTTCCACAGCCAGATCTGGCCGGCCGAGCTCCTCGCCTACGCGGGCCGCGGCGACCACGGCGGCACGCCGGGCGCGTTCGGCGAGCTCAACCTGCCGACCGAGGTCGTCAGCAGCGAGTTCCTCACGATGGAGGGGCAGCAGTTCTCCTCCAGCCGCGGGCGGGTCATCCCCGTGCGCCACGTCCTCGAGCGCTACGGCCCCGACCCGCTGCGGTACTTCATCTGCGCGGCCGGCCCGGAGAACCAGGACGCCGACTTCACGTGGGCCGACTTCGTGCAGCGGAACAACTCCGAGCTCGTCGCCGGCTGGGGCAACCTCGTCAACCGCACGGCGGCGATGGTCGCGAAGAACGTCGGCGAGATCCCCGCGCCGGTGGCCCTCGAGGCGATCGACGAGGCGGTGCTCGCCCGGGTGCAGGAGGCCTTCGACGAGGTCGGCGGCCTCATCGAGCGGCACCGGCAGAAGGCGGCCCTCGCAGCAGCCATGCGCGCGGTCGGCGAGGTGAACAAGTACGTCACCGACACCGAGCCGTTCCGCCTCAAGGGCGAGGACCAGCGCGACCGGCTGCTCACCGTCCTGCACACGCTCGTGCAGTGCGTGAGCGACCTCAACACGATCCTCGCGCCGTTCCTCCCGCACGCGGCCAACCGGGTCCATGCCGTCCTCGGCGGGCAGGGTCAGCTCGTCCCGATGCCGCGCGTCGACGAGGTCACCGACCTCGACTCCGCCCGCCCCTACGAGGTCATCACCGGCGACTACTCCGCCACGCCCCGGTGGGAGCGCCGGCCGGTCGTGCCCGGCACGCCGATCGCCAAGCCGACGCCGGTCTTCGTCAAGCTCGACGACGCGGTCGTCGAGGAGGAGCTGACGCGCATGGCCGGGACGGCGGGCTGACCGCGCGATGAGCCCCCACGACCGCGCCCACGGCGCCGCACCGAGCGTCCCCGACCCGCTGCCGCTGCCGGTCGTCGACAACCACTGCCACCTCGACATCGTCCGGGACGACACCTCGGACGCCGTCGGACCCGGCGGGGCGCCCGGCGGCACCGGTGCGGCCACGTCGACCGAGCGGATCGCGGATGCCCTCGCGACGGCGGCCGGTGTCGGGGTCGACCGTGTCGTGCAGATCGGGTGCGAGCTGGAGTCGGCGCAGTTCACGGTCGCGGAGGTCGACCGGCACCCGGGGATGCTCGGCGGCGTCGCGATCCACCCGAACGAGGCGGCGACCCTCGGCGCGCGCGGCGAGCTCGCCGACGCCCTCGCCGAGATCGAGCGGCTCGTCGACCACCCCCGGGTGCGGGTCGTCGGGGAGACGGGGCTCGACTACTTCCGCACGGGGGAGGACGGCCGGGCCGCGCAGATCGAGAGCTTCCGGTGGCACATCGACCTCGCGAAGCGCACGGGCCTGGCCCTGCAGATCCACGACCGTGACGCCCACGACGACGTGCTGCGGATCCTCGACGAGGAGGGCGCGCCGGAGAAGACCGTCCTGCACTGCTTCTCCGGCGACATGGCCATGGCGCGGGAGTGCGTCGAGCGCGGCTACCACCTGTCGTTCTCCGGCACGGTGACCTTCAAGAGCGCCCACGGCCTGCGCGACGCGCTCGCGGTCACCCCGCTGGAGAACCTCCTCGTCGAGACGGACGCCCCGTACCTCACCCCCACCCCGTGGCGCGGCTCGACGAACAGCCCGTACCTGGTCCCCCTCACCGTCCGGGCGATGGCCTCGACCCTCTCGACGGACGTGACGGCGTTGTGCCGCGCCCTGAGCGACAACGCGGAGCGCCTGTACGGGCCGTGGTGACGCGTCCGTGAGGTCCGTTACCAAAACTTGACCTTTGGTCACCCGTCGTTCATGGTGGACGGCAGTCCGCCGGGGTCCCCCCTGTCCCCGGGCCCCTGCACCACCCCTTGGAGCACCGTGAACCTCAAGCCCACCCCCCGACGTCTCGCCCAGGCCGGGGTCGCGGCCGCGCTGCTCGCCGGTGTCGGCGTCGGCGCCGCCACGGCCGAGAAGGACGTCACGGTCGACGTCGACGGCACGACCTCGACGACGCGCGCCTTCCGAGGCACCGTGCGGGACGTCCTCGCCAAGCAGGGCGTCGAGATCGGCGAGCACGACGTCGTCCAGCCGGGCCTCGACGAGGAGCTCAAGGACGGCCAGCGAATCGTCGTCCGGTACGCCCACCCGCTCACCGTCGTCGAGGACGGGAAGAAGCGGACCTACTGGACGACCGAGGACACCGTCGGCGAGGCGCTCGCCGCCCTCGGCATCCGTTCGGAGAACGCCGAGCTGTCGACCTCGCGTGGGGCCACGCTCGGTCGCCAGGGCCTCTCCGTCTCGCTCGTGACGCCGAAGAAGGTCCGCATCGCCATCGGCGAGCACCGGACGACGATCTGGACGACCGAGCGCACCCTCAAGGCCGCCCTCAAGGGCACGAAGCTCAAGGTCGACGGCGACGACCTCATCAAGCCCGGCCCGTGGACCCGCGTCTCGGACGGCATGAGCGCCCGGGTCGTGCGGGTGGAGACCAAGCGCGTGCCGACGACGCAGGCGCTGCCGTTCCGCACGACGGTCCGTCAGTCCGACGCCCTCTACGTCGGGCAGAGCAGGGTGCTGCGCGAGGGCGAGGCCGGGGCCCGTCGGGTCACGTACGCGGTGACGACGCACGACGGCACGGTCGTCGCCCGCCGGGTCGTCGGCTCCCGCGTCCTCTCCGGCGCGACGTCGAAGATCGTCGTCACCGGGACGAAGGCCAAGCCCGCCCCGAAGCCCGCGCCCCGGCCGGCCGCACCGTCGACGCCCACCCCCAGCCCGGCCCCGGCCCCCAAGCCCTCGGCGGGATCGGCCTCGGGTGCCGGCATCAACACCGCGAACGCCGCGATGTGGGACCGCATCGCCCAGTGCGAGTCGACCGGCAACTGGTCGATCAACACCGGTAACGGGTACTACGGTGGCCTGCAGTTCGACATCCCGAGCTGGCTGGCCAACGGCGGCGACGACTTCGCCCCCCGCCCGGACCTTGCCAGCCGCGAGGAGCAGATCACCGTGGCAAACCGCTACTACGCCAAGGCGGGCCTGCGCCCGTGGGGCTGCGCCCACGCCGCGTGATGGCACCCTTGCGTCCGTGACGGACGAGCAGCACCCGGGGAGCCCGGCACCCACCGACCAGGGTGCCGGGCTCCTCGGCGCGTCCCACCTCCGGGAGATCGCCGCCCGGCTCGGCATCCGCCCGACGAAGCAGTGGGGGCAGAACTTCGTCGTCGATGCCAACACCGTCCGCCGGATCGTCCGTGCGGCAGAGGTGACCGACGCCGACACCGTCGTCGAGGTCGGCCCCGGTCTCGGTTCGCTCACGCTCGCGATCCTCGAGAAGGCCGGGCACGTCGTCGCCGTCGAGGTCGACCCGGTCCTGGCCGCCGAGCTCCCCGCGACGGTCGAGGCCATGTCGCCCGGTGCGGGGGAGCGGCTCGACGTCGTCCACGCCGACGCGCTGCGGGTGACCGACCTGCCGGGACCTGCGCCGACCGCGCTCGTCGCGAACCTCCCGTACAACGTCTCGGTGCCGGTCGTCCTGTCGTTCCTCGAGCGGTTCCCCTCCCTCGAGCGCGTGCTCGTCATGGTCCAGCTCGAGGTCGCCGAGCGGCTCGCCGCCCGGCCGGGATCGAAGGTCTACGGCGTCCCGAGCGTCAAAGCCGCGTGGTACGCCGACGTGGCGCTCGCCGGGACGGTCTCGCGCTCGATCTTCTGGCCCGTGCCCAACGTCGACTCCGGGCTCGTCCGGCTCGTCCGCCGCGAGCCGCCGGTGACGTCGGCCCGTCGGGAGGACGTCTTCTCGTGCATCGACGCGGCGTTCGCCCAGCGCCGCAAGACCCTCCGGGCGGCGCTGTCCGGCTGGGCGGGGTCCGCCCCCGAGGCCGAACGCTGCCTCCTCGCCGCCGAGATCGACCCGCGCACGCGGGGCGAGCAGCTGGGGATCGAGGAGTTCGCGGCGATCGCCGCCGCCCGCGCCGCGGGCTGACCGCCCATCGGGACCATCGCGCGAACGGGTGTACCGACGGCGCGGTGTGACTAGGGTGGCGCCGTGACCTCGGCACTCCTGAGCCCCCCCTCGGTGACGGCGCGGGTCCCGGCGAAGGTCAACCTCGAGCTCCTCGTCGGGCCGGTGCGCGACGACGGCTTCCACACCCTCTCGACCGTGTACCAGGCGGTCTCGCTCCACGACACCGTGACGGTCCGCCCGGCGCAGGAGTGGGAGGTCGCGGTCCACGGCACGTTCGCCGACGGCGTCCCGACGACCGCGGACAACCTCGCGCTGCGCGCCGCGACCCTCCTGGCCGAGGCGGCCGACGTCGTCGAGCCGGTCCACGTGACGATCCGCAAGGAGATCCCCGTCGCGGGCGGGATGGCCGGCGGCTCGGCGGACGCGGCGGCGACGCTCGTCGCGTGCGAGCACCTGTGGGACCTCGGCATGACGAAGGACGCCCTGTGCGACATCGCTGCCGAGCTCGGCAGCGACGTCCCCTTCCTGCTCCACGGCGGCACGGCGGTCGGCTCGGGCCGGGGGGAGATCGTCACCCCGGCGCTGGCGCGCGGGACCTTCCACTGGGTCTTCGTCCCCTCGACGGGCACGGGCCTGTCCACCCCGGCGGTCTACGGCGAGCACGACCGGATCGTCGCCCGCCGCGGGCTGACCCCCGACCCGGACCCGACGCCCAACCCCGCCATGATGAGCGCCCTCCTCGGCGGGGACGCCGAGGCGCTCGCGGCCGTGCTCCACAACGACCTGCAGGACGCGGCGGTCGCGCTGCGCCCCGACCTCGGCGACCTCATCGACGCCGGGATGGGGTTCGGCGCGCTGGGTGGCCTCGTCTCCGGCTCGGGCCCGACGGTCGCCTTCCTCTGCGCCGACGCCGAGGCCGCGATCGACCTCGCCGTGTCCTTCACCGCCTCCGGCACGGCGACGAACGTCGTCCGCGCGACCGGCCCCGTCGCGGGCGCGCAGGTCGTCCCCACCTCCCGCGCCTGACGGGCCGCACGCCGACGTCGTCGGACCGGCCTGCTACAACCTCCGGGTGGCCAACCTCATCTCCGTCGAACGCGCGAGCGTCACCCTCGGCACCGCTGCCGTCCTCGACGAGGTCTCCCTCGGGGTCGGGACCGGGGCACGGATCGGGGTCGTCGGCCGCAACGGCGGGGGCAAGTCGACGCTGCTCAAGGTCCTCTCCGGCGCCCTGACACCCGACTCCGGGCGGGTGACCCGCGCGGGCGCGGCGAGCCTGGACCAGGTCGTCCAGACCGACACGCTCGACCCGGAGGCGACGGTGCGGGCCGCGGTGCTCGGGGACCTGCCCGAGCACGTGTGGGCCGGCGACCCGCGGATCCGGGACGTCCTCGACGGCCTCCTCGGCGGGATCGACGCCCCGAACGTCGGCGGCTGGGACGCGCTCGTGCGCGGCTCGTCCGGCGGCGAGCGGAGACGGATGGCCCTGGCCCGGGCGCTCGTCGCCGACCCCGACGTCCTCCTCCTCGACGAGCCGACGAACCACCTCGACGTCGAGGGGGTGGCCTGGCTCGCCGACCACCTCGTGCGGCACCGGGCGCGCGGGGGTCAGGCGAGCAACGCCCTCGTCGTCGTCACCCACGACCGGTGGTTCCTCGACGCGGTCGCGACGCTGACGTGGGAGGTGGTCGACGGGCGGGTCGAGCAGTACGAGGGCGGGTACGCCGCTTATGTCTTGGCCAAGGCCGAGCGCGAACGCGTCGCGAGGGTCACCGCCGAGCGCCGCGACAACCTGCTGCGGAAGGAGCTCGCATGGCTGCGGCGCGGGGCGCCGGCGCGCACGAGCAAGCCAAAGTTCCGCATCGAGGCGGCGAACGCGCTCATCGAGAACGAGCCCCCGCCGCGGGACGAGGTCGAGCTCGTCCGGTTCGCGACGACCCGCCTGGGCAAGGACGTCATCGACGTCATCGACGGCTCGCTCGTCGTCCCGCCGTCACCGACCGACGTCGGGGCCGGTCGCTCCGGGCGGGTCCTGCTCGACCACGTGACGTGGCGGCTCGCGCCGGGGGAGCGGGTCGGGATCGTCGGGGTCAACGGGGCGGGGAAGTCGACGCTGCTGTCGGTCGTCGCCGGCCGGACGCCACTGACGTCCGGCAAGCGGAAGGAGGGCATCACCGTCGAGATCGGGTACCTCACGCAGGAGGTCCGCGAGCTCGAGGACCTTGCCGGGCGGCGGGTCATCGACGCGGTCGAGGAGGTCCGGGCGACGACGGTGCTCGGGGGCAAGGAGGTGTCGGCCTCGCAGCTGGCCAAGCGGCTGGGGTTCTCCGGCGGGCGGCAGCAGACCCGCGTCGGTGACCTGTCCGGCGGCGAGCGGCGCCGGCTGCAGATGCTGCGCATCCTCATGGCTGAGCCGAACGTCCTGCTCCTCGACGAGCCGACGAACGACCTCGACATCGAGACGCTCACCCAGCTCGAGGACGTCCTCGACGGCTGGGCCGGGACGCTGCTCGTCGTCAGCCACGACCGGTATCTCCTCGAGCGGCTCACCGACCGGCAGGTCGCCCTGCTCGGCGACGGGCGGGTGCGGGAGATGCCAGGCGGCGTCGAGCAGTACCTCGAGCTGCGGGCTGCGGCCGACGCGGCGCGCTCGGAGCCGGGCTCGACGGAGGGCGCGGTGCGTGCCGACGGCGGCTCCGTGCCGGCGGATGCCACCGCGGCCGGCCCGAGCGCGGCCGAGGTGCGCGAGGCCCGCAAGGCGCTCTCCCGGGTGGAGAAGCAGCTGTCCCGGCTGGCCGATCGCGAGGAGCGGATCCACCACCAGATGGCCGACGCCGCGAGCGACCACGCGAAGGCGCTTGAGCTCAACGGGCAGCTGCGCGAGATCGTCGACGAGCGGGAGGGTCTGGAGCTGGAGTGGCTCGCGGCGGCCGAGGTGCTCGAGGGGGCGTGAGGTCCGCTCGACCGCCCCGGCTCAGGCCTCGAGGCGGGTGAGCACCGCGCGCAGCCCGTCGACGAGCTCGGCGCGCGTGCGCTCGGGCAGGTCGGCGACCAGCGTCCGCTCGGCGGCGACGAGATCGATCATGGCGGCGTCGACCGCCCGCGACCCGGCGGGGGTGAGCCGGACGAGGATCCCGCGCCGGTCGTTCGGCGAGGGGTGCCGCTCGACGAGCCCACGTCCCAGGAGCCGGTCGACCCGGGTCGTCATCGTCCCCGAGGTCACCATCGTCACGCGCACGAGCTCGCCGGGGGAGAGCTCGTAGGGGTCGCCGGCGCGACGGAGGGCGGCGAGGACGTCGAACTCCCACGTGTCCAGCCCGTGGGCCGCGAAGGCCGTGGACCGTACCCGGTCGAGCCGGCGGGCGATTCGGGAGACGCGGGAGAGGACCTCGAGCGGGGCGAGGTCCAGGTCTGGACGCTCGCGTGCCCATGCTGCGACGATCGCGTCGACGTCGTCGACGGGCAGACCGCCACCCCCGGTCCCGCCGCGCGCGTCAGGAGTGGCCACGGGTCCACGATAACCCGACCTGGTCGCCGTCAAACATCTTGACATCAAGACGATCTGCGCGATCCTGCTGGCAGGACGACGCGAGCGAGGTAGAAATCGATGACGACCTGGGACCCGACGCAGTACGCGCGCTTCTCCGGTGAACGGACCCGGCCCTGGCACGACCTCCTCGCCCAGGTCGGCGCCCGCGACCCTCGGCTCGTCGTCGACCTCGGGTGCGGCAACGGGCCGGCGACCCTCGAGCTGGCGCAGCGGTGGCCGGACGCGCGGGTCGTCGGGGTCGACAGCTCCCCGGAGATGCTCGCCGCGGCACGCGAGGCCGACGCTGCTGGTCGCGTGGAGTGGGTGGAGGCCGACCTGCGGGACTGGGACATGGCCTCGCTCGGGGCTGCGCCGGACGTGGCCCTGACGAACGCCGCGCTCCAGTGGGTCCCCGGCCACCTGTCGATCCTGCCGCGGTGGGTGGACGGGATCGCCCCCGGCGGCTGGTTCGGCATGCAGGTGCCCGGCAACTTCGACTCGCCGACCCATGCCCTCATGCGCGAGACGGCGGTCGCCCACCCGCGGCGAGCCCAGCTCGAGGCAGCGGCGAAGCGGCTCGGGGCGGGAGACCCGGCCACCTACCTCCAGCTGCTGTCGGCGCCGGACCGCCTCGTCAGCGCGTGGGAGACGACGTACCTGCACGTCCTGGACCGCGAGGGCGAGCAGGACAACCCCGTCCTCGAGTGGGTGCGCGGCACGGGGCTGCGGCCGGTGCTCGAGATCCTCACGGACGAGGCCGAGCGCGACGCGTTCCTCGCGGACTACGGCGCGCGGCTCAAGGCGGCCTACCCCCGCACGGGCGCCGGGGTCATCCTCCCGTTCCGGCGGGTGTTCACCGTCGTGCACGTCCCCGGGACGGGCGTGTGACCGTCGTCGGCATCCACCACGTGCAGATCGCCTGCCCGCCCGGTGCCGAGGACGCGCTGCGCGGGTTCTACGTCGGCGTGCTCGGGCTGGTCGAGAAGCCCAAGACGCCGGTGATGGCCGCCCGGGGCGGGGCGTGGTTCGTCGCCGGGGCGCAGGAGCTGCACGTCGGAGCGGAGGAGCCCTTCGTGCCCGCCCGCAAGGCGCACCCCTGCCTGCTCGTCGACGACGTGGGCGCGGTCGCCGCTGCGGTCGAGGCGGGTGGTGCGCCCGTCCGGTGGAACGAGGAGATGGCGGGGGTACGGCGGTTCCACACCGACGATCTCGTCGGCAACCGCGTCGAGATCCAGCAGGCCTGACACGCTGCGGAGCGCGGTCAGTCGCGCGCCGGGTCGGACTGCTCGGGATCGAGGTGCTCGGTCTCGATGGTGGGTGCCGGGTCGAGGGCGGTGAGGCCGTTCCACGCGAGGTTGACCAGGTGCGCGGCGACCTCGTCCTTCTGCATCGTCGGGTGGCCCAACCACCACTGGCCGGTGAGGGAGACCATCCCGACGAGCGCCTGGGCGTAGAGCGGGGCGGCCTTCGGGTCGAGGGCCTTGCGGGTGAACGCCGCGACCATGATGTGCTCGACCTGCGTCGTCACGTCGCTGACGAGGTTGGCGAGGGTGCCGCTGTCGGCGCCGGGCGGGGAGTCCCGCATGAGGATCCGGAAGCCGTCCGTCGACCCCTCGACGTAGTCCAGGAGGGCGATCGCGGCCCGCTCGATGATCTGCCGTGAGCTGCCCGGCGCCGTGAGCGCCGCCTCGAGCCCCTGGGCGAGCGCGGCGATCTCCCGGTCGACGATGACGGCGTAGAGGCCCTCCTTGCCGCCGAAGTGCTCGTAGATGACGGGCTTGCTCACGGCCGCCGCCTGGGCGATCTCCTCGACGCTCGTCCCCTCGACCCCCCGCTCGGCGAACAGTCGCCGCCCCACGTCGATGAGCTGCTCGCGGCGTTGCTGGCCCGTCATCCGGGCCCGGGAGGTCTTCTTCGGGGGGCGTGCCGTCTTTGTCACGCCCCCATCCTTCCAGCGGGTCAGCCCCAGCTCGCCGCGTCCGTGAGGCAGAACGCGTGGCCAGCCGGGTCGAGCAGAACCCGCCACGAGTCGCCGGGCTGCGGCTCGGCGAGCGTCGCGCCGAGCTCCAGGGCGTGCTGCTCGGCCGCAGGGATGTCCTCGGCGGCGAGGTCGAGGTGGAACTGCTTGGAGCCGTTCTCGTTCGGCCATGCCGGGGGCTCGTACCCCTCGACGCGACCGAACCCGAGGGTCATGCCCTCGCTGGACACCATGGCGTACTCGTCCTGCTCGACGGCGATCTCCCCGCCGAGGAGCTCGGCCCAGAAGCGGGCCTCGGCGCGCGGGTCGGCGCAGTCGATCGTGACCATGGCGATGCGGGTGTTCTGCAGAGTCGTCATGCCGTCAGCCTCGTACGCTCCAGCGCGTGGGGTCTTGGACGAAGGCGACACCTGCGCGGACACCGCCCGGGGTGATCCTCCGCCAGAGCGAGCTCGACGCGGCGGTCGAGCGCTGCACCGCCGAGCCGACCGCGGTGCTCCTCGACGCCGTCGAGCGCTACTGGTCGCTGCGGTGGGACCTGCCGGGGGAGGTCGTCGTGCCCGGCTCGCTCGTGCCCGACCACGCGACGAACCTCACGTGGGAGGAGGGCGCCGGCCGGGGGCACGACGGCGCGGTCGTCACGGGTCCGAGCACGCGGCGGTTCGACGCCCGGCTGACCGGCCGGGGACGCGTCGTCGGGGTCAAGCTGCGGACCGGGGTGCTGTCCCAGGCGTGCGGCATTGCGGCGGCCGACCTGACGGACCGGACGGTTCCTGCGGACGACCTCCTGCCGCCCGGCCTCGTCGACGCCTTCCGGGAGGCGGCGACGCAGCCCGCGGCGCATCAGGTCGTCGCTCTGGACGAGGTGCTGGCGTCGCTCGCGGATCTCGCAGGACCGCCGTCCGAGGGCGTCCTGCTCGCGAGGCGGGCGCTCGAGCAGGTTCGGTCGTCGGAGGTCGTGCGCGTCGAGCAGCTCGCCGGGCACCTGGCGGTCTCGGCGCGGACGCTGCAGCGGGTGTTCCGCGAGCACGTGGGGATCGGACCGAAGCAGGTGATCGCCCGGCTGCGGCTGCGCGACGTCGTCACCGCGCTCGAGGCGGGGACGGACGAGCCGCTCGCCGACCTCGCCGCGCGTCTCGGGTTCTTCGACCAGGCCCATCTCGCGCGGGAGTTCACCGCGTTCGTCGGCGTGCCCCCGAGCCGGTACGCGCGCGGCGCCGAACTCGACGGTTGACCGGGGCTCTACGCTGGAGCGGCCCCGAACGGGGCGATCCCCGGTTGGTCTGCCGGCAGGGCCCGCCTGACTTTGAATCAGGATCAGCGACGTAGGTTCGACTCCTACCCGGGGAGCAGACCGCGGCGCACTGCCGCAGGTCAGACGCGGCAAGGCCCGCCCCTACGTCCGATAGGGGCGGGCCCGGTCTTCACCCGCCTCGCCCGCGGGCTGTTCGTCGCGCTGCGGGACCGCTCGCACTCGCTGCCGGACGATGACGAGACACGCGCCGAGTTCCTGGCGACGCGGATGGTCGAGACCGGCCCGGGCACGGTGAAACTCGCGAACCTGCCGGGGACGCACGACGACATCGTGACCGCGGTCGGGATGGTGGTCGCCGACCTCGCCGGGCGCTCGGAACCCGGGCCGGGGACGGTCACGAACCCAGCGGATTCGGCCGTGCGCATCGCGCGGACGGCCCGGGGTCTCGGACCTCGGGCGGCGATGGGCGGCCACCCTCTCGGCGTCACGCGTGACGGGCTGCGCGGCGCGAGCCGCAACGGCTCTCGCGGCATCGCGGCGATCCTCGTCCCCGGGAGCGCCAATGAGCCGGGCCGCCGCTCCGGCCCCCGCGCCGCTGAACGTCATCAAAGGCGCGGGCGCACCATCGGCGGCTCGAGCCATGTCCTCGGCAACCCCCCGGTCGCCGACGCCGCCGGCTGACCGCCGCCGCCCGCGTCGCGGTGCTACCCGACGCGGGCGGTCGTGGTCACTCCGTCCGCGAGCCGAGCACGGCGTAGGAATCGCGGTAGCCCGCCGTCGTTCTGGCCAGCTGGCGGTTGTAGTTCCAGCCGGTGCCGTACGCGCGGCTGGTGGTCGTCAGTGCCACCGCGAAGTCTCGCCCGCCGCTGATCTCCGCGACCCCGAGGCGCTTCGGCCACCACCTCGCCTGGACCAGGGAGCGGGCCGGGCCGCTGACCGGCCGACCGAGCTGACCGCGGTGGTTCGCTCCGGTCCCGTAGAGACGAGTCCTTGTCGCGACGAGGGTGGCGTCCCCGTCGACATAGGCGATCCTTCGGGCCGCTGCGTCGGACGAGGGAAGGCTCAGCCGCTTCCACCCGTCGTACCAGGTGGCGGAGCCGGTGAGCTGGCCGGTGTCGTTCGACCCCGTCCCGTAGACCCGGCCGTCGGTGGTTCGGACGACCAGACCGCAGTCCGTCGCGGCCAGCTGGGCCGGCTTGCGGCCCCCTGGCAGTGCCTTGAGCGCACGCCAGCGCGTCACCCACGCGTACTCGGTGCTCGTCGACTGGAGGCACCGACGCATCCCGAGGCCGTAGATCCGCCCCGTGCTCGTGCGGACGTAGGAGCCGTGGTCGTTGACGGACACCTCGCGCGCGGAGCCCGAGGGTAGCGCGGCCAGCCGGTGGAAGCCCTGACCGTCGGGGACCTCGGGGGTGTCCCCCGCACCGTAGACGCGACCGTCGGAGCCGACGACGAGGGTGAGGTCGTAGCGACCGCTGAGGCTCAGGGGCGCACCCGTGGGCAGGCCGGTGACGGGCGTCAGCGAGGTCTTGTCGCCTCCGGTGACGCCGAGCTGGTTCCAGTAGTTGTTGCCTGCCGCGCGCAGCCGCCCGCCGGCGTACACGAAGCTGCCCCGGTCGGCTGCCCACACGCGCGTCGCAGGGACGCCGGAGCGCTGGCCGGCGAGCTTGCGCCAGTAGGGGTTCCGCCACGCGTCCGGCAGCGTGGGGTCGCCGGTGAGCTGTGCCTGGGTGTTGTCCCCGACGCCCCACACGGTGCCGTCGCTGCGCAGCACGAGCGTGTGGTTCATGCCCGCCGCGACGGCTCGGACGGTGGTCACCGACCCGGCGTTCGCATCGAGCGTCCCGCCCTGCGTCGTCGGTGCCCCGTGGGCGAAGGTCGCGGTCCCCAGCACGGTGGCCAGGGTGGCTCCGGCTGCGCCCATCCGGTGTCGGAGGTGTCCCATGTCCTGCTCCTCTCGTCGGCCGCCCCCGCGGCGGTCACCTGAGCCTGGACGGCCGACCGGCCGCGGGGCCAGGAGCCCGGACGATCCCGGACGCACCGGGTGAGCCGGCGCGGCGGGCGAAGGGGGAGGAGGGGCTGACGGCAGCGAGGTCAGGGATCGAGCCCCAGGTTGCGCAGCCCCTCGACGGCGAGCGCGACCTGAGGCGCCTCGCCGATCCGGGTGGCGACCTGGAGCGACTGCCGGTACGCGGCGGCGGCGCCGTCGAGGTCACCCGCGTCCGCGAGGTATCTGCCGAGCGAGCAGAGCGCCGACGCCTCGAGGGACGGGTGGCCGAGCGCGCGGCCACGATCGACCGCCTGTCGGCTCGTCGTGACTGCCGCGTCCGTCTGGCCGCGGGCGTGCTCGACCAGGGCGCGACTCGTAAGGACGTAGGCATGCCCGACCGCGTCGTCGAGCTCGACGGCCAGCGCGCCGGCCCGAGCCACCGCTGCGGCTGCGTCGTCGAGTCGTCCCAGACCGACGAGGATCTCGGACATGTTGCTCAGCGCCCACTGCTCGCGCGTGAGCCAGCCGTGCTCGACGGCCAGTGCGACGACCTCCTCGAAGACCCTGAGTGCCGCGTCCTGGTCGCCCGCCTCGAAGTGGTAGATCGCGAGGTTGTTGAGGACGCCGCAGACGAAGCCGTCCTCCGGGTGGGCCCGGAAGTGCGGCAGCGCCTCGTGGGAGTGGCGGACGGCGGCGTCGGTGTCGCCGTCCGCGCTGGCGATGATGGCGAGCGCGTTGTGCGTCAGGGCGACGTCGTGGCTCGTGCCCGCCGTCTCGGCGGCCGCCAGGGCGCGGGCGAGATGGTCGCGGGCCCGGTCGTACCGGCCGGCGCGGATGAAGGTCTGACCGACGAGACGCTCGAGGACCGCGGTGCCGCGCTGGTTGCCCGCCAGCCCGGCACGGTGCAGGCCGTGCTCGGCGAGCTCGAGGACCCGACCGGGCTCGCTCCGGTCCCACAGGTAGGGCACGAGCACCGCTGCCAGGGCGGCCCCGAGCTCGGGGCGGCCGAGCTCGTCGGCCGACAAGGCTGCCTCGACCAGGGTGGCCCGCTCCGTCGAGAGCCAGGCCAGTGCGCCGCCCTGCTCCACGGCAGGCGGTGCGGACGAGAGCCACCACCAGGATCCGACCTCATGGGCGTGCGTCGTGGCCACGCACGACGAGGCACGCTCGAGGTGGTGCTCGAGCAGGCGGGTGCGCGCTGCGGCGACGGCGCTCGGGGCGTCCTCGCGGGCAGATCGTGCGCGCGCGAAGACCCGGACGAGGTCGTGCATGTCCCACCGGCCATCGCCGCTCGGGCGCATGAGGTGGACCTCGACGAGCCTCCGGACGTCACGCTCCACGGCGTCCTCTGCCCCGTCGACGAGCACCGCGAGGGCCTCGCTCGAGACGTCCGTGCCCGGAGCCAGGCTCGCCAGGCGGAGGATGCGCTGCGCGTGCGCCGGCTGCGCCTCGTAGGACTGGCTGACCACCTCGGCCACGGGCTCGTCGAGATCGAGCAGGGCGGCCCGTCTGACGAAGGCCTCGAGATGGTCCGTCGCCGACCACCCGACGCTCTGGGCTGCCCGGCGGCCGGCCAGCGCGAGGGCGAGCGGGAGGCCGCCGAGCGTCTCCGCGAGCCGCACCGTGCTCTCCTCGGACGCAGGCAGCCCCCCCTTCGACTCCCGCTCGAGCAGATGGGCCCCCGCCCTCGGATCGAGCTCGCGCAGGGCGATCTCCGTGAGGTGACCCGGGCTCCCGCGACGACGGCTGGTGATGATGACCCGGGAGCTGCCGGCCAGGCGCACGAGCGGGAGCAGGTCGGCGGGGTCGGCCGCGTTGTCCAGGACCAGGACCAGACTGGCCTGCGTGAGCAGCCGGGCGACCCGCCGGCCGGCGGGCTCGGCCGAGCGAGGTGCGCCGTCCAGCTCGCCGATCTCCTCGGCGAGGAGGCCGAGCAGAGGGTCCAGCGCGGCTGGGTCGTCGGACTGCGCGTGACCGTCGAGCCGGGCGACGAGGACGTCGTCGACGGCGGCCGAGTCGACGAGCCGCTTCGCCACCGCCAGGGCGAGGGCCGTCTTGCCCACACCGGCCATGCCGGTGATGAGCGTCGCGCCGCCGGCCATGACGGCCCGTTCGACCTCCTCGTCACGTCCCACGAGGCTCTCGGTGCGGGGGAGGCCCCGCCGGACCTCGACGGCAGCACCACCGGTCCTGCCCGGCGGGGTGGTCAGGGCGGCCCGCCACCGCCGGGCGCCCGTCTCGGCGACGCCGAGCGCGCGGACGATCTCCAGCGTGAGGTCGACGTCGATGCGTCGTCGTCCGTGCCGGAAGCAGTCGTAGGCGGTGCTCCGGGCGAGCCGTGCCTCGACGACCGGCACCCCCCGCGAGGTCCGGGCGGCGGTCACCCTGCGCGCGATCTCGGTGAAGGACGGGGACCCGGCCCAGGCCCGCAGCGCCACGAGCGACTCGACGATGTCACCGGGAGCGGCGTGGCGCGGCGGCAACGGGATCTCGTCGCTCCCGTGATCACCCACCGTCGTCCCCTTCGCCCCTCCGGCATGCCCTGACCGACTCTACTGAGGCGTCGCCGGGCCGCCGTCGTGGAGCCTCGACCGTCCCGGGTGAGTAGAGTGTCGAGGTCCCTCCGGGACGCCCCTGACACCTGCCCGCGACCCCACGGAGCATGCACGTGAGCGACGCCCGTCCGTCCGCCGTCATCATCCTCGCCGCGGGCGAGGGCACCCGGATGCGCTCGGCGCTCCCGAAGGTGATGCACCCCATCGGCGGCCGCTCGCTCGTCGGGCACGCCATCGCCGCGGCCCGCGCCACGGGCACCGAGCACGTCGCCGTCGTCGTCCGCCACGAGCGTGACCGCGTCGCCGAGCACGTCACTGCGATCGACGCCTCGTGCACCATCGCCGACCAGGACGAGATCAAGGGGACGGGCCGAGCCACCGAGTGCGGCCTCGACGCCCTCCCCACCGACCTGTCGGGCACCGTCCTCGTGACGATGGGCGACGTCCCGCTGCTGCAGGGCGAGACCCTCGTCGCGCTCGCAGAGGAGCACGCAAGCAGCGGCTCGGCCGTCACCGTCATCACGTCGGTCCTGCCCGACGCCAAGGCGTACGGCCGCATCGTCCGTGCCGCGGACGGGAGCGTCGAGCGGATCGTCGAGTTCAAGGACGCGACCGACGCGCAGCGCGAGATCCGCGAGATCAACTCCGGCATCTACGCCTTCGACGCCGAGCTCCTGCGCACGGCCCTGACGCAGGTCACGACCGAGAACGCCTCCGGCGAGAAGTACCTCACCGACGTCGTCGGTCTGGCCCGGGAGGCGGGGCGCCGCGTGAGCGCCATGCCCGTCGACGACCTGTGGCAGACGGAGGGCGCGAACGACCGGGTGCAGCTCGCCGACCTCGGGGCCGAGCTCAACCGCCGCACGTGCGAGCGATGGATGCGTGAGGGCGTGACGATCGTCGACCCCGCGACGACGTGGATCGACGTGGACGTGACGATCGGCAGGGACACGACGATCCGGCCGAGCACGCAGCTCCTCGGCGCGACGACGATCGGCGAGCGCGCCGTCGTCGGCCCCGAGGTCACCCTCACCGACACCGAGGTCGGCGACGACGCCCGGATCCGCCGCACCGAGGCCGAGCACGCGGTCGTCGGGGCCGAGGCGACCGTCGGACCGTTCTCGTACCTGCGGGCGGGCACGGTCGTGGGCCGGGGAGGCAAGGTCGGCGGCTTCGTCGAGACGAAGAACGCGACGATCGGCGAGGGCGCCAAGGTCCCGCACCTCACGTACTGCGGTGACGCGGAGATCGGGGACGGCGCGAACATCGGCGCCGGGACGATCTTCGCCAACTACGACGGGGTCGCCAAGCACCGGACGCACGTCGGTCGGCACAGCTTCGTCGGCAGCAACTCGGTGCTCGTCGCGCCGGTCGACATCGCGGACGGGGCGTACGTCGCGGCCGGGTCGGCGGTGACCGAGGACGTCGCGCCCGGGCAGATCGCGGTCGCCCGCGGCCGTCAGAGCAACCACGACGGCTGGGTCGCCACGCGGCGCGCCGGCACCCCCACGGACACGGCGGCACAGGCCGCCGGCACGACGACGCAGGAGGACTGAGCGCGTGAGCGGCATCCACCGGGCGACCGAGAAGAACCTCATGGTGTTCTCCGGCCGCACCCACCCCGAGCTGGCCGAGCAGGTCGCGCAGGACCTCGGCACGCCCCTGGTCCCGACGAGCGCCTACGACTTCGCCAACGGCGAGATCTACGTCCGCTACGAGGAGTCGGTCCGCGGCTGCGACGCGTTCGTCATCCAGAGCCATGCGGCGCCCATCAACGAGGCGATCATGGAGCAGCTCATCATGGTCGACGCCCTCAAGCGGGCGAGCGCGAAGCGGATCACCGTCGTCCAGCCGTTCTACGGCTACGCCCGGCAGGACAAGAAGCACCGGGGGCGGGAGCCGATCAGCGCGCGTCTCATGGCCGACCTGTTCCGCACGGCCGGGGCCGACCGGCTCATCGCGGTCGATCTGCACACCGACCAGATCCAGGGCTTCTTCGACGGTCCGGTCGACCACCTCATGGCGCTGCCGGTGCTCGCCAGGCACGTGCGCGAGAAGTACGGCGACCGGGAGCTCGCGGTCGTCTCCCCGGACGCCGGGCGGATCAAGGTCGCCGAGCAGTGGTCGCGCCAGCTCGGTGGCGCGCCCCTGGCGTTCATCCACAAGACCCGCGACGTGAGCCGCCCCAACGAGACGGTCGCCAACCGGGTCGTCGGTGAGGTCGAGGGCCGCTGGTGCGTCCTCGTCGACGACATGATCGACACGGCCGGGACGATCACCAAGGCCGCCGACGCGATCATGGCCGAGGGCGCTGCCGGGGTCATCATCGCGGCGACGCACGCGATCTTCTCCGGGCCGGCGAAGGAGCGGATGATGGCGTGCGCGGCCGAGGAGATCGTCGTGACGAACACGCTGCCGATCGCCGACGAGGCGTGCTTCGACGGGCTCACCGTGCTCTCGATCGCCCCGCTCATCTCCGCGGCGATCCGTGAGGTGTTCGAGGACGGCTCGGTGACGAGCCTCTTCACGGGCACCCACTGACCCACCCTTCTCCTCCCGCAAAAGCCGGGGCTTTTGCAATCTGCGGGGGGTACGACCCCCGCAGATGCACCGAACCTCCGCGTCTGTCGGGCCGAGGGTGGTCGTCGGGCGCTAGGTTCCCGCCATGGACGACTCGGGGCCCCTCACGCTGCCGCTCGTGCTCGCCGGCCTCGGCCTCCTGCTCTTCATCGTCGGCGCGGTCGCTTCTGCGGCCTACGCCCGTCGGCACGGGATCGCCTCGGTTCGAGCTTCTCGGCTGACCCCTCCGTCCGTCGACGGCGTCCCGGGTTGATCTGCCCGGGCCGCGCACAGCACAGGTGCGGGGCTTCGGTGCACGTGCGGGGGATGCAACCCCCGCACCTGGTAGAAGCCCCGGCTTTTGCAGGATGTGGGGGTGGGCCAGGGGATCAGGTGGTCGAGGTGGTTGGGGCCGCCCTGCGGGCTCGGTAGGCGGCCACCGCCGCGCGGTTGCCGCAGCCGTCCTCGCAGTAGCGCCGTGAGCGGTTGCGGGACAGGTCGACGACGACCCCGCCGCAGTCCTCGCCCGCGCAGGTCCCCAGCCGGCCGAGCTCCCCGGCCCGCACGAGGTCGACCATCGCCATCGCCGCCTCGACCGCCATCCGGGCCGCCGGCGGGGCGCCCGACGGGGTCGCGTGCAGGTGGTAGTCCCACGCGTCGTGCCGGACGAGCTGCGGCAGCGCCCGGTACTCGCGCAGCAGCTCGTTGACCACCTCGACGACGGCGTCCTCGTCGAGCTCCCAGAAGCGGTGCAGCCGGCCACGCAGCGCCCGCACGTCCTCGACCTCGGCCGCCGTGCGCGGGGGAGCGCCGGTCCAGCCCCACTCGTCCATGAACGCCCTCAGGTCGGCCACGGTCCGCAGGTCGTCGGTCGTCGGCTCGCCGGCCGCGTCGATCTCGGAGGACCCGGGCCACGGACGGGTGTTGACGAGCGCCGCGGCACCGGTGAGCGCCACCCGAGTGTCATGGGCAAACTGCATTTTGACTCCTGTCGCGTCGGGTCGTAGCGTCATGGGCGTCGGGTTCGATGACATATGACACCGATGCCGACATCGAACCACGTCGGACCCCCACCGCCCAGGAGCACCCCCATGACCGCCCCCGCACCGCGCACCGGCTCGTTCGGCGCAGGCCTCCTCGTCGCCCTCGTCTCGGCGGCGACCTTCGGCACCTCGGGGACCTTCGGCAAGGCGCTCATCGGCCTCGGCTGGTCCCCGTCGGCCATCGTCACCGTCCGGGTCGGCCTCGGTGCGCTGCTCCTCCTCGGGCCGGGTCTGCTCGCCCTGCGCGGTCGCTGGCACCTCCTGCGGCGCAACGCCGGCGACGTTCTCGCCTACGGCCTGGTCGCCGTCGCGCTCTGCCAGCTCGCCTACTTCAACGCCGTCGGTCGGCTGTCGGTCGGCGTCGCCCTCATGCTCGAGTACCTGGGCCCGATCCTCGTCGTCGCATGGATCTGGGCCCGCACGGGCCGCCGTCCGGGCCGCCTGACGATGGCCGGGATGGTGATCTCCGTCGTCGGCCTCGTCCTCGTGCTCGACGCCTTCAGCGGCCTGCGCCTCGACGCGATCGGCGTGCTCTGGGGGCTCGTGGCCGCCGTCGCGCTCGCCGGCTTCTTCGTCATCGCCGGCCGTGACCACGAGGACAACATCCCGCCGATCACCCTCGCCGCCGGCGGGCTGCTCGTCGGCACGGTGGCCCTCGCCGTACTCGGGCTCGTCGGGGTCCTGCCGTGGCGCACCGCGACCGGCTCGGTCGCCGTCGCCGGGACGACCCTGCCGTGGTGGGCCGCGATCCTCGAGCTCGGTGTCGTCGCCGCCGCCATCGCGTACGTCACCGGCATCGACGCCGCGCGCCGCCTCGGTTCCCGCGTCTCCTCCTTCGTCGGCCTCACCGAGGTCCTCTTCGCCGTCCTCTTCGCGTGGTGGCTGCTCGGCGAGGTGCCCCGTCCGATCCAGCTGCTCGGCGGCCTGGCGATCCTCGCCGGTGTCGTCGCCGTCCGGCTCGACGACCGGGACGACGCCCACCCGGAGCTGGACGCGGGCGACGTGCCCGTGCCGGACGTCGTGCGCAAGACGCGCGAGCACCCGGCCGCGCCGGTCGTCGGCTGAGCGGTTTGGCCTGCGGCGGCCGACGGTCTAGGATTCCCGGGTTGCCTCGGCGAGGGACGCAGCACCGACCGCGTCCGTGATTCGACGCGGTGGCGCTCTCCCGTGGAGCGGCCAGCGTCGTTGCCGTGCCCCGCGCCGAGGCCCACCGCCCGCCCGACACCCAGACCCGCCCGGCACCCCGGAGGGTCGCCCCGACCCTTCAGGAGTGACCACATGTCGACCGACGAGATCCGCCTCAAGGCCAGCACCCGCACCGAGTTCGGCAAGGGCGCGGCCCGCCGTCTCCGCCGCGCCAACCAGATCCCCGCGGTGCTCTACGGCCACGGCGCTGACCCGGTCCACGTCGCCCTTCCGGGCCACGAGACGATGCTCGCGCTGAAGAACGCGAACGCGCTGCTGACGATCGAGCTCGAGGACGGCGACCAGCTCGCCCTCGCCAAGGACGTCCAGCGCGACCCGCTCAAGCCGATCATCGAGCACGTCGACCTCGTCATCGTCAAGAAGGGCGAGAAGGTCACCGTCGACGTCCCCGTCACCACCGAGGGCGAGGCCGGTCCGGAGACCGTCGTCACCGTCGACGCCCAGACCCTCCAGGTCGAGGCCGAGGCGACGAACCTGCCCGAGCAGCTCGTCGTCGACATCGAGGGCCTCGAGGCCGGCACGCAGATCCTCGCCTCGCAGGTCGAGCTGCCCGCTGGCGCCACCCTCGTCACCGAGCCCGAGACGCTCGTCGTCAACGTCACCGAGCAGATCTCCGCGGAGGCCCTCGAGGCCGAGCTCGCCGAGGCCGAGGCCGAGGCCGGCATCGAGCAGGACGAGCCGGAGACCGACGAGACCGAGGGCGCTCCGAGCGACAAGCAGCTCGCCGAGGGCGACGCCCCGATGGAGTCCCCGGAGGACGGCAACAAGGACGACTGAGTCCCTCCTGCACGACGACGGGCGCTCCCGACCACGACGGTCGGGGGCGCCCGTCGCGTCGTGGCATGCTCCTGCGACGTGAGCGAGCGTGATGAGCGGGGACCGTGGGTCGTCGTCGGCCTGGGCAACCCGGGGGACCGGTACGCCGGCAACCGGCACAACGTCGGTGCGATGGTGGTCGCCGAGCTCGCCGATCGCCGGGGGGAGAAGCTCAAGGCCCACAAGTCCCGCACGAGTGCCGCGACGTGCCGGTTCGCCCTCGCCCCCGGGCAGCCGCCCGCGGCCGGGGTGCTCGCCGTCCCGAACGAGTTCATGAACCTCTCCGGCGGGCCGACGAAGGCGCTCGTCGGCTGGTTCGGCTCCGGCGTCGACCGCCTGATCGTCGTGCACGACGAGCTCGACATCCCCTTCGGCCAGGTCCGGCTCAAGCGGGGCGGCGGAGAGGGGGGCCACAACGGGCTCCGGTCGATCACCTCGTCGTTCGGCTCGAAGGACTACCTGCGGGTCCGGGTCGGCATCGGTCGGCCGCCGGGGCGCATGGAGGCCGCCGACTTCGTCCTCAAGGACTTCTCCGCGACCGAGCGCAAGGAGCTGCCCTTCCTCGTCTCGGACGCCGCCGACGCCGTCGAGGCGCTCGTGCGCGACGGGCTCGAGGCCGCTCAGCAGGACTTCCACTCGCGCTGACCGGACCCGCTCGGGACAGACGAACGGCCCCGTCCCTGCATGCAGGGACGGGGCCGCGTCGCGCGGGTCCGGGATCAGGCCGGGGTGCCGGCTTGGCCCTTGAGCGCGGCGAGGCGCGCCTCGATCTCGGCGTCGTTGCCTGTGCCGTCGAGCTCGGCGAACTGGTCCTCGAGGGAGGTCGCCCGGGCCTCGGTGCGGCCCTGGACGAGCGCCTCCTCCTTCTTGATCCGGTCCTCGAAGCGGGAGAGGTCGCTCGTGGGGTCCATGACGTCGATGGCGCCCATCGCCGTGTTGACCTTGTTCTGCGCCTCGACCGTCCGGGCGCGGGCGACGAGCGACGCACGGCGGGACTTGAGGTCCTCGAGCTTGGTCTTCATCGCCGTCAGGCCGTCCTTGAGCTGCTCGACGGTCTGGTTCTGCCCGGCGATGATCGGCTCGGCGTCGCGGGCCTCGTTCTCGTGCTGGATCTGACGACCGAGCGCGACCTTGGCGAGGTTGTCGAACTTGTCCGCACCCGCGGCGTCCCCGGCGGCACGCATCTGCTCGGCCTTCGCCGAGGCCGCGGCGGCCTTGCGGCCCCACTCCTGAGCGGCGTCCTGGTCCTCCTTGAGGTCCGCCTCGGCCATCCGCACCTGGGCGATCGTCTGGGCGACGGCCTCCTCGGCGTCGGCGATGGAGTTGGTGTAGTCGCGCACGAGCTGGTCGAGCATCTTCTCCGGGTCCTCGGCGCGGTCGAGGAGGGCGTTGATGTTGGCGCGGGTCAGCTGGCTGATCCGGCCGAGGATGGACTGCTTCTGTGCCATGTCTGGCTCCTTTCGATGGATGCTGCGTGGTCCGTCGTTGCTGCTGGTCAGGTGAACGGGTGCGGGGCGCGGAGGTCGTCCCGGGTCAGAACGCCCCGCCGCCGCTGAAGCCGCCGCCGTCGCCCCCGAAGGAGCCACCGCCGCCGCCCCAGCCGCCGCCGGAGCCGCCCCAGCCACCTCCGCCTCCGCCGCCACCCATGAGGATGCCGCCGAGGATGAGGGAGCCGACGTCGATGCCGCCACGGCCGCCCCAGCCGCCGTAGCCTCCGCCGTACCCGCCTCCGCGGTGGTAGTCGTCGATGTCCTCCTGCGCCCGCCGGAGGGCCTCCTCGGCGAGCGGCTCGGCCCGGGCGAGCAGCGCCCCCGCGGTCTGCGGGTCGGTGTCGATGACGCGCGCCGCCTCGTCGAGCAGCTGCTGGGCCTCGGACAGGCGGGTACGGGCCATCGGGCCGACGGCGCCGCGGTTCATCGAGATGGTGTCGTCGATGCTGCGCACCCGGGTCTGGACCCGGGTGAGCTGGTCGCGGACGGTGCCCGTGACGCGGCGACGGTGCTCGTCCGCCTCGCGGTAGCGCTCGAGGGCGGCATCGAGATCCTGCTCGGCGCGCTCGAGCCCGGCGATGGCCGCGAGCGGGTCGCCGCCGTCCTTCGCCTGCGTGCCGGTCTGGATCGCGCGCTGGGCGTTCTGCACCGCCGTCGAGGTCACCGCGTCGTCCGCCCCCAGCCGCTGGGCGTCCTGGACGTCGGCGCTGATCGAGGTCAGGCGCTGGTCGAGCAGGGTGCGCGCGTTGTCGAGGTCCGATCCGGCGCGGTCGACGGCGTCGACGAGGCGGGCCGCCTGCTGCACGGCGTCCTCGGCGGACCGGGCCGAGGCGACGGCGGCCGCGCGGTCGGTCTCCACCTGGCCGCGCCCCGTGGCGACGAGCTGCGCGGCGGCCTCGAGCAGGCGCGTGGCCTGGTCGATGTTCGTCCGGACGGTCGCAAGCGACTCGGCGGGGTAGCGGGCGCGCAGCCCTGCGAGGGTCTGCTCGGCCGCGGGGAGGCGACCACGGACCTCGCCGATCCGCACGTCGAGGTCGGCGAGGACCTCGGGCGCGCGGCTCTGCAGGTCTCGCAGGCGCACGAACTCGTCCGTCTGCGCGTCGAGCTGCGCGTCGGCCTCGGTCGCGAGGTCGAGGATCTGCTGCAGGTACGGGCGCTGGGCCTCGCCCTCGATCCGTTCGCCGTCCATCCGGTGCTGCACGGCGAACGCCTCGGCCGACTTCCGCCTCGCGTTCTCCAGGGCCGCGCGGAACTTCTCGGTCTGCTGACGGCCGAACTGCGCCTCGGCGAAGGACAGCTCCTCGCCCGAGGAACGGACGGCGTCGTCGAGCCCGACGAGTGCCGCGGCCGCGCGCCGCTGGAGGGACTCCAGCGGTTCGACCTGCTCCGGCGCGAGCGGCCGGCCGTCGGGTCCGTAGGCGACCTGCTGGGGCGTCTGCGGCGTGCCGCCCTTCTTCCGGCGGAAGGCCGCGAAGAGGGCGGGGACGACGAGGACGGCGGGGCACAGGAAGCACAGCCAGCCGGGGATCGGGGTCCCGCCGACACCACCGGTGCTCGTGCCGCCGCGGGTGCGGCCGGCGGCGTCGCCGTACGCGTCCGCCGCGTCGATGGCGGCCTTGTCCCACTGGTTCTGTCGCAGCGCCGGTTCGATGGCCTCGCGCTGGACGGCCTTGGCCTCCTCCTGCGAGATGCCCGGCGCCTTCGCGGCGTAGGTGCCGTACCGCCGGTCCTTCGTCGCGACCGCGAGGAGGATGTCGTCGTCCCCGAGGCCGGACCGGCGGAACGTCTGCTCGGCCCACTGCCGCCCCGCGGTGCCGTCGAAGGAGTCCACGTAGACGACGAAGAGCTGCAGATCCCGCTCGTCGCGCAGCTTCTCGAGCGCGGCGTTCACCGCGGCGGGGTCGCCGACGACGCCGGCTCGATCGGTGAGCTGCGTCGTCAGGCTCGGCGGCGCGTCCGCTCCGCTGGCCCGGGCCGGCAGGCCGGGGACGAGCAGCACGAGCGTCGCGAGCAGCATCGCGGCGAGCGCACCGAGCAGGCGGAGGGTCGGTCGGGACGAGACGGTCGGCACTGGCACGCCTCGATCCTCACGTCTGCGGGCCGGTTGTGCAACGTTGGTGCAACCTGACCGCGTGGCCACCTGCCGTGGTACGGCAGAATCGGTGGTCCGATGACGACCTCCCCCCTGGCCCCGCTGCTCACCGCCTTCACCGCCCTCCCCGAGGTCTCTCGCCTGCTGTCGCGGGCGGCCGAGCTGACCGAGGTCGACGTCGTCGCCCCCGCGGGCACCCGACCCCTCCTCGTGTCGAGCATCCCCACCGACGGCACGGTCCTGCTCGTCGCGTCGACGGCGCGAGAGGCGGACGACCTCGTCGCGGCGCTCGGGTCGATCCTCCCGCCGGAGCAGGTGGCGACCTTCCCCAGCTGGGAGACGCTGCCGCACGAGCGGCTGAGTCCGCGCAGCGACACCGTCGGCCGCCGGCTGGCGGTCCTGCGCCGCCTGGCCCACCCCGATCCGAGCGACCCCGCGCACGGCCCGATCCGGGTGCTCGTCGCCTCCGTCCGGGCCGTGCTCCAGCCGATGGTCGCCGGGCTCGCCGAGCTGCAGCCGGTGTCGCTGCGGGTCGGTGAGGAGCGCCCGCTCGAGGAGGTCGTCGAGGCGCTCGCCGCGGCCGCCTACGTCCGGGTCGACATGGTCGAGCGACGCGGGGAGTTCGCCGTCCGCGGCGGCCTGCTCGACGTCTTCCCCCCGACCGAGGAGCACCCCCTGCGTGTCGACTTCTTCGGCGACGAGGTCGAGGAGGTCCGGTGGTTCACCGTCGCCGACCAGCGCACCATCGCCCCGAAGGACGGTCCCGCCGTGCCCGAGCACGGCCTGTGGGCACCGCCGTGCCGGGAGGTGCTGCTCACCGCATCGGTCCGCGAGCGCGCCGCGGAGCTCGCCACCCAGCTGCCCGGTGTGGCGGACATGCTCGGCAAGGTCGCCGAGGGGATCCCGGTCGAGGGGATGGAGTCGCTCGCCCCGGCCCTCGTCGATGGCATGGAGACCCTCCTCGACGTCCTGCCGACGGGCTCGCGGGTCGTCGTCTCCGACCCCGAGCGGGTCCGTTCACGGGCGCACGACCTCGTCGCGACGAGCGAGGAGTTCCTCGACGCGAGCTGGTCGAACGCCGCCGCGGGCAACGCCGTGCCCGTCGACCTCGAGTCGGTCCTGGGGACGGCGTCCTACCGGACCATCGCGCAGACCCGCGAGCACGCGCTCGACCTGGGCCTGCAGTGGTGGACGCTCTCGCCCTTCGCCGCCGGTCCCGACGCGCTCGAGGACGCCGTCGAGCACGAGGGCGTGACCTTCCGGCTCGACGCCGAGTCCGTCACCCCCTACCGCGGGGACACCGACGCGGCTGCCGCGGACCTGCGCCGGTGGACCGGTGAGGGCGCGCGCGTCCTGATCACCGCCGAGGGCGCGGGCCTGCTCGACCGCGTCGGCGAGCTGCTCACCGACCACGAGGTCCCGCACCGCGCGCTCGCCTCGCTCGACCCCGGCGTCGTCGAGACGACGACCGCGTGCCTGCGCGAGGGCTTCGTCCTGCGCGGCGGGGACGCCGCGCTCGTCGTCCTCACCGAGAACGACCTGCTCGGCGCGAACGCCCGCGGGGGGTCGACGAAGGACCAGCGTCGGATGCCCTCGCGCCGACGCAAGCAGGTCGACCCGCTCCAGCTGAAGAAGGGCGACTTCGTCGTCCACGAGCAGCACGGCGTGGGCACCTTCGTCGAGATGCTCCAGCGGACGGTCCAGGGCGCGACCCGCGAGTACCTCGTCATCGAGTACGCGGCGAGCAAGCGGGGCCAGCCCGGGGACCGGCTCTTCGTCCCGACCGACCAGCTCGACCAGGTGACCCGCTACGTCGGCGGCGAGGCGCCGACGGTGAACAAGATGGGCGGCAGCGACTGGCAGAAGACGAAGTCGCGCGCCCGGCGGTACGTCAAGCAGATCGCCGCCGAGCTCATCCGGCTCTACAGCGCCCGGATGGCGACGCCGGGGCACGCCTTCGCGCCGGACACGCCCTGGCAGCGCGAGCTCGAGGACGCCTTCGCCCACGTCGAGACCCCCGACCAGCTGAGCACCATCGACGAGGTCAAGGCGGACATGGAGAAGACGGTCCCGATGGACCGGCTCGTCTGCGGCGACGTCGGCTACGGCAAGACGGAGATCGCCGTCCGCGCCGCCTTCAAGGCCGTCCAGGACGGCAAGCAGGTCGCGGTCCTCGTGCCGACGACGCTCCTGGTCCAGCAGCACCTGGCGACGTTCTCCGAGCGGTACGCCGGGTTCCCCGTCACGGTCCGGGCGCTCTCGCGCTTCCAGACCGACAAGCAGGCGACGGAGACCGTCGAGGGACTGGCCGACGGCAGCGTCGACGTCGTCATCGGCACCCACCGCCTCCTCGCGCCGAGCATCCGGTTCAAGGACCTCGGGCTGGTGATCATCGACGAGGAGCAGCGGTTCGGGGTCGAGCACAAGGAGCAGCTCAAGGCGATGCGGACCGCCGTCGACGTCCTCGCGATGTCGGCGACGCCGATCCCGCGCACCCTCGAGATGGCGGTGACGGGCATCCGGGAGATGTCGACGCTCGCCACCCCGCCGGAGGAGCGCCACCCTGTCCTCACCTACGTCGGCGCGTACGACGACAAGCAGGTCGCCGCCGCCGTGCGCCGCGAGCTCATGCGCGAGGGCCAGGTGTTCTTCGTGCACAACAACGTCGGCACGATCGACAGGACGGCGGCGCGGATCAGGGAGCTCGTGCCCGAGGCCCGGGTCGAGACCGCGCACGGGAAGATGGGCGAGCACCGGCTCGAGCAGGTCGTCGTCGACTTCTGGGAGCGCCGCTTCGACGTCCTCGTGTGCACGACGATCGTCGAGACGGGCCTGGACATCAGCAACGCGAACACGCTCATCATCGACCGGGCGGACAAGCTCGGCCTGAGCCAGCTGCACCAGCTGCGCGGGCGCGTCGGCCGTGGGCGGGAACGGGCGTACGCGTACTTCATGTACCCGGGGGACAAGCCCCTGACGGAGACCGCGCACGACCGGCTCGCGACGATCGCGGGGAACACCGACCTCGGCGCGGGCATGCGGGTCGCGATGAAGGACCTCGAGATCCGTGGCGCGGGCAACCTCCTGGGCGGGGAGCAGTCCGGCCACATCGCGGGCGTCGGCTTCGACCTGTACGTCCGGATGGTCGGTGAGGCCGTCGCCGACTTCAAGGGCGAGGGCGACCAGGCCCCGACCGAGGTGAAGATCGAGCTGCCCGTCGACGCCCACCTGCCGCACGAGTACGTCCCGGGGGAACGGTTGCGGCTCGAGGCGTACAAGAAGCTCGCCGCCGTCACCGACGAGGCCGCGCTCGCGGAGGTCCTCGTCGAGCTGCAGGACCGGTACGGCGACCCGCCCCAGCCGGTGCTCAACCTCGTCGAGGTGGCCCGCCTGCGGATCCTCCTGCGGACCGCGGGCCTCACCGAGGTCGCGGCGCAGGGATCGAGCATCCGGTTCGGGCCGGTCGACCTCAAGGACTCCCAGCGGCTGCGGCTCCAGCGGATGTACCCGCGGGCGACGGTCAAGGAGGCGACCCGCACGATCACCGTGCCGCGGCCGACGACGGCGCGGGTCGGCGGGCGACCGCTGCGGGACCTCGAGGTGCTCTCGTGGGCGAGCGACCTCGTGCGCTCGGTCCTCCTGGACGACATCGCGGCGGGGCAGCAGACCGGCACGGACGCGACCGCGTCGAGGGACTCTTCCCGGATGCGCTGAGCGCCGGGCCACGAGCGACCAGCCCCGCCGCCGGGGTCAGCCGGCGGATATACGCTTCTGCGCGAGCACCTGCCCGCCGTCTGGAACAGGAACCACCGTGGCCCGTCGATCCGTCCGTCCCCGCACCGTCGCGCTCGCCGCCTCGCTCGCCCTCCTCGCCGGGGGCGGCCTCACCGGGTGCGCGCAGTCGGACACCGCCGCGATCGTCGACGGGCGCCGGATCTCCGAGACCGAGGTCCAGGCCTCGACCGACCAGATCGCCCGGATCAGCGGTCCGCAGGGCGCGCCGACGCCGTCGATGGTCGTCTCCGCGCTCATCCTCGCGCCGATGATCAACGAGGAGGCCGCGAGGGGCGGCCGGGCCGGATCCGACGCCGCCGCCCGGGCGCAGCTGGCCGAGACGGGCATCGAGGACCCCACCCAGGGCCTGCTCGAGATCCAGAAGGCGCAGGCCGCGCAGCAGCGCCTCACCCCGGCGCAGGTGGAGGCTCTGACGGCGCGAGTCCGGGACGCGGAGGTCACCGTCAACCCGCGGTACGGCACGCTCGACCGCTCGAAGATGCAGCTCGTCCCGGCAGACGGCAACTGGATCGACCCCGACGCCGCCCAGCCGGCACCGGAGCTCACCCCCGCCGAGGGTGGTCAGGCCCCGCAGGGCGCCCAGCCCGAGCCCGGGGCCACACCGGTCCAGTGAGCCGGCCGGGCGAGGAGCTGCTCCGCGCGGTCGCGACGATGGACCGCCTGCGGTCGCCCGGCGGCTGCCCGTGGGATGCGGAGCAGACGCACCAGAGCCTCACCCGGTACGTCGTCGAGGAGGCCCACGAGGTCGTCGAGGCGATCGAGTCCGGCAGTCGCGAGGACCTCGTCGAGGAGCTCGGCGACCTGCTCCTGCAGGTGCTCTTCCAAGCGCGGGTCGGGCAGGACGGGCTGGGCGGTGCCGAGCCCTTCGACATCGACGACGTCGCCGCGACCCTCGTGGCCAAGCTGGAACGCCGCCACCCCCACGTCTTCGCCGACGGCGACGCCTCCACCCCCGCGGACGTCGAGGCGGAGTGGGAGCGGATCAAGGCGGAGGAGAAGGCTGCGAAGGCGCAGCGTGCGGCCCGCCGCCCGGCTGCCGAGCCGGTCCCGCCCCTGCTGCACGACATCCCACGGTCGCTGCCGAGCACGCTCGCGGCGGAGAAGATCCTCGCCCGGGTCGAGCGGACCGGCGGTGATCTGACGGCGGTGGCCGACACGCTCGCCGCGAGCGAGGACCCGGGCGACCGGATGCTCGCCGAGGCTGCCCGCTGCCGGGCGGCCGGCACGACCGCCGACGACGCCCTGCGCGCCGCGCTGACCCGCTTCGCGACGACCTGAGCGCGGTCGGGGACGATCCGGGCGACCTGCCCGGCAGCGGGACTAGGCTCGAGGACGTACGGAACCCCGACCGGCAAGGAGCGCACCAGTGGCCAGCATCGAAGCAGTCGTCGCCCGCGAGATCCTCGACTCGCGCGGCAACCCCACCGTCGAGGTCGAGATCGGTCTGGACGACGGCACCGTGGGCCGCGCGGCCGTCCCCTCCGGCGCGTCGACCGGTCAGTTCGAGGCCGTCGAGCGTCGGGACGGTGACGAGGAGCGCTACCTCGGCAAGGGCTGCGAGGACGCCGTCCGCGCGGTCGTCGAGGACATCGCCCCCGTCCTCTACGGGTACGACGCGAGCGAGCAGCGCCTCATCGACGACGAGATGCTCGCGCTCGACGCGACCGCCAACAAGGCCAAGCTGGGTGCGAACGCCATCCTCGGCGTCTCCCTCGCCGTCGCCAAGGCCGCGGCGGACTCCGCCGAGCTCCCGCTCTTCCGCTACGTCGGTGGCCCCAACGCCCACGTCCTGCCCGTCCCGATGATGAACATCCTCAACGGCGGCAGCCACGCGGACAGCAACGTCGACATCCAGGAGTTCATGATCGCGCCGATCGGTGCCGAGTCCTTCCGGGAGGCCCTGCGCTGGGGTGCGGAGGTCTACCACGCGCTCAAGAAGGTGCTCAGGGACAAGGGGCTGGCCACCGGCCTGGGCGACGAGGGCGGCTTCGCCCCGAACCTCGGCAGCAACCGCGAGGCGCTCGACCTCATCACCGAGGCGATCACGGCCGCCGGCTACACCCCCGGCACGGACATCGCGCTCGCCCTCGACGTCGCCGCGAGCGAGTTCCACGACGCCGGCGAGTACGTCTTCGAGGGCGAGAAGCGCAGCTCGGCGGCCATGGTCGCCTACTACACCGACCTCGTCGCGTCCTACCCGATCGTCTCCATCGAGGACCCCCTCGACGAGGAGGACTGGGACGGCTGGAAGGCCATCACCGACGCCCTCGGCGACAAGGTCCAGCTCGTCGGCGACGACCTCTTCGTCACCAACCCCGAGCGGCTCCAGCGCGGCATCGACAACGGCACGGCCAACGCGCTGCTGGTCAAGGTCAACCAGATCGGGTCGCTCAGCGAGACCCTCGACGCCGTCGACCTCGCGCACCGCAACGGCTACCGCTGCATGATGAGCCACCGGTCCGGCGAGACCGAGGACGTGACGATCGCCGACCTCGCCGTCGCGACGAACTGCGGCCAGATCAAGACCGGCGCCCCGGCCCGGTCCGAGCGCGTCGCGAAGTACAACCAGCTGCTGCGCATCGAGGAGGAGCTGGACGACGCCGCGGTGTACGCCGGCGCCGGCGCCTTCCCCCGCTTCCAGGCCTGAGCCCGGATGCCCTCGTCCACCCCGCGCCGCAGCCCGGGCCCGCGACCCTCGGCCCGTCGGCCGGCGGGTTCTCGGGCTCCGGGTAGCCGGGCTCCCGGCGCCACGCGCGCGGGGGCGAGCCGACTGCAGAGCGCCCGGCCGGAGGTGGCGCAGCGCCGTTCGGCCATCACCGCCGGCCGGGTGATCGGCGGCACCATCGCGTTCCTGTTATTGGTGTTGCTGCTCGGCCCGACGCTCAAGACCTATGTCGAGCAGCGGCGGGAAATCGCCGGCCTGCAGACGCAGGTTGCCAAGCAGCGCGCCGACGTCAGCGCCATGGAGCGCGAGAAGAAGCTATGGGCCGACCCGGCCTATGTCGAGCAGCAGGCGCGTCAGCGGCTGAAGTTCGTCAAGGTGGGGGAGCGTGCCTACAGCATCGTGGATCTGGAGTCCGCGGCGCCCGAGCAGACCGATCCGGTGCTCGCCAAGAGCAGTCACAATGCCTGGTACGGCCAGCTGTGGGAGTCGGTCAAGGTCGCCGACAACCCCCAGCGCGCCGCCCGCTGAACCCCCGGCCCGGTATGTCCGTCTCCCCACCCTCCTCCGGCACGCCTGATGCTGCCGCCGCGCCCGAAGACAGCGCGGCCGATGACAGCGCGGCTGTCGCCGATGACGCAGATCTCGCGCTGGTCGCGCGTCAGCTTGGCCGGGCCCCCCGGGGGGTATGCGGGGTTGCCCACCGCTGCCCGTGCGGCGCGCCCGATGTGGTGCGCACCAGCCCGCGACTGCCCGACGGCACACCATTCCCGACCACCTTCTATGCCACCTGCCCGCGCCTGACCGGCGTGATCTCCACCCTGGAGTCGCAGGGGTTGATGCGCGAGATGCAGGACCGGCTGACCGACGATCCGGAGCTGGCGGCGGCATACCGGCGGGCGCACGAGGACTATCTGGCCCGTCGGGCCGAACTCGGTGACCCGCCGGAGACCGCCGGTATCTCCGCCGGTGGGATGCCAACGCGTGTCAAATGCCTGCACGTGTTGGTCGGGCACGCCCTGGCCGCTGGCCCTGGGATCAATCCGCTCGGCGACGAGGCCCTGGCGCTGCTGCCCGATTGGTGGGAGCGAATGCCGTGCACGACTGTGCTCGCCGACTCCGAACGCACCCCCGGTGCCCACCCGGACCCAGCCACGCAGACCGAGGCCTGAGATGCGCGTCGGAGCCATCGACTGCGGCACCAACTCCATTCGGCTGCTGATCGCCGACATCGACCCGGCAACCGGGGCACTGACCGACGTGGTGCGCCGGATGGAAGTCGTCCGCCTCGGCTATCAGGTCGACCGCACCGGCGTGCTGGATCCCGAGCGGATGGCGGCCACGCTGGCGATGACCAGGGAGTATGCCGCGGCCTGCCGCACCCACGGCACCGAGGCGATCCGGTTCGTGGCGACCTCGGCCTCCCGGGATGCCGCCAATGCGCAGGACTTCGTGGCCGGTGTGCAGGAGGCGTTCGGCGATCTCGCCGTGACGCCGGAAGTGATCAGCGGCACCGAGGAGGCGCAGCTGAGTTTCCGCGGGGCAACCGGGGATCTGCGCGCGGCCGGGACCACCGCGCCCTTCCTCGCGGTCGACATCGGGGGCGGCTCGACCGAGTTCGTCCTCGGCACCGAGGAGGTGGTGGCGGCCATCTCCACCGACATCGGCTGCGTGCGGCTGACCGAACGCCACCTGACCACCGACCCGCCCACCCGTTCCCAGATCGCGGCGGCCGTCGCCGATGTGGAGGCCGCGCTGGACCTCGCCGAGCAGGCCGTCCCGCTCGCCGACGCCCGGACCCTGGTCGGCCTGGCCGGGACCGTCACCACGGTCACCGCGCATGCTTTGGTGCTGCCCGCCTACCAGGCCAACCGCATTCATCTGGCCCGCTCCACCCCGCAGCAGCTCCTGGCCGCGGCGGACGACCTGGTCGCCATGACCCGCGCCGACCGCGCGGAGCTGCCCTTCATGCACCCCGGACGCGTCGACGTTATCGGCGGCGGCGCGCTCATCTGGAGCACCATCATTCGGCGGGTCACCCGGTTGGCCGGCGCGATCCCGGTGGTCACCTCCGAGCACGACATCCTTGACGGCATCGCGCTCTCCCTGGTCCCCACCCGCTGATCGCGCCCGCCGTGCTTGAAAGCTGAGGCCAAGCTTATCGATGAGTGAGGCCGTCGCTATGGCGACCGTATTGCTCACCGATAACCGCTCGCGGCCCATGGACCCGGGGCAGGTCGCCCCGAGCCCGGTATGCCGCTGCGCCTAGGCTGGGCCTCGCCCCCGTAGCCCAATAGGCAGAGGCAGACGACTTAAAATCGTCACCGGTGCGGGTTCGACTCCCGTCGGGGGCGCCGGTGCGGCATACGTTGAGGTGCATGAGCTACGACATCCTGGCGTTCGACCCCGCGGCCACGAGCGACGAGGACTTCCCGCAGTGGTGGGCGCAGCAGTCGGAGTGGGGGGAGTCCCACGGTTATGACGACGCGTCGATGACCACCCCGGCGCTCGCGGCCTTTTACGCCGAGCTGGTGCAGACCTTCCCCGATCTGAACG